>Ga0210409_10002895_pt1 | contig 19827 bp, 17 predicted proteins | sample IncBWH17MmetaG_FD_161649 | JGI IMG/M metagenome (GOLD analysis project Ga0210409, IMG submission 161649) | Forest soil microbial communities from Barre Woods Harvard Forest LTER site, Petersham, Massachusetts, United States - Inc-BW-H-17-M | ecosystem: Environmental > Terrestrial > Soil >... | reverse complement strand
CCTCCGCCAATCCTGAACCGTCTCGCAGAGTGCCAATGACCTCGAAATCGTTTTGCAACAGCTTCATTGCTTGTTGCAAAAGCGCGGGGTGGTCATCAACGAGCAACACGGAGGGTTTTCGAGAACCTGAACTCATTTTCTCCGGCGCACCACCGTTGCTGAATTTGGGTTGCGAGCTGGAACAAACCGAATAACCCTAAGCGTCGAATATCCGGGCATAGGAATGCAGCCTATGCGGGATCAGGTTGTGCAGGATACTGTCAAAACTAACAGGCGGACAATCGGTGGGCGTTATAGACTGGCGCTTGGCCGGCCCATTGGTTTGGTGACCAACATTCCGTGCTGTACAGCGTATTGCACCAGCTCAGCGGTTGTTTTCAAACCGAGCTCCTCCATGATTGTGTATTTATGAAAAGCCACCGTGCGGGGAGTGACTTTCAATATGTCGGCGACTTCTTTCATCAGCCGGCCTTCCGCCAGCAGTTGAAGCACTTCACGCTGGCGTTCAGTCAGGTCTTCCGACAAGGCTTTTAGTTCCCGGCTCAGAAATACGCCGATGGGCGTCCCTTTCGTGATAAGCGGGGTGATGTAAATCTTGCCTTGCAGCGCGTTTTGGATGGCGGTGAACAGTTCGCTGGAAGCGCAGCTTTTCAGCAGATAGGCCGACGCACCCAGGCGAAAGGCCTCCACCGCCAGGTCGGCATCCTCGTTGACGGTGAGGAAAATCAACCGTGCCTCAGGATTTGTTCGCCTGAGCTGCCGGCAGGCGTCGAGACCGTTGAGGCGTGGCATGGAAACGTCAAGGACGATGACATCCGGTTTTAGCTTCGGTGCAACCTCGAGCACCTCGCGTCCGTCCCTGACACACCCGACAACCTCACACGTCGGCTCCAAGAGACGCTTGAACGAATCCAGGAGGATCGTGTGATCATCAGCCAACAAGACTCGAGGCCGGCAGTTCATTTCATTTTTAATAATGGATGCGAATGGGTTCTCTTCGATACTAAGCCAGAATCCTGTTTTTTCAATTGCCGCCCGGGCGCGATGCGTGCCACAGCTGCAGGTTCCATGGTTACGCCGTTACGCCGGCACTTGGACCTCCACTCGGGTGCCTTGGCCACTTTTCGAGTCCAAAGAAAGTTGCCCGTTAACCACCCTTACGCGTTCGCGCATGCTCACCAGCCCCAAAGAGCCGTTAACTCGGACTTTCTCCAGGTCAAAGCCCGCTCCGTCATCCGAAATAGTCAACCGGATCCCGCTTTTCGAGCCAACTAGCTCCACTTGAGCATGCGTCGCGCCGCTGTGCTTGACCACATTCTGCACCGCTTCCTGCGCTACGCGATACAGGCACAATGCTACCGCGTCAGCCACTGCTTGTGGAACATCCCGCGCCTCGAACTCGACAGCAATTTTGTGTGCTGCCGCGACATCCTTGCAAAAACTGCGCAGTGCTGCGATCAGGCCGAGTTGCTCAAGCTTGGCCGGGTGGAGCTCGTGCGAGAGACGATGCACCTCCGAGGAAAGATTCCTCACTTGCCTGGCGAGTTCCTCCATTCGCCCGCGCGCGCCGTCGCCCTCTTCCGGCCGTTGTTGCTGGCCGAACAAGTCCAGATCGACCGAGAGCAGCGCCAGGCTCTGGCTCAGATCGTCATGCAACTCCCGCGCCAGCCGCGTCCGTTCGTCCTCTTGCGCCGTAATGAGCCGCCCGCTCAGTTCCCGAGCCTCATCTTCGGTCCGGCGTCGGTCCGTGATATCGATGCACACACCCAACACTCGGATAGGTTGGCGTTTATTATCCAATTCGGCCCGGCCTTGGGATGCCATCCATCGCTGCGTGCCGCCCGGCAGGACCAAGCGGTATTCGACAGCGTAGGGGCAGCCTCCCTCCAGCGATCTTCGCAGAGCCTTTTGTCGGGCGGCGCGGTCTTCGGGGTGTAGTCGCCCTTGAATGTCCGCGACGTCTATCTTCTCGTCCAAACCGAACGCGAACAGTTTGCGGAATTTCTCGGTTGCCCAAATCGTGTTCGCCGGTATATCCCACATCCACATGCCGAGGTTGGCCGCTTCTGCAGCCAGACTCATTCGTTCCTCGCTCTCACGCAAGGCGAGGTCCTTCCTCCGCTTCTCCGTTACATCCACGATAGTGGTAAGCACAAGCATGCCCTGCTCCCCATGAATCGGGTTGAGCCCGATCTCCGCCTCGAATTCCGTCCCGTCCTTACGTCGCCCAGATAGGACTTGCCCCTTGCCCATCTCGCGAGGCTGAGGTAGGTCCATGAATCGTTCGCGCTGAGCCACATGGTTCCTATGAAACCGCGCCGGTAACAGTATCTCCACCGATTCGCCAACCAACTCTCCATTCGCATAACCGAACAATGTTTCGGCTTGCGGGTTGGCCAGTACGATTCGGCCGTTCCCGTCCGCGAGAATAATGGCGCTGGGGGAAGTGTCCACCGCAAGACGGAACCTCTCCTCGGCTTCCCTGCGCTCCGTGAAATCCGCACACGACCCGATGTAGCCGGCGAAATTGCCTTGCGCATCATATCGCGGAACACCGTTGTCCGAAATCCATCGATATTCACCGTCGTGCCTCCTGAGGCGGTACTGCAGAACAAAGGGAGTCCGCGCCTCGAATGCCTGGACATACTTCTTCATGCAGTGCTTGCGGTCATTTGAATGCACACCGTCGACCCAGCCATTTCCCATTTCCTGTTCCATGGTCCTGCCCGTGAAGTCCAACCAGGTTTTATTAAAAAAAGTGCACAGTTTGTCCACGCCTGCCATCCAAATCAGGACAGGTGCCGCATCCGCCACTATCCGAAACCGTGCCTCGCTCTCGCGTCGCCGGTTTTCGCTGAATTTACGTGTTAACGCGTTCGCAAAGACTTCCCCGACGATCCGTTGCCTCTGGAGCACCTCCACTGGGATAGCGCGTTCCCTCCCTACGGTACAAAAACTCAAAGACCCCAAGGGAGCGCCCTCGGCGGAAAGCGGAATCTGGTAGGCCGATTGAACACCGCCCCTCTGGTAGGTGGCTCGGTCGATGCCGGCTTCCGGAGGCAATTTCTCCAAGCTGGGAAGGCTGACTTCATGCCCCTGAAGCAGCTCCTTCACTGACCATGGAAGGTCCTCCTTGGACAGCTCCGGGAGGATCTGCTTCACACCTTCAGCTTGCCAACGGAACGCCACCGGCTCCTCCGCAACGCGACCCTTAAACACCGCCAGGGACGCTACGTCAAACCCAAGACGCTTCGCCACCCGACCAAGGCCCTCAGTTATCTTTGCGTCCATCTTCTCTATCGGCAGGTTAATAAACGCACCCGATAGCTCCGAGACCAACTGTTCGAAGTGCAGCCTCTCGCGCAGTGCTTGTTTAGCCAGGCGCCGGCGGGCCATCGCTCTTAGCAGGCCGAGAATGAGGAGCCCTTCAATCAGGGCCGCTGACCACTCCAACGTACGAAACCACCCTGTCTGCCAGAAAAGCGGAAGGACAGTGAACTCCAGGCTGGCCCCGGTCTGGTCCCAGACGCCATCGCTATTGCAGGCGCGAACCCGGAAGGTTTGCTTCCCCGGGCGAAGTTCGTCAAAATACGCAACCCGACGGTTCCCGACGTCCTGCCACGCCACATCCTGGCCCTGTAGCTTTACTTCGAATCGCACCTTCTCTGGCGCGGTAAAGCAAGGCGCCGTGTAGTGGATTTCGATTCGCCTGCTGCCAGCGGGGAGTTCCAGATGGTCGTGCAAGGGCGCGGCGACACGTCGGCCAGCTTCTGCGGTATGCTCCGAGCGAACATGATAAATCACTTCCTCCATTTGCACTGCCAGGGGCTGCTTCTGAAGCTGGAAGCTGGCAGGGTCGGTCACGGAGACTCCTTTATCGGTGGCAAACCAGAACCTGCCTGCCGGGTCCCGTGCGCAAGTTGGTTGCCGTTCGCTCGTGCATTCCAAGCTTGTCAGGCCATCGCTCAAATCGAAGTGCTGGTATAATACTCGCGAGATCTGTCCGTCGGCGACAGCATCCAGATCCCCGCGATAAGCGCGCAGTATCCCCTGGTGTGATGTCATCCAGAAAAACCCCTGCTCGTCCTCAAGGATCGCATGAATACTGTTCGAGGGAAGTCCTGCGTTTTCCCCAATTCTTGTCAGAGATCCATTACGCCAGCGAAGCAAGCCAGCACTCAAGGAACCCATCCAGAGTGCCCCATCAACCTCGCCCTTGATGCAGGTAATGTCAGAAATCGGACGGTTGTTGCGATCACGGACCTCGACGAACCGATTGTTCTCCAAACGGAACACCCCTCCGAGATTTGAGAGCCACACCACGCCGTTATGATCCTCACCAAAGCAACGAACGCCGAGCAGCGGCAGGCCCTGCTCCGGTCCGTAACAACGGACAATATCACCGGTGAAAACTGAAACTCCTTCGCCTCCAGACGTCCAGACTCCAGAGCGCGAATCCTCAAAAAGGGCAATGACATTGTTACCCCCCGTTTGATCTTCTGGAATATGTTGGGCGGCCCCGTGGTCAAGAATCCAAAGCCCCCCACGGTACGTGCCGACCCAAGTGCGCCCTGCTCTGTCCGTCAGAACGCTTTGGGTGGTAAGGGGCTTGGTATTCCAACCTGAAATCGGCACGTTGGTTATTCCGGCCTCCCCAAACCGGAACAAGCCTTGGCCAAAGGTCGCGATCCAAACGCCGCCGTCAGGAGCCGGCCAGACTGATTTTACCACGCGCTCACTAAGACCGCTCTCCGGTCCAAAACTCCGAAATCGGCGCGGCTTGAACCGCGCCAGGCCTCCCCCGCTTGTTCCCACCCAAAGATCCGCCTCCCGGTCTTCGAAGACGAACCGGATGCCATGATAAGGCAGGCCATTGGTTTCATCCCACCGCCGCATCCGCCCGGTAGGCGAAACCTGGTAAACGCCCTTGTCGAAAGTGCAAATCCATACGTTGCTGCGGCTGTCCTCGGTCATGCTCCACACACCGCCTGGCGGCTCCGGCAAGTGGACCCGGGCAACCTCAGTGCCACGGGAGTATTTAATTAAGTCCAAACCTAAAAGCACCCACAACCCTCCGTCCCGAGCCCTGGTGCACCCGACCCCGTCTGAAGCTAGCGATGAAAAGTTGGCGGCAATATGAGCCGGCACCCAATGACTGCCGTCCCACGATCCGACGAACTTATTCTGCACTACCCACCAGCGGCCGGTTTCGTCTACTTGACCGAGATATCCGTTACGTGGGTCACCGAGTGGTTGTGGCATGTCTCTCAGGTGGCCATTGCTAAACTCAACGACTTTTCCGTTAAACTTGGTGAGCAGTAGATCTCCGTTGGGGCGCTCGGCGAAGGTTCGGACTAGATCGCCCGTGCTCACCTCCTCGGTTGTAAGGACATCCCAGTGCGTTCCGTCGCGCACAACCAACCCTCCATAGGTGCTAACCCAGAGTTTTCCGTGCTTGTCGAGGTGAAGGTTGACAATGCTCGAACTCGGCAGCTGCGGGGTGTTCTGCTGGTTGAACACGCTGAAGCTAACTCCATCAAAGCGCACCAGGCCATTGAACGTGCCAAACCAAAGGTAGCCATCCGGGGTCTGAACCATTGCGGTGGCAGAATTCTCAGGCAAACCGTCTTCCGTCTCCCAGTAATCTATTAGGTAGGTGGGATCTCCCTGGAAGGAGGGCTTGATTGCGTACGCGTTCAGCGCGATCAGACACAAGCCGGCGAGGGAATACGGCACCAATTCCAGCTTCAGCCGAATGAGCCGACAACGGTAAGCGCCACCACGTCGGTCACGTGGTGTAAAATCCCCCCGCCCACCTCGCAGGGCGCGAGTGAGAATCGTCATCGCCCACCCAATGTTCTGGTGGTCCATGAGCCAGATTCTTTTCCTGCAACAGAACTCAAGCGAAAAAACTACCCCGGGAAACAACCCCAAACCGATTATCCTCCGCTCAAGTGGCGGTGTCAACAACAGCCCATGTTACAACTTGTTACACTTTGGCTACACTTCATCGCCCATGCTTCTTATCGCTGTCGCGAACACAGATGACGACCTGTCTCCATTTCATGTCGTTCCTTTCGTTTCGTTAGGACGATTCGCAGACGAAAACCTCGCTGCCAGCATCTTGTATAGGTAGGCGCATGCGAAGATCAAAACGATGAGGGCGGCACCCAAGAGGAAGGCGTGATTCAAAACGCTGTTCGCGTTTACGCGAGCATCTGCTGACAGGCCTTTTACTTGGGTGAGTCGCTGGTTCCACGCTGGCGAATCCAGGGTGAGATTGAAGGAACGGACCAGCCCATCCAACTGCTGCGCGGCAGCAGCCAGTTCGTTAGCGGTTTTCGCGTAGTCCAGAATATTGAAAGGAGGAGAGTTGGTATCCTGCAATTTTTCCGGCTTGGTTTCACCCACTCCAAAGCGTTTCATCAACCCATCGAAAGTCCCTATCGTGGTGTTTAATGAAGTGGCCATTTGATCTGCGGCGTTGAGTGCCTGCCGGGTCTCGGTGACCAAACTTGTTAATTTGCCTTCCTGAGCCTCAAGAGCATCCAAAATCTCCTTGCGCTCGGTGGATAGTTGCGACGGCAATTTCTCGGCGACCTGTGTTACGCGTTCGGCTAAAGAGGTGATTTGGGCTGTATTCGTCAGCAGTTGCCGCATTTCGGGCATTGAAACGAAGTTCATACTTAGCAACTCCGTTTCGCCACGGAGCACCAGCGGCATGCGCTGTCCGAGGTACAAAGCGCGTTCGGCCAGGAGGCGTGTTTGAGCGATTTCCCGAGTTGCGGGATCGAGCCCGGAAAGCGGGTCGAGCATCAGGAGGTTGAAGACGCTGCCGGAACTCGAGTGAGTCTGCTGGCTGGACTTCCCCAGTTCGCCAACCAAACCCAAAGCCCGCGTGAACATGACCTCCTCCAGATTTGGATGCTCCTTGATCCATGCGGTGAGTGAGTTACGCAATTCTGCTTGTTGCCCTGGGTTAAGGACCGTGCCGGTTTCGCGCCAGATTTCTGTCTCCGCACGCTGACAATCGGCTAATAACGGTCGGGCCGACTCGCCATAGGCATTCGGGATCCAGTGTTCCTCTACGGTCGTTCTTGTCAGCGTCACAAGAACGACCATATCCAATAGATTGGCAATGGCATTCGGACCGGTTGCAACAGCCAAGGTATCGTTGAGATAGTTGAGCTTGAGACGTTGAGTTTCCATTCGGTCAAGCAGATTCGTGCCGCGGCGCAGGTTATCGATTCCAATGAAAACCCGTGCGGTGAAGTCATCGGCAAAGCGCATGAGCTGTTGTTGGAGATCCAGTGGATCGACCAGTTGCCCTCCCTTTTTGCCTGGAGTGACGGCCTTGACGGCCTTCCCGGGCATTTGAGCGGTGCTGTGAACCAACCGGCAACCGCAAACAACACCAGCAAGCACCAGTAACGTTGCAGCAACTGAGAACGGAAGATGGAAAACTGAAGATCTCAAAACGCGCCAATAAAATCGGTCATAAGCGAGCGGCCGCCGTGAGGACCCTCGCCGCCAAAGAAATCCAATTCAGTTTGGGCAATGCCATCAAGATTTTGAGAATTGATTGACCCTAACACAGCAGCGTGGGTATTGAAAAGTTACATTTGCATTTATGCGAGCGACCGCGGTTCCAAGATTCCAAGCTTTACGCTTGGTAATCAGCTCCAAAGAAGCTAAGGTCTATGGCACATCACTACTATGGCCTTTCGTTGGAAGGATTTCCTTCATCGGGGACCCGAAAGAATTGATTTTGATCGTGTTTTCCTTCGGGAAATGCCAGTGGCCGAGCTCGGCGTTACAGTTTTGTACGTTCTGGTGGCAGGGGTTTGGTGTGTTTTTTCCGATGACGTGTTCGATTGGTTGTTGGGTGTGGCGATCGATTCACCGGGCCTGCAGACCTTGAAAGGGATCAATTTCGTCGTCATTACCGGACTGCTGCTCTACGTAGTGCTACGCCGGAGTTTCAGGAACCGGCGTCTTGCGGAGGAGGCTTCAAGAATTAACCAGGAGCGTTTCGAGGCTGTTGCGCTGGCAACAACCGATGCTATTTGGGATTGGAATCTTGATACTAACACCGTCTGGTGGAGCAACAGCATCGAGAAGTTGTTCGGTTATTCCCGCGCCGACGTTTCCACGAAGGTGGATTGGTGGCTCGATCGCTTGCACCCGGAGGATAAGGATCGAGTGCTTGAGTCTATCCGCCGCGTCGCGGACGGCGCGGGACCTACCTGGGCCGGCCATTATCGGTTTCGCTGCCAGGATGGAACCTATGCCGTGGTGCTGGACCGTGGTTACATCGTGCGCGACGCCGCTGGAAAGCCACTGCGAGTGGTTGGTGGAATGAGCGATATCACTGAGCGGCGTCGAGCGGAGGAGGCGCTGGAAACGTCACGCCGGCAGTTACGAGCTTTGTCGACACAGCTGCAGTCGGTGCGCGAAGAGGAACGCGCGACTGTCGCGCGCGAAATCCATGATGAACTCGGCCAGGCGCTGACCGCTTTAAAGATTAACCTCGATTGGCTGGAACGAAAAATGGGAGAGCGCACAAACGATCCCGGCCTTAATCCCATGCTTGACCGCGTCGTGGAGAGCACGCAAATGACTGAATCGGCCATCGGCAGCGTGCAACGAATCGCGACGGAATTGCGTCCGAGCGTTCTCGACACTCTTGGGTTGCCGATCGCGCTACAACAGGAAGCCCAGCGCTTTCAGCAACGCACGGGCACGACCTGTGAGTTGGAGATGCCCTCAGAGCCGCTGGACGTGCCTCCCGGCGTCGCAACGACCATTTTCCGAATATTCCAGGAAGCCCTCACCAACGTGGCACGGCACGCGCAAGCTAAACAAGTGCGTGTCGCCCTGCGGCAAGACCAGGATTCTCTCGCGCTCGAAGTAGAGGACGACGGCATTGGGATTCGCCCCAATGCCCTTGACGATTCCAAGTCTCTAGGATTGCTGGGTATGAGGGAGCGCGCCCTGGCTTTTGGAGGAGAAGTCGCCGTGACGCCCGTCCATCCGTGCGGCACGCGTGTGATTGTCCGCCTGCCTCGCGTGACGTCCGGCCAAACTGCGGTTCCGGCGAAGGTATGACCAGGATCCTGATCGCCGACGACCACGAGCTGTTGCGCCGAGGACTTAAGGGCATTCTGGCTGAGGCATATCCAGAACTGCACGTGGGAGAGGCGTCCGATTCCGCTCAGACGTTGGCAGCAGCAGAGAAACAAACCTGGGATATCGTGCTGCTGGACGTCAACATGCCCGGCCGAAATGGTCTGGACGTTTTGCAGGACCTAAAGCGCCTATATCCGACGCTGCCGGTTGTGATTTTGAGCGCCTTTCCTGAACGAGATTACGCCGTGCGCGCCTTCAAACTTGGCGCATCCGGATACGTCTCCAAGCAAAGCGCGTCGGGTGAGCTTCTAGCCGCAATCAAAAAAGCGCTGGCCGGCGGGCGCTATATAACCCCCGTATTGGGCGAGGCTTTGGCTGCAACCCTTGCCGGCGATATTCCCACGGCACCGCACGAAACGCTGTCCAACCGGGAATTGCAGGTTCTTCGGATGGTTGCGCTCGGAAAAACTCTGAAGGAAATCGCCACAGAACTCGTGCTCAGCGAAAAAACGATTGCGACCTATCGCACACGAATCTCTCAGAAACTCAACCTGTCCACCAACGTCGAACTGGCCCGCTACGCTGTCCGGCACCACATTGTAGATTAGCCTCCTTGCGGAAATAATTCCATCCAGGTCGTCCAGAAACAGGGCGTAATGTATCCCGATGAGCAGCGCAGCCGGCTTGCCGGGTAAACGTCCGACAGCGCGTCAGATTCAGATAGCTCAGCCCTTTCAGGATTCCTCCCTCTAGCCCGCTTGCTTCATCGGCTACAGAGTGGGGCCGAGCGAATCAGAGACCTGTAAAGATGCAATTCGACCCGTCAACAATCTCGCCGGCCGGTGAAGATAAGAGTCCGAGGTTAACCCTGTCTCGGCTCTTGAGCCCAACCCCCAACCTTCCCGGCCGGCCTCTTCTTCACATTTGCCCCACTCGCCAAATAAATCGGGTGGGCCCTCGGACGGAACAATGAAAATGCAAACAAGACCCAAACCGCAAAAACTCGACATAGTCATGCTGGAAGTCACCGCCTGGCCGGTGCGCATTCGGGTCAAACGCAGAAGCCCTGGCACGAGGAAACGCAAGGCCGCACTTTCGGCCAAAAGTCTGTTGCTTAATCCACGATTGGAAGAGCCTGAACGCGCAATCGGGTGGCGCAATCCTGATTCCAGTTGTCGGGTCCGGTTTATACGCCTTTCGCCATATTCCAAGCAAGCCCCACGGAAAGGAGACCGGGGGTGAGCCTCACTGCCCAGCTGTCGGTTCTGGTGGTGGATGAGTCACAGACCGTGCGAAGTGACCTGCGTGTCCTTATCGATCAGCACCCACCCCTACGTGTAGTTGGTGCGGCAGGCACCGCTTTGGACGCCATCAATTTGTTCCTCCATTACCGTCCTGATTTGGTCCTTCTAGCCATCAGCCTCCCGGACGCAAGCGGCTTCCGCGTTTTAGATTGGATCAAGGGAACTTATCCCTATTCCACAGTTATCCTGATGACCAAACTTCCAAATCCATGCGTCGAGCAAAGTGGACGGCTGCTGGGCGCGACTGAAGTTTGCCCCAAGACCGCAAGGTTTGACGAAATTCGTGAGGCGCTCAGCCGATTCGTTCAAACGAGGTTTCCAAAGTCCCGTTGAAGTGCAAGGCAGGTCGAGGCCCATGTGGAACGCGTCTCCCCGTCACCTTTGATCTGCGTGCATTCGTAGAGCGGCTTCCAGCGAGTCCGGTTTTCAGAGTATTCACGGTCAATCTTTTCACCGGTGAACGATTCGATTCCCGAGGGGTTTCTGAGTTATGATTGGCTCAACCGGGCTCGCCCTCAGTGCATTCTCGCGAAAGATGACATTGCGGTGCAGGTTGTTTCCGCCCGTATTCGACGTCCACTCGAAACCGATGAACGCGGTGAACTTGCCCGGCTCATTGGCCTCGTCCGCCGCTTCGTAAGATTCCTTCCACGCTCCGCGATAGGCGTTCGAACCGGGCAGCGGCACCAGGCCCGCGGCTATTTTTTCCTGGGTGAATAAAGCAATTTGGCGAGGAAGGCTTTCTCGGCCGTTTCCTTATCCAGCGTGCCGATGTCGGGCGGGCTTATGGCCCGACTGTGCCCGCGGACTTGGCACCTGGCGGGAAGGGCTTGAGCATCTTAGCAACAACATTTCGGAAGGCCTCCGGCGGCATTGTACGGTCCGTCGTCCGGTGCCTCCAATCCGACCAGACCACTTCGTTGCTCTTGCTGTCGATGATCTCGATTTCCAACCTGCGCCGCTCGTCGCGGCCTAGTTCATCCTCGTGGATAGGGAGGTAGTCAAACCGCAGGCTTACCTGAAAATCGGCTTCGCTTTGAGGCACCTGCTTAAACCCTTTGCCGGCAAGTGTCTCTTCGATCGCCTGGCGCGCGGTTGGGCCAAGACGAACGGCAATTGAAGGATCCCGAGAAGTGCCGGCTGTCGGCAGCGGCCGGATTGCGAAAGTGCGATAGTGGCTGAAGTCAAAGCCTGGCTTATGAACGGGGCCGGTGCAACCGGATGCAAGGGTCAGCAAACCGGCCATAGCAACGTTCAGCGCAAGCGGTAAAAGTATTTTCATATTTTCTCTTGAGGCGCAATTGCGCTCTCGGTTTGGGCCTCGGAAATTTGGACGGTAAACGCAATTAGCGGAATATGGGATATTCTCATTCACCCACATAGTAGGTGGGATGAGCTCCGGCGGAATACTGTCAAAACTAACAGGCGGGCAGACGGAAGCGTTATGGTCGGCGATTGGGCGCCCCATAGGCTTCGTCTTTTCGATTTAATGCCATCAAGCCAAACTTTGTTGCTGGGACTTCTCTGCACGCCAAAGGCAAAGAAAGTGATGACCGTTTCGGCCTTTCCGACAGACCAGCATTGCCAATGGTGGTCTTTGTACTATTCCAGGTTTCCCCAATACCATGGTGAGCGTCGAGCCATCTTTATAGTTTATAGTCTGAACTCAATATTTGGTCGAAAAATCGCTAAATCCGGTCGCCAGCCTGGTCAAGTTGCGGTCCTAAATAAATGGGATTTTCGGATCGGTCCGGTCGGCGCGACCCGATTGGGCTGTCCGAGGCAAGAGGAAATGGGTTGCCCAGTTTTGATATCCCTCGACGTGGTCGCAGCAACTCCACTGAAAGACACTGTTTGATTCGCGGAGGAACCGCGGCCGAGGACTGTTTGAGGCCGGTGCTTGTCTGCGGACAACTCGCGTCCGAGTCCAGTGCGAGGCCGTGTATGGGCCAGGAGTGTTGCTTGTTCGCGACCGTGGACCGTCCTCGGATGAAGCGCAGACGCGGATAGGACTAGACTGTGGACTGTGTGCGGACACGAGCGCTGCACTGCCTCCCGTGTGATCATCGGACTGGACGCTGTATGGAAAATTGCGTGGACATTTCCTCTGCCGCTTTTCAGCCATTCCCGGGACACTGCTTGGATGCTTCGCGGTAATTGCAACGGACATTACGCCGTAAATGGCGTCGACGATTCCAAGACGTTGCGCCGGCTATTGGGTGGCTTGACAACTGGACGCGGCCTCGGATGATTCGAGTCCGCAATGTGACCTGCTTCGCGGACTGCGTGGCGGGATTGCTCGGACGTTGTCGGGATGCTTCCTGGCCGGCGCGCGCGCCGATCCACGGAGATTCAGTGGATGCTTCGTTGACCGTTTCTCGGGACACAGCACGAATCGCTGAGCGGACGTTGCGCGACTTGTACCTTATCTTTTGATAAGGGGATGGTGTCTAACCAAACTGAACGGCTTTCCCATTCCAGAAAGCCGCGAGAAATCACGTTCGATTGAACATTCGAAACCTCACGCACTGATGAAATGCCATGAGGTGTTCTGCACAGCGCGGGATAGTCTCTCGAATTAGATCCCGGTGCCTTTGCCGCGATGCTGTTCGGGCGCTATTCGAATCGAGTTGGAAGCACTGATGCCCGATGCAATTTTTCGAATCACCTTAACCGATAGAACTTCGGCGCTTTCCTTGGTAAGGTAATCACGAACCCCAACGGGCAAGGCTGCAAGACTTGGTTCGCCATAATAAGCCAGCGCTTTAAGGGAAAGGAGGGGATTGAATTCAGGATAAAGAGCCTTCGTACCTCCCAGAGCCCGGGGCAACGTGACACCGGCCTTGAGCAACGTGTAAATGTCTTGGTAATCCCTTGGCTCGGCCCGGACGAGAATGACTTTCATTTTCTGTGCGGCCAAATCGAGCAGTGACGCAATCCAAACGTGGTTGTCCTCGCAGCGGTCGGGTTTGCCAACCCTGCCAATAGTAAGGCCGCCGAAAAATGAAACCTTGATGGCTCCGCCCCGATCCACACTGAAGGTGCAAGTGTTGGGCTCGGATTGAATCAGCTCCGCTCCTTTGAGGAATGGCAAACTTCGCCCCAGCACGTCCGCCGAAACGGGCTTATCTGTGAAGAAATCGAAATCGACTGACTGTCTTCCGCCGAGACGCAAGGCCACAGCGGTTCCACCATACAAGACAAACTGCTCAGGGACCTGAGAAAGTTCTGGCCACAAGCGGTGCTGCTCCGGGGGAAGCGTGTCCAAACGTGGCTTCATGCAGGGATTGCGCGCTGGGGCAACTCGGGCACAGGAAGAACCTGCAAGCGGTGGTGCCAATAATGCCAGGAACGGTTGTCGAAGAGCCCAGGAGGGGCGGATTGCAAAGCTTCGCGGAATGAGAGGTAACCATATTTATCGAGGACAAAGCAGACGTCCGCCCACGTTCCAAACACCATTACTCGGCAGAGAAAAAGCGGCGTGTTTTCCAGCGTTGCCTCGGCGGATTGCCACCAACAAACGCGCCGGGCAATGCGGGCCATCTCTTCAGAGTCGATTTCTGTTGTCGGCGGCGTTTTCACATCTGCCTGGATGAAGGAAAATAGCAAAACCGGGTGGCGATGGCCAGCGTTTAGGCTGCGGCGGTGTGATGGTCAGCCATATCCCGTGCGCGTTGGCAGTCGCAGAACGAGACCGAGGAGATCTAAGCACCTTAGGTGGCTGGCTTCTGTTGACTTCACTTGCCCGCTGGGCGGCTGTTGCTCTTATGCCGAAGATGTATGTGCTACACACCTTAAGAGTCTTTCTCTGCCATGCTGGCGGCCTGAGTTATGAGAACCCAGGAGCGGCAAGGCCGTTTCGGCGCCTGCGTGCGAGAGCGGCGGCAGGGATGCGCCATCGCCGCCCCCTTTACATCGGCCGGGCGGGGGCGACAGGCGTCAACTTGTTCAATGCGAATTATGTCCCTGCACAAGCCAGACAGGCTTCGACCATATGTTCAGCGCCATGGTCCATAAAGAACTGGCCTCCGCCGAAGGTTACTTTGTCGAGCACCTGGCACAGAACGATTACTATGCCGCCGGGGAAATTCGTCCCGGCCAATGGATTGGGATCGGTGCGGAACAATTGGGTTTGAACTTTGGGCAACCAGTCTCCCGCGAACAGTTTTGCGGGTTGTGCGAGAATCAGCATCCTCAAACCGGCGCGCGGCTGACATTGCGGCGGAATGAAAAGGAAAACCGCCGGGTGTTCTTTGATTTCACCTGCTCGGCTCCAAAATCGGTGTCCGTGCTTGCGGTAACATTGGACGACCAGCGATTGGTCCAGGCCCATCAAGATTCCGCGCGGATTGCGTTCCGAGAACTCGAAGCATTTGCGGCGGCACGGGTGCGCAAGGCCGGCGGACAGCGCGACCGGACGACCGGCAACCTCATTGCCGCCGCGTTCGTCCACACCAGTTCCCGTGCGCTGGACCCGCAGTTGCACACGCACTTCACCGTTTTCAATGCCACGTTTGATGAACGAGAGCACAGCTGGAAGGCATTGCAGGCGGGTGCAATGTACGACGCGATTCGCTACGCCACGGAGGTTTATCGAAATGAATTGGCGCGGAGGGTGAAGGAGGTTGGATATCAGACCACATCAGCCAAACACGGGTTTGAGATCGAAGGTGTGAGTGATGCGGTGTTAAGGAGGTTTTCCAAACGCGCCCAAGAGGTAAAGAGAATCGTTGGCGAGATGGAAGGAAAGCTCGGCCGCAGGCTTTCTAACAACGAGGTGGCGTATGCCGTGCATCAAAGCCGAACCAAAAAGCTCAAGGGGATCTCAACGGCTGAAGTGCGCGAATGCCAATGGGCCCAGTTGACAGGAGAGGAACTGAAATCGCTTCGGGTACTTACGACATCGGCAAACTCGCGCCAAGAGAAGCCGACTTTGGAGAACGAACGGCCGGCGTTGGCTCATGCGCTGGCGCACGTCTTCGAGCGGCGCTCCGTGGTGCCAGAGCACGAGTTGTTAACTGCCGCACTGGCGTATCGCCCAGGGGAAGTGGATTTGCCGCGCCTGAAGCGGCAGTTGGGACAATCGCGGGAGATGGTACGGACTGAGCAAGGACTCTCAACGCACAAGATTTTGGAAACGGAGTTGTTTCTCATTCAAAGCGTCAATGCCGGGAGTGATGCCGTCTCCCCGCTGCATCCAACATACCAACCAGCAGGTTGGTTGAGCGAAGACCAACAACGGGCCGTGCTCCACGTACTGCGCACCAGTGACCGTATCACCGGCATCCGGGGACTGGCTGGCACGGGCAAAACTACGGCCTTGCGCGAATTGGTAGCTGCCTGCAACGCGGCTCACGTTGATCCGCTATTCTGTGCACCAACCGCTTCTGCCACAGATGTTTTGAAAAAGGAAGGATTCGAGGCAGTGACGTTGCAGAGTTTGTTGTTGTCTGACCAGGTGTTGTCCAAACGCAACCTGGTTGTGCTGGATGAAGCCGGAGCGGTGGGCATTGATGATATGAAGCGACTGTTTGACTTGGCGAAGGATTGCCGCGTTGTCCTGTCTGGCGACACCGGCCAGCACGCCTCCGTCGCACGCGGCGATGCCCTGCGGCTTTTGGAATGTCATTCGCGTTTGCAATCCGGTCAACTGACCCGCATTCGTCGCCAACGCCGGGCGGAGTATCGGCAGGCCGTTGAATTGGCAGCGCAGAAACGCACAAGCGAAGCCTTCGCGCAACTGGACCGCATGGGTGTGGTTGCGGAGATCGCGGATGAAAAGCTTCACAGCTCTGCCGCCCAGTCATATCTGGACGCAATGAAACAAAGCAAATCCGTGCTGCTGGTCGCACCAACCTGGGCGGAAATCGAGGCGGTGACGGAAAAAGTCCGCGCCATGTTGAAATCATCCGGTCATCTGGCCGCTGACGAAACAGAAGTCCAAGTCTTTGATTCTCTGTCCTGGACTGAAGGGCAGAAGCGCGATGCGCGTCAATATCGACCCGGCATGGCGATACGGTTTCATCGGAGCAAAGGAGTTTTCAATAAAAATGAAACTCTTGAAGTGGTCGCAATCGGAAATGGCTCGCTCGAAATCCGGGACAAGAATGGCGTCGAAAGTGCTTTCACATTGTGTGCAGGCGGCGCCTGCTTTGATGTGGGGGAGAAGCGGAAACTAAAAGTGGCTGCTGGAGACAAGCTGTTGCTGCAAGCAAACGCCGCGGCGGCGCGCCAGCGCTTCGTCAACGGCGAATTAGTCGAGGTCAAGGCCATTCAAGGTGATGCCATCGTGCTGGCCGATGGGCGGGTGATTCCGGCCCAATACCGCACCTTCACTCATGGCTACGCGGTCACCTCGCATGCCTCCCAGGGCAAGACGGTGGACGAAGTGTTCGTGGTGGCTTCCGCACGCTCACTGCCCGCTATCAGCCAGGAACAATTTTACGTCAGCATTTCGCGTGGCCGGAATACTTGCCGGGTTTTTACCGATGATAAAGATTTGGTCCGCTCACACGTGACCCGATCCAGCGCCCGTCTCTCGGCAATCGAGGTTATGCCGTCCGCACGCCGGCATTTTATCCAGGCCGTCTTACGGCGGGGTCATCGATTCCTGAAACGGTTGAACCTCTTCCGTCGCGCATCGCTTTCGCCTCGCAAGGGCATCAACCAGACCCAAACTTATGAACACCAATCCACTCGTCGAATCTCCCTCTAATCCGCGCGACAACCCCTGTTACAGCGTTGACCCCAGCGTCGCCACGTTGAATGTGATGGTAGACAATGAGGAGAGCGTCCAACTCCCTTACGCTCAATTCCTGTATTCCCGGTTGGCCGCCAATCCCGTGCTGGAAAAGGAACCCAACGCTCCTCCTCAACGGCTGCTAATCTGCTTTGCGATGGCGGACGTGATCCTGCTGGGGAGCGGTCTCAGGGCCATCGACCGAGCGATTCAAAAATACGAGTTGAAAGTTGTTCAGCGGGCGGATCGGCGTTATGCCGCAACGCTGAAAACTCATGTCGCCGCCGTCTCCCTCAGCTTCACCAAGGACAATTTATGAATCACGAGATCAACGAAGTACTGGGCGCAAGAGCCCATGGGAAACCCGAACTGATTTCGGCGCAGGCCAGAGAATTGCTCAATCTGCGGCGGCTACCAGCCATGCTCAACGTACAGCAAACCGCCGTTTTGCTGGGGGTGGCCGAGCACGATATTCCTGTGCTGGTGAATGTTGGTTTGCTGCAGCCGCTGGGAAATCCGCCGCCTAATGCGGTTAAGTACTTCGCGTCCGTTCTGGTTCTGGAACTGGCAGGCGAACTCTCCCACTTGTGCAAAATCCGCAATACGGTCTATCAGTACTGGCGCGGCAAGAACGCTGACAAATCCAAGCCACGTTATTCTCGCAACGGCCGGCCGTAACTGACATCCTGTCGGCGCGCCGGTTGGATCGCGACGATTAACCGCACTGTGACTGCGTGACCCCTGCATGAAGCCGCCGTTTAGACGAGCGCCCGCAGGACTAAATACTGTCGGAATCCTGTTGGAGATTTTGGATGATCCGCGCCCACGACTCTGGTGTTCCTTTGGGCGAATAATCCACGTAGAGGATGTCGGCAGCAGACCAGATAAATGAGTTCTCCCGTTGCAATTCTTCCGGGGTGATTTCACCTGTCTTCAATCGCCTCATGTCCTCGGCGCGTTGGCGACCTTTGATCAAGTCAATATCTACGGGTGCATCCATCGCATCTAATCTACTGCCGTTCATATTCGTTGCCAAGTTCGCTTACGCTTCTGTTCAGGCTGCAAACGATGAACTGTCATCATTGTCCGATGGCCATTGCTCGCGTTCCAGGCTTTCACCAATAATGGGCGGCAATGGTGGCGGCTCCATCGGCGAACCGATCACGATGAAGGGAATGATTGAGGCCGAATCTCGCCGGACCTGCTTCCGCAAACCGCCGCTCAGAATCCAGCCAATCACGCCCAGGCAGACATAAAAGAAGCCCAGGTAGAGGCGATCACCTTGATCCCGGATGAGTCCGTCCAGGAAGTTGAACACCGGTTTGAGCAGATAAATGGGATCGTTAGTCATAGCGCCTCCTTATGCGTTAACGACCTGCGCCACGGGTTCCATAACCTTGCCTTCCGCGAACATTTTCCTTTGCCGCTCGTATTCGCCCAGCGAAGGCAGTTCCACCTTGGCTTTACGGGCATAGACGCGATGGACGGCCTTGCTGTTGTGGCCGAGGGCTTCTTGTGCGAAGCGTTCGGGGTAACCGGCGGTCTTCGCCCGTTCCGCCCACGCATACCGATAGGAATGGAGCGACACGCCTTTGATGTCCAAGCCGACGCAGCGCTGGTGAAACTCCGTTGCCCGGTCGCCCGCGCGCACCGTTCGCAGATAGGGAAAGAGCGGGCCACTGTTGGGCAACGAACGAAGGATCCCTGCCACGTCCTCGTCGAAGCGCATGATGGCAATCGAGCCGGTTTTCTGGCGGGCAAAGCTGATAACGTTGTTGTCCCAATCGATATTCTGGGCTTCCAGAAACGCGATGTCCGATTGCGAAGCTCCGAGGTGCCAGGCCAGTTGGTAAAACGCGTTGCGTTCCGGATTCTGTTCGCGAGTGACGATGGCCTGGTGTTCCTGCCAGGTGATGCCGCGCTTCTCCTTGAACTTGATGGCCGGCCAGCGTTTCTTCGGCAACACCGGCCAGGGCAGCCAGTTCATGTCCAAAGCGAAGTTATGGATGCGGCGCAGATAGATGTTCGTCGAAATCGAGCCTTCCTCCAGCACCTTCAGAAAATGCTCGGCCTGAGTTTCCAGCACGACCCGACTGCGAATCGAATCCAGGGCCTTGTCCTTGATGGCCGTTTCCCAGCGCTGCCGGGTGTTGCCCGTTTTGAGCTTGGGGATTTCGTCCATCACGTCCTGCCATGCGCGCTTGGCGGCGGCCGGGTCACCGGCTTTCCAATACACGCGCGCCAGGTGCAGGCTGAAGGCGGGTGCGTCTTCGGTTTCGTTTTTCGCGGCGACGAGACGAAAGGCTTCGTCCTTGTCGGAGGTGCGGAGGGTGGTTTGCTTTTTGGTGACGAGGTCTTCGCAGTAGTAGGTGCCCCAGCCACGGCGGAACACCCGGTAACGGTTCTTCATTTTTTGACTCATGTTGTGAGCATGAGCCAACCCGATCCGCCCCCGTTAGCGAGTTGTGGGTGAGATAAATCAGTTTTATTCGAATGGTGGCGGGGTACGCCACTCACTGAAGAATCCACTGAGACTCACCCCGTTTTTCCTCCAAAATCCCAGAAAAAGGGCTGGAGGCGAGGGTCGGAATCGGCCATTTTCCCCGCCGTTGCACCATCAAAGTGCCCGATTTTGCGAGAGAATCAAGCATATTC
>Ga0210409_10002894_pt1 | contig 19832 bp, 13 predicted proteins | sample IncBWH17MmetaG_FD_161649 | JGI IMG/M metagenome (GOLD analysis project Ga0210409, IMG submission 161649) | Forest soil microbial communities from Barre Woods Harvard Forest LTER site, Petersham, Massachusetts, United States - Inc-BW-H-17-M | ecosystem: Environmental > Terrestrial > Soil >... | reverse complement strand
AGAGTTTGCAGCCACCTATATCGATGCACAACTAAGTAATGCATCGTCACAGCTCGCTCGTGGCGAGGATCCACAAATTGTGAAGAAGATATTATTAGTCGCTTTTTCTATGTTGGGATGAGTATTGATCACAAACAATAAAGTCTGTCGGGTGGTAATAAAGTCTGTCGGAGGACTGTAAATCCACAGGTCCCTGGTTCGAGTTATGGCCAGACAAAAAAGTCTTTACTCAAACAATAAAGTTTGGCCTAAACAATACCGCTGCTGGAACAAACAATGTCAAATTGGCGCGACCATAAGAAACCCTAAACGCATGAATTCGATGGCAGTTAACGCTTCAGGCGTTCGAAAATCGTACGTAAAAAAATAACCGCTGCCTTCAGCGTAAGGTATATGCCAACGTCCCGTAGCCGAGTTGGTCAAAGCCGCCGCTGTTTGGACCGTAATTGCCACCGCCTCCCTCGGGACGCACTTTTTCCGCAAACGCCTTTGTATAGGGTGCATTTTTTCCTTTGAGAATCGCATAGTGGTTGTAGAACAATTCCCAGACCGGACGACTATCGCCACGACCTGCACTGGAAATGTTTTCCTGAGTCACGTCGCTGTTGCGGTACAGTGTGTAGGGAACATCCTCGCCGAGATTGTATTTTGCAATGTATTCAACCCCCTTCAGGACGCGGTTGTCTTCATAACCGAAAAGGTCGTCGCGCTGATTCCACGCCATCTGGCAAAAGGCGCCCAGCAAGGAAACGTTCAGCGAATTGTGACCCTGGTCACGCCCACTTTCCTGCGTCTGCCCTAGCCCTTCGGGGTATATTTTCCATACTAGATGATTGATGGCGCCATTGCCCTCACCATGCTTGAAGTATTCGATCGCCTCGTCATAGATGTCTCGTCGATCAGCGAGTATGCCGATAGCGATCATCGAATCCATGTTTGCGAGATCCCAGTTGGCCCAGTAATGGTCGATTTTCGCACCGTTATGCTGGACCAGGAAATCATGGTTCATAGGATAAAAAACGTCGAGCATCATCGTTTTGAAGCTATTGAAATTATTCTCAGGCCATTTCTTGTATGTGCGCAGGATTTCTGCCGCATTGGCGAGCTGATAACCATAGATTCCGGACGCCAGGAATTTGTCTGAACTCCCGCTTATCCCCGTCAGCGTTGCCAACCAAGCGTCCAGGATGGAAGCAGCCTTGTCGGCATAGGCATCGTCGCCGCTTATCTTCCAGCGCAAAGCAAGCGCATAGGCTGCCGCAGCATCGTTAAATAGCGCGCTGTAATTCTCTGGATGACCGGCACCGTCTTTGCCCCGGTAAACCACATCAACAGGACGTGGCACCCAGTTTAACGATGCATGAGGATTCTTGATAAGAATATTCCATCCATCAAGCCAAGGCTGTGCACTTTGCGCGACTTTGGTTTTCATTCGCTCAAGATCGGCTTGGGTATGCAAGGCACCAGGATGCGTAAAGGAATCCGCCCTTGCGAACGCAGCACCCAACGTGGTTATCATTGCTGCACAAATAAGGCTACTTATTCTGCGTAATGAAAAAATCATTTCTTCCAACTCCGTGTGAGTAAATCCGCTGGCATTTTCAAAACAATGCTGGTTTGCGTCCAAAACTAATCACTAGCTGGATAATTTGCATCGAATCGCGAGCTGCTACCAAGACTTTAGTCCGTGCGACCATGATGCAATCTTTACCGCAAGCTACCAACTCCACCGCATGCCTGCATCCGCCATGACCGTGCGCTGTTGCACTCCACCGAGATTGGCAGTGTAGGTGGCCGTGACAAACGCACTGGCCGATTTGCTAATTGTTGCGACCAAACCAGTGTTCAGCTGGCCAGCTGTCCGATTCGTGCCGCTGGAAATCATCGTCGTGTGGTCAAAAGCAACGGTGTCGTGCGAACCGGAACTGCGCAGCAGGTTCAACCGCAGATACGGCCGCCAGGCTGCTGCCGCTGTTTCAAAGCGGCTTTGCAGCCGCACGCCGATGCGCGCCATGACGGCATTGGTCTTGTTAAAGCCCACCGTCGAGACACTATCATTCAAGTCATTGAACGACAGGCTTTGCCAGATCACTTGCGCCTGTGGTTCGACGATCACATTGGCGCCGAGCCGGATTGGCAAACCTCCTTCGATAGATCCGATGAGCGCTCTGCCGTGTGTGGCGGCGCCCACGCCATCGTGTGAACGCGGGTTACCCGACAGTGAACTTCCCATCAGGACCGTATCCGTGTACCAGCCGCTGGGGCCGACGCGAGTCCAATAGCCGCCAAGACTATATGCGTCGATAGAAAGATTGCCGGCATCAAGGTTCTGCACGGCCATGGCAAAACCGTTGACATTACCGGTGGCATGCGCAAAACCGGCAAACAGACCGTAATGATTGCGTTGTCCATCAGCGCCGGTATCGGCATAGAGGTCGTGGCCGACCTGCATTCCCGTCGTCGATCCATCGAAGCGGGGCGAGACAGCACCATCCTGGCCTTGCCTGGCATGGCTGCCCCAGACACGTCCCCAAGCTGCCGGCAGTTCGCCGCTCCCGGTCAACAACGATTGCTCTCCTTGCCTATCATGGAAAGTAGCGAGCTGCTGGATATTCAGCTGCCGGGCGACGCTGGCAACTTCCGCATAGATAGGTACTTCGGGACGATACAGCGGAATTGTGCCGGAGCCGGTCGATGGCGTTGGTCCTGTCGGAGTAATCGGTGGCGTGGCCGGGGGCACAACTGGTGGCGTGGCCGGGGGCACAACTGGAGGCGTACTTAAGGTTGTGGTTGGTGGTGGCGCGACCACGGGTGGTGTCGGCGTTTGCGCCACGGTGTTACGCAGATACCAGTTTTCAGAGGTGCCGCTGGTCACACCGCCTTTTGCAAGATAGTAGGAATATGCGCCGGCCTTGAGCGGTCCGGCCAGCGAGAACGCATTTGCCGCGGTCGTCGCGCCATTGACGGTCTGCACCACTTCAATCCCATCGGCGACTATGGCCGCGCCGGGGCCACCGACATTCGTGATGCGCAAGCTGGACGATCCGCTGGCGGCGCCGCCGCTGATCACCAAGCGGTCCGAGGCCGAGCCATCACCTGCGAGGTAGGCGTTCAGGGCGATGTTGCCGTTCTGGCCAACATAGTTGCCGACCACGTTGAGCCGGTTGCCAATCGTTTGACCGCCGATTTGCACCAGGCCAGCGTTCACCAATGTGCCGTTGATCGTAAAGCCACCGTTGCCCGAATTGGCAAACACGGACAAAGCATTGGCTACCGCGACGGTGCCGCTGTTAGTCACCGTTCCCGTGACGCTGCCATAGCCGCCGAGTGTGGCGCCGGACGAGATGACCGTGTTGCCGCCACCGGACAATACTGCATTCGCGCGGGAGGCGTCGCCCACCGCGAGTATTCCGGCGGAGATGATCGTGCCACCGGAATATGAATTGCCAGCATTCAGCAGCGTCATGCCGGCGCCTGCCTGCGCGACAGAGCCGCTACCAGAGATCACGCCGGCGAAAGTCACGTTGTCTGCACGGTTGAAAACAAGCGCGCCATTGTTTGCGACATCGCCCACGATGCTGCCGCTCTTGCCACCGTTGCCAAGCTGCAGCGTGCCAGCCGAGATCGTAGTGCCGCCAGTATATGTATTGCTTCCTGCGAGCGTCAGGGTTCCTGTTCCTGCTTTGTTGAAGCTGCCGGAACCGGTCATGCCTTGCGTCAGCGCGGATACGAAACCCTGTGTGTCGAATGTGCCGCCCGCTGCATTTATCGTTACTGCACGCGAGCCGGCGAGATCGAAACTCTGCAGAAGCTGAAGCGTACCGCCGTTGAAGGTCAGTCCACCGGTGTTTGCACCAAGCGCGTTGTCGACGCCGACTGCAACGGTGCCGCCGGTGAGCGTGGTGCCGCCGGAATACGTATTGCCGCCAGACGCCGTCGGCGCCAGCGTTAATGTGCCGCCCTGGGTCTTTTCGACCGCGCCGGTGCCGGAAATGATGCCGGCGTAGGTTCCGTTGTCGGATTGCACAAAGCGCACCAGGCCGGCATCCGCGACCGCAAGCGGCAGATTTTGCGCTCGTGCTTCGAGCGTGCCGGCCGCATCGACGCTCATCGTTCCGGTATATGCACTATTGTTGGCGCTCAATGCCAGCGTGCCTTGCTGAACTTCGACAACCCCAACTCCGGTAATGGGAGTGGTCAGCGTCCAGGTTCCCGTATCGTTTTTTATGAGCGACGAAAAATGCGTAATACTGCCGGGCAGGGACGCGCTGCCTGTTCCACTCAGAAACAGGGTGTTATTGCCTCCGCCACCATCGAAACTACCGGTAATGACCGAGCCGGTATAGAGCCGTAATATGTCATTGCCGCCGGAGAAAACAAGGTTGCCGACGATCCTCCCTTTATTGGTAAAGTCGATCGCGCCGTTGCCGGATGCGCCGATTACATTGCCTGGCGCCTGGAGGACGCCTGTTTCATTGTTGATGACCGTGTTCAACCCGCTCGCATTCTGAAACCAGATGGCGGCGGCATGATCTGCCTTGATCGTGCCATTGTTGACGATGAGATTACCGCTGCCTTGCGGATTGATTGCTTCGGCGCTGACTTCGGTGCCGGTCGCCAGGACCTGGCCACCTTGATCGACAGTCAAGGTGCTGTTGCTGCGAAACTCTATTGTATTGGCGCCGCTCTTATATAGTCCGTTACTCTTGATCCCGTTGGCGCTTACCGCGCCGCCGTTCTGCACCCGTATGTTTGCATTGTCGCGCAGGCTGATAGCATTGGCATCGCCGACCGCGATCCGGCTGCCTGCGCCGACTATGACCGTTCTGCCGTCTTCGGCCGTCAGATTGCCTCCGCCAATCGTAGTTGTCCAGGGATTCGCCGCGCTGCTGTCGCAGATTGTAGAACGGCCGGCAGTGCTGCAAGCTGCATAAGCAGCGACGGGGATTACGCTTGCGGCGGGCAGCAGCAAAAGGGAAGATACAGCGGAAAGCGCAAAGCGACGGCGGACGGGATCAGACATAGTTATTTGAACTTATAAAATCTGCGTGTTCGCAGGAGTAGTGAGCGGAAGGAGGCGATGTGTCAGGAATCTTTGATTCTTATGCAGGATCCGCACACTGCATGCCCGGAAATTCCCTATGCTGCAATCGGCGCCAGGCACGCCAGTCAAGCGGCATCTGTTCATGGCACCGTGACGTAGTAACTCGTAGCGTCCTGGCCGCCTGCCAAGGCCAGCCCGGCGCCGCCGACGTTACCGTTGATGCTGGCAAAGGCGCCGCTCACGCCGCCGGTAGCCTGCACCACCACGAACCTGCTCCCGTGCGCCGGCGCCGCCGCGAAATTGAGCGTCAGGCTGCCAGACAGAAGCGCCTGTCCGCCGACCTTGAGCTGATCTGGCGCGCTGCCGATCGATAATGCGAGATTGCCGCTCGCAGTCTGCGTGTAGTTGCCGCCGACATTGAGCGCATGCTGGCTGCTGGCGGTCGCCAGGGTAGCGCCGTTGATCACGCTGCCGCTGCCCAGCGCGGTGTCGCTGGCCACGTTCAGCGCGCCGGCGCTGATTGTGGTCCCGCCGCTGTAGCTGTTAGCGCCTGACAGGGTGGTGCTTGCGGCGCCGGCTTGTTTGATCAACCCGCTGCCGCTGATGTTGGATAGGGTGATGGCAGTCGATGTGTTGACGATAATCAGCGTGCCGTTGTCGACGATGGCATCGCTGAGGCTGCCGTTGGCCGATTCGGCGGTAAGCAAGCTGCTATCTCCCGTGTAGGTAGCCAGTGTGGTCTGGCGCAAGATGGCACCGTACGGCGCGGCGGCGGTCGGCGCTCCCACCGTCGCCTGTACCGCGCTGACCGGTGCGCCGTTGCCGATCTGGAGCGTGGCGCCGGCGCCGATGGTAGTGATGCCGTTGTAGTTCTGCGGCATGGCCAGTATCGCGTAGTTGCCGGCGGTGGCAGCGATGATGAGATTGCCGGTTCCGCTCGAACCGTCGGCGTCCGGTCCCCCGCCACCGCCTGTAATACCGACGTTACAGCTGTACTTGCCGTTGTAATCGAACACCAGGGTCGCCCCCCTGTGTAGATTGATATAGGCATTTTTTACAGCGGAGTTGGAGGCAGCGGGGGACGGCGCCGAAGGCAGGAAGAATTGATTGGTCGTGCCGTCGCCCCACTGGGTCGTGCCGCCCTCGATATTGATGCCGCGGAAACTGGAGTTAGTGCCTCCGGTAAGGCTGCCTGAGACATTTTGCACCAGCATGGTATTCAAGCTGGGATCGCTCAAGGCTGGTTTGAGCTGGTCACCGCTGTTGCTGTAACTGTAGATGCCCGTGAACATCACCAAACCGGAGTTGGTATTGATATCGTCGCCGTAGTGGCTTTCCCAAATGGTTTTTGGATACTTCAGCAGGTGCGCCGCGGTGTCCCCGAACAAGCCCTCCGGGGCTGCGGTGATGAACGACTCGTTGCTGAAAATGGTCGCATTCGGCATCGAAAAAATGACATGGTCGACGCCGAAATAACCACCGTAAAGCTGAGAGTACACGCCGCTGAACGGATTGTCACCGACGAAGCGGGCGGTGCCGCCGGTGGAGCCGATAGGCGGCCTTTGAATGGCGCCGCTGCCGCTCAGGATGCCCATGTTAAGCGTCGGACCGGATTCCAGCACCAGGGTGCCGTCGATCTGGAAATTGTCCAGATTGATCGTGGTGCCGGCAGTGTTTGGAATATAGCTGCCGATGCCGCCGCCGGTGGATGATGGCGTCCCCAGTTGCAATGTGGCGCCGGCGTTGACTATCACTGCCGGCGGATTGGGATTGTGGATAACCCAGTAATGCACGTGGTTGGGATCGGTGGGGCTCTTGGTTTGCGTGGCGGTCTCGGTTTGCTGCGAGACTGGCAGTGTGAAGTTGCTGTCGGCGGTGAGAACCAGGGTGCCCGAACCGCCGGGGGCGCGGACCGTGAGCGTCCCGGTTCCGGAAATGATGCCGCCGTAAGTAGTCGTTCCGGCAGGGATATCGACGACGGAATCGCCATTGAGGACGACGTTCTGGTTAGCCAGGATAGGAGCGCTGATGTCGATCAAAGCCACCGTTGTCGCCGGCGTGGTGGCCGGAACGGTAGTGGGAGTAGTGGTATTGGTAGCGGTGCTGCAGGTAGAAGTCGTTGAAGTATCGCCGTTACCCGTGCCGGTCCCGGCGGGTGTCGCTGGACTAGCGGTGTTCGCAGCACTGTTGCCGTCGCCGCCCCCACAGGCGGTCAGCGTCGAGATCAAGGCAACGACTAAGAACGACGGAAAATGGCTTTTTATTTTCATGATTCATGACAGAAAAGAGAACGACTTCTGGACCAGAGCACGGATCGTGCCTGACAAAAATTGACAGGTGCTCCGGGCAGGAAAAAAGGGTAATCGAGATTCATATTTCTGCACATCGGCTCAGAAACCCGTTCTTGCCAGAGCCGGTCAGCACCTGATCCGGAAACCGGCTTTGTGCAGGCCCGTTTTGGTGCGGCGACGGTTTCGACGGTTTCTTTAGACGCTTCAGTAGCGGATGAATGGCGGTTTGAAACGACGCCTACGAATCACACATCCGGGATACGCCATCTGATCTCAGAAAAATCTTCAACTCAGCGATCGATAAATCGCTGGCCTCATGAAGACTGATCAGCATAGCTGCACCGATTTCGGTTCGGCCGTGGCGGATCTTGCTGATGACCGGTGGCGTCACCGCAAGATGTCGCGAAAGAGCCGCATCGCTTTTGAGCCCAAGTCTGGCCATTACCGCGTCCAGCAGCTTGTTTGCATTTTCAGTATATTTTTCGAAGTCGTCAGTATTTTTCATCAAGCTATTTCAATGGTCGAAATAAAACAGAATTGTCAAAATCCCGGGCGCATGCCAGCTCGTCTTTGGAGTATTTGCAGCCCTGCGCGTGCAACTTAAAACGCGCCAATACTGTTCCCGTCCTTGCATGCACATCACGTTAAAAAGGCGATGCCAACGAGGGAAATGGAACAAAGGCCTGGCTGCAATCAGTCAGCGGCAACTGGCTTTTCTGCACGGCCGTTACCGTCACGTTGTTCGACGCAGAAGGCGAAATCGCGAAGTTGACCGGACCGGGTCCGACAGTAAACTGCGTGTTCGACGGCGGCGTCGGACCACCGTTGTGCCGCGCAGTCGACAGTGCCGGCGCAGAATCGAAGATGACGCTGTCCAGGGTGATCTTCAATACATTGACAATGCCGTTGAGATCATAGCCATTGAAGGTAAGAACGCCACCACCGTATTTTGCGCTGCCGGCATTATGAAAGCCGCTAACCGTGATGTCGTGAAAATTCGGCGTCAAAGCATGGTTGCCGGGACTGTAGTAGGGATCGAATATCATCGGCTCCTTGACGTTGCGCATGCAAATCTGCTGATAGCGGACGTTCTTCACCTCGCCGCCACGGCCGTCATCCGACTTGATCCTGATGCCCACGCCGTTCGGCGAGTCTTGGCCGTCGATAGCCATATCCCGGATTTCGACGCCGTCGACTCCTGCATCCGTCTCGCTGCCGATCGACATGCCATGCCCGTAATAGAGGTGGTTATGGACGATGCGATGATTGACGGCGGGCGACAGCTGGCTGCCATGCGCCTTGATTGCGATGTTGTCATCGCCGCCGCTGAGATAAGAGTAGGCAATCAAGACATTGCTTGCCTGAGCCGGATCGATGCCATCGGTATTCTTGGTGGTTTCGGGTGTAAAACAGGTACTGGGCGAGGTCGCCGGCGTAGTCGGATCCGGGCTGGTCCCGGCCGCACAGGCATAACCCGGATTGCTGTAAGCCAGGGTCGGCGTCAACAGCTTTACTCCCCAGGCAGTAAAGCCGTTGACGTCGCTGGGCACTACGTGGAAAGCCGGCGCGTTCTGCAACGCGATGCGATACAGCGTAAAGTTGCTGCCGCCAAAAAGCTGGATCAGGCGCGGATTATTCTGATTCTTTCCGGTCGATTTATTCAACATGGCGACATCCCACCAGGTCATTTTCCCGGCATTGGCGCCGGATGTCAGGACACTGCCGCCGCGGCCATCGATGATGCCATCGCCGACTACACCACTGCTTTGGCTATTGCGGGCCGTGATCAGCGCATTGCAGGAATTGCCGCTACCTGCCGCGTCGCCGCAATTGCCGTCCCCCTTGTCGAAATCCGCCGGACTGCGCGATGCGAATAATGTCACGCCTTGATCCAGCCAGAGGGTGACGCCGCTCGCCAGGGTCAGCGGGCCGGAAAGAAAAGCATTCTGTCCGTCGCTGCCAGCCATCAGCTTGACTGCCTGCCCGGCTGGGCAATTGGAGATGGCGCTCTGAATTCTGACCGTATCCGGATTGGAACTGTTGCGACTGGCGTCCACAGACGACGGCAGTAGACCAGCAGTCTGTTTGAGGCCCGCAATCAAAGTAGCGCACAAGGCTTTGGGAAGTTGCGGCTCAGGCGGAAGCGCAGCGTCCACCACCGAGGTATTGCCGCCCGGCCCGGTTGGAGTGGTGCTTGTGCCGGCCGGGGTGTTGCTTGTATCGGTTGTTGGGGTCGCACTTGCACCAGCCGTGCCGCTGCCTGAATTGGCGTTCTCCCCGCCGGCATCACCGCTGCCGCCGCATGCGCTCAGGGTCATGCCGGTGAAAATCGTTACACAAAATAACTTCATGAAACCTTGCATCGTGTTTTCCTAAAAAAAGAGATCAAGGTATCCGGAGGAATAGTCTTTTCTATTCGCTAAAAGGGTTCCTATATTTGTACCGGCGATCCCCATCAAAAAGGCATGATTTTCTTTTTTGATCGATCTCGCGGTTTTCCGTACCGAGCAGGTGCTTGCAAAGCCATTCGTAGTGCCCTTGGATTTCGCCAAGCAGCTGACTGGCTTGCTCCCGCACAGAATTTTCCACACCGCCATGGTTTTCCAGGGCGTCGAAAATGTCGTCGGCAAGCCTGTCGTAAAACTGCAATTGATGCTGATTGCCGTAAATGCTTTCCCACTCTTCACGAAAAATCGTATCGAAAGCCAGGCTTTCTATAAATCTTGCAGCGCTGGTGGTTTCGTCCAAATTGAAGGAACGCAGTATTTGCGCCAGCAACAGGGGATCATCATCTGGAGCTTTCCTTGCCATGTCATTTTCTCCGTCGAACCAGACAAATTTCTTGCCGTTGATATTCACTGCCGCCGATGCGTTTGCCAACGCGGGCTTCCTGCGACGAACGTCGCTCAATCCCAGCTGCGCTTCTGAGCATTGGCAATGCGCGCATTCGCTTCAGAGCAGGAATTTTCTCCATCCGGCATTCAATTGATACCGTTACCAACGATTGTTTCCGGATATCAATGATGGGCGACGCAAAGGAAAATTCCAATCAGGCAATCCTGAATTTCGGGTAAGTATTTCCTCCAATCTCGGAATGTTCATCCAATAGCCGCTTTTCGAAATCGATAGCAATCGCTGTAATTGCCTGTCCGGATCAAGCGCCAATGCAGTCAAGTTTCATGATCCGCATAGGGATTTCCTGACAAGGCATTTCACAAATCCCGCGCAAATATCAAGATCCCCTGATATCCATTCCACCGCGTATTGCTTACCCTTGTCGTTAGTTGGCTGTGCAAAGGAAATGCCTCGCACGGGACCAGTCATGCAGCAAATCGAGGAGGGGTAGCGATCTGGCGCATTTTTTAGGGGAAGTTCATGCCGTATCCGCAATTAGAAGACATTCTTGTGCACGCTCCAATTCCAGGCAATCAACGCGGTCCCCACAATGCGTAAGGCCACTTTCATTTCTGTCAGTCATCTCGCTGAAAAAGAGTTCTTGCGCTATGAACTCCTCATGCAGATAGCAAATGAAAGGACAGTATTCCGCTGGATTACATCCGACCTCAAATTTGCATCGGTAGCCTTGCTGGACCCTTCCGTCTTCGATCCACGCGAAATGCTGCCGGCCAACTGCATCTGCATCTGGATCTCCGAATCCCCCGATCATCCGCCGGGCAGAGGCAACATGAGCTTGCCGCTCAATTTCCGCCTGCAAGATCTGATCAACGTACTCGACCGGGCGGCCTTGCGAATACTGGACTTGAAGATTGAGCAAATCGGAACACACGAGGTATCCGATTTCGTCTCCCAGAGAATTTATCGCATCTCCAGATGGATCAATCTGGGACACGATTTTTCACCCATCCGCTTTCAAAAAATTCTTGCAGTAATGACCAAGCAATCCGTCAGCTGGCATTGGCTCCTGACATACGGCGGCTTGACGGAACGCGATGCATATATGTTTCTTGACGAACTGAGAAAAAAAGAAGTGCTGATCGAAGGAGGAGAGTTGCCGATCGCTCTAGAGTCCGCACAGCCGGCTTATCTTGATCAAAAGGAAAGCGGCGTCGGCATGTTTGTCAAAAAAATCAATCAATGGCTGGGTAGGAACCGTGCGCAAGAATTGGAGAGGCCCCAATAGTGTGCATACTTCGGATAGTTCTTCTGGGGCCGATGGGCATAGGCAAAACAACCGCGATCCGTTCTTTGTGCGGAGACCTGATGGTCGATTGCGATGTTCCTAACATGGACCCCTCCTCTGTAGCCAAAGCGAATACAACTGTCGGCGCCGATTTTGGCGTAGTCGATCTGGACGGCGGCGAACAATTGCATATCTACGGCAGCCCGGGACAGGATCGTTTCGATTTCATGCGCGGCTGGCTGCTCTCCATGGCGATTGGCGTGATTATCATGGTCGACGCCAACGAAACGAATGCGGTCCGCACGGTGGAGCAATATCTGCAAACCGTTTTTTCCGTTTCCGAAGACATGCCATGCATATTGCTGCTGGCGCGTCCTATCAGCACCGAGGCAAGTGACCGGTTTGCATCGCAACTGACCGCGACACTGGGCATCGCCGTTCCGATGATCGTCGTAGACGTACGCGAACGACCACAAATGCTGGATGCACTGGATATCTTCTCATCGCTGCTGGCGCCACTATAAATTCACAAAAAATGAAAGCCAATCTCGTTTCTGCAACAACCGCAGCCCATCATGTATTCAGCCGAATTGATTTGTCCCAAAATGGCATATCCACGATGGTCATGACCACCTTGGATGGGCAGGAAATCGCTATCTATGATCCGGGCCAAAAATTCAGTGCGGCCCGTCTATCGGCGATGACCAGCTCCCTGATTGCCATAGCGCGCTCGATAGGTAAAGAGGTCGACTTCGATGGCTGCGATCGTTTGATGCTTGAAACCCCGACAGGAAAAATCATTTTCCGCCCGGTCGGCCATAAATATCCCTATTTGCTCTGCATCGTCGTCAACCAAGACGCCATCCTGGGACACACCATATGGACGGTCGACAAAATTGTCAGCAACTTCATCCAGCAGTTAATCCTGAACCACTGATGCAGTTTCATGCATCACCGGCGTTGGTCGGCCGGCGGTGATGTTTCTGTTCCATTCAACGCCGCTATCTATAAAAGCCAAGGATAAATATGAGTAACATGAAAGTTATTGTTGACGCACTACTGAATATCGATGGCACGCTGGCGGCAGCAATTGTCGATAGCAACAGCGGGATGATCCTGGGCTCAGGCGGCAGCGGCGTCGATCTGGAGCTGGCGGCAGCCGGTAACACCGAGGTAGTGCGTGCCAAATTGAAAACCATGAAAAGCCTCGGCCTGAATGACAGTATCGAAGATATCCTGATTACTCTTGGCAAGCAGTATCACGTACTGCGGCCGATAGACAAGCACGAAGGCCTGTTCATCTATACGGTCCTCGACAAGAGTAAATCGAATCTGGCGCTGGCCAGGCGCAAAGTGCAGGAGGCGGAACAAGCACTGGTAATGTAAGCGTTCCCGTGTAAGCACTCCAACCGTCCTGGCCGACATATCTGTCGCCGAAATCCAGGAGGCCGCAATACGCTGCAGCGCTGGGACATTTAAGAACGTCCGGGCACTGCAGCGGCGCAGGCCGCTTAATCCCCGATCTTATCTGTGGGAAAAAGAATGGAATCCCGCAGTAGATATCCCATCGGCATGTTCACGCTCTTGCCGGGCGGCGGCACGGGATGCATGAACCATTTGTCGTATATCTTGCGAAAATCGCCGTCATTCTGCAAATTCGCCATCTCCCTGTCAACCGATGCCTTGAATTCGGAGTCGTCTTTAGTCAGCATGATCGCGTAGGGTTCCACCGAGAGCGCGTCGCCGACAATCGCGAATTCTTCGGGGCGCTTCATGCTTGCGCGGAATCCGTACAAAATAACGTCGTCCATCACGAATGCCGCGGCCTGCCCTTTTTCAAGCATCCTGAACGATTCTGCGTGATCCGTTCCCTCCACCAGCGTCAAGGCCAGCGCCCTTACCTTGTTTCTGTCGTTCAGCAACTTGACGGTAGTCGTCCCTTTGGTAGTCACGACTTCTCTTCCACGCAGATCAATCCAATTCTTGATGCCCGAGTCCGTACGGACAGCCATTCGTACTCCGGCAAAAAAATGGGGGACGGTAAACGCCACCTGCTTGCGGCGTTCGGCGTTGTTGGTGGTGGTGCCGCACTCAAGATCGGCCTGGCCGCTAGTGATGGCGGCAATGCGGCTGGAAGGCGTGACAGCCAAATAGCTCACTTTCAATTGCGGCAACTTCAGTTCCTGCCGTATTCCCTCGATGATTTTCAAACAGAGATCGACCGTGAAGCCGACTGGCTTCTTATCCACATCAAGATACGAGAACGGCGCCGTGCTTTCCCGATAGGCAATCGTGATGGTCTGGGTATCCCTGATTTTCGCCAGGGTAGGACCGGCAACTGCTGGCGACAAGAAGAGCCATGAACTCAACAACATCGCACCGAGAATCAAATATCCTCGCCGATGAAAAACATCCGTGTGCATTGAACCACCTTATTATATGAAGAGGAGGATGCGAAATATCCGAAAGAACGCATTGGCAGCCATCGTGCCGGACTCAGGATAATGAGAGTCCGGATCAGGGAATATCAGGAGATCCTGATCTTAATGTAAGGATAGAAAACTTCTGGCCAGGTATGAAACATGAGGCACGGCCTCAGCGGTCCATCTATAACCGCCATCTCGCGCAGCTGTGCTTCTCCCAAGCCGCTCTCTTGCAGCCTAGTCCGCCGTCGCAGTTTTGTTCAGTTCCGGGCCAATATGAAACTCCAGGTCCTGATATGAATTCACATCGCTTCCCGCCAGCCTGGCCGGCATGAAAGACGTGCCGCGCAACATCCTCTCTATCCGCTCCAGCGCCGGCCAATCGTCGGCCAGCGCCTGCAAATGCTCGACACCTACCACCATGCCGCTGGCGTCGATATACAAGCGCACGCGGATCGGCAATCCCGAAACCACAACACCCGTCAGCAAATCCGGATCGGGCGCACTGTATGGCAAAGCGTCCTTGTCAACTTCCTGCGGCCCGTAAAATACCGGCGGTGGGAGTGCAGTTTTTTCGATCGCATTGCGTTCCTGAAGCGGCTTCGAGGACTGCCTTTCCTCAAATCCCGTGCTCCCGGCAATTGATGGCAGCGCACCTTCAGCGATGAGAGGCGCCGCCGCAATGAGCCGAACATCGATGCGCGTTTCCTGAGCCGCGGCGGCCGGCATCGATGAGAATCCGGCGCCGTTGCTCTGATGCCACCATAGCGCCGCAATCACCATGTGAAACACAAGGGATACCGCGACGCCAGGCAAACGGTGCATATCGCTCACGCTGCGCGCACCCGCCTCATGCGCTGCCTGTCCCAGCAAGACACCGCCATCAGTTCGTAATTGGAATCTGACGCCAGTTCAGGCGATTGAACGGATCGTTCAAGGGGCTGCCGGGATCGCTCATATTGCTCTTGCCGTCGGTATTTGTGGTCACCACTTTGATCCTTCCATTGACATTCCCAAAATAGATGCCATTGTTCATGCCAGTTGTAGTCACCGCTGCCAGATTGGCAAGCTGGGACTTTCCAGTACCGTAACTCACGGCATAAACATCATTGCTGCCCGAGGGAGTACAAACGTCGCCATCCGGAAGATTGGCGGCAAATGCCACTATGCCGCCGTTTGCCGCAGCTTGCGATGTCACGCGCTGCGCAATATTGTTGGCGCTCAGCGCCAGGTCGATATACCAGCCGGAAGGCTTTCCAGGCGTAGCGCCAATGCCGGTGATGACGTCCGTATTGTTGTTCAGGTTGGCGCGGGTAATCGGATACTTGCCAACGGCGGCCGGCAAGGTCGCGCTGGTATCGAAGCGGGTGCCTGTGCCATCGTTGATGGCATAGAAGGTCTGGATCTGGCTGCTCTTGATATCGCTGTCCGCCAGCAACTTGCCGGTGCCGATCAGCACGTAGCGTTTCAATGAATTCTTGTCGACCTCAATCAGCGGCCTGGTGGTGACCGGCTGCGCTGCCGCGGTGCTGGACGCATCGGTCAGCAAAGCGATCTGGGTCGGCGCATCGTAGCCGGTACCGGTGGTTTTGCTTAAATCGAGACGCCATACATTGCCCAGCAAATCACCTGCATACACGGCGTCGGCCGTGTAATCGGTATAGTCGCCTACATAGGCGGAGGCCTGTGCCAGGCCGGCCGGCGCGCTGGCGCTGCCGGCACCGGTCGAAATCGGCGGCTCCAGCAATTTGCCGTTGCTGGGATTGACGATGTAAAAATAACCTTTGCCGTCGGCATTGTTATAACCCGACGTCAGGATAACTACCCAGCCGTACTTGGCGGTTTTCACGACAATCGGCGGACCGTAGCTATAGCCCATGGTGGCGTCGGTAAATTCCCACAGCACAGCGCTGGCGAGATTGGCTTCGTTGCTCAGCGCACCTGGATTGGTGACATCGAGCGCATAGTAGCCCTTGCCGCCCTTGCCCAGGCCGCCAACCAGCAAGGAACGCCAGTCAGCAGAGGTATTTGCATTGCCGGCCTTGCCAAAATCGACATCGGTCACTACCGGTGTTGCATCGACAAAAAAATGATGGATATAATTGGCGCTGGCCAGCGAAGCCAGACCGTTCACCGCAGGCGTGGCGCTTGGTCCCTGATACAGGAAGCTGGGTACATAGGCGAACAGCTCCTGGCCGCCGCTTAATGCGCCGTCAAAAGCGTGCAGCATGCCGTCATTGGCGCCAACGTACACCACCGTGCCGCGGGTTTTGTGGCTGCTGACGAAGCTGCTGTAACCTGGGTTGCTGGCATCCGCGTAGGTTGCCGCTGGCGCGCCCACCGGATCAGCCCTGGAAGTAACAATATCGCCCAGCAGATACGCGCGTTGACGGAAAGGACTGCCTTCCTTGCTGCGGTCGCCGCGCAGAAAATTGACGACGTCGGCTACGGTCGCACCAGGCACGGTCAGGGCTGCGGCATTGGCTGCATTGCCGATATTGGCGGCACGGAACGGCACCCCTTTGCCGCCGTCTCTGGTGGCGATGAAGCGTTGTGTGTCCCAGCCGGCGACCAAGCTGCTGCCACTGCCGGTGGCAACAGCTTGCGTTTCCAACAACGCGCGAGCATCCCATGCGGGAGTAGTGGCGACCACTTGCCCGCTCGTCGCGTCGAACTGCAGCGCGCTGGCAATCACCTCGCCCGACCAGTTGACCGCGAAATACTGCGTGCTGTAGCTGACTGTCCCATCAGTGATGCTCACCGGCGATGCTACCGCCAGCGACGAAGAATACTGCGCTGCCGAATTAATGCTCTTAAAGGCATCGGTCAACGAAGACACCATCAGGCCAGCCTTGCCTGCATCATAATAATTATCCGGCCGTAAATCGCCGTTGCGGTCTGTATCGCCGGCTTTGTTCCAGCTCGATTGTGGCAACGCGGTGGGTTTGCCATAAGTGCTGTAGCCGGCAGGAACAGTGAAGCCGCCGTATTTGGCGGCAAGCCAATATTGATTGCTTTTTCTCTCTACGCCACGTTCCATCACATCCAGCCAGTAGGTTGCCGCGGTGGTAGTGAAGTTTCTCTTCTTGCTGCCGAAATCGTTGGGCCGCAGATCGCCGGTATGGGCTGCATAAGCGAGACCGGCGATAAAATAACTGCTATTGTCGCAACACCAGGTCGGATGCATCTCTCCAAGATTGCCCAGGCCTTCCAGTGCGCCGACCTGATTGGTCGCCAGCCGGACATCGATCGCAGAGCTTTTGACTCCTGGCACCGGCACGTCGGCCGCTACGCTGGTCGGCATGGCAGGTTCTGTGCTGGGGTCGGCGATTGTGCTACCGGGAAGATTGGCATCGGCATGGGTATTTTCATCGCCGATGCCGATAATGAAATTCTTTTGGCAAGCGTACTGGACCGGATCGTCCCAGCTGGTAATCACCGGGAAACCGTCCGCCATGGCGGTATTCAAACCACTGGTGTATTCAGGAACATTGCCTACGTTCCTGAGATAGCGAATCGCCGCGTAATACAATTCGCTGACCGGATCCGCACTCTTGTAGATCTGGCTGGCAAAGCCGAATTTATTCAAATAATTGATGACGCCGCTATTGGCGATGGTGCCGCCGGTGGCTTTCCCTGTGGCGGTAGCGTCGGCGCTGTCGGGATTATCCACAAAGATGCCTGTAGCAGGATCCCATTCTTTTTGCAGGTTATCGAGGCTAGTCGATCCCGGCACCGGCGTCTTGGGACCGACGGATTTCATCCTGGCGCGCATTACGCCGCCATCGCGCAAGAGGTTTGAATCATTCAGATAAGAGAACGCTGCGAAGCGTAATTTGTCGGAATTGTTTTGAATCAAACCGGTCGGCTTGTAAATATTGCCGCCGTATTGGGTGCAGTTGCTCTCCAGCGAGACCGCATTCGGATCGCAGACCTTGACCAGCACCGGTATATCGAAGGTAGCGCCGGCAGTCGTGCTCGACGCCGGGATGTTCTTTCCGCCCGACGTATATGCGGTGGCAGCGAAAGTCCCGAAAGTACCGGGAGTGTCGTCGACGCTGATGGTGGTGTTGTCATTGCTGTTCGACACCCGCATCGAAGTACCGAAGCCATACACGCGCACATAGATGTTTTTCCAGTTTTTGCCGCTGAATGGCGTAGCCGCGCTTATCGTCGCCGCGTCCTTGGCAATTGCCTGTACCGGGAAGTTCTTTACCCCTCCTTGACTGGCCGGCATATAATTTTTTTGCAATATCGTGGCAGTCTTGGTGTCTATTGCACGATAACCGCCGGTCAACGCCCAGCGGAAGGGATCGATGGTTGAGGTAGTCGCCCAATTCAGGAAATTGCCGCTCCATTGCCCTGAACAGACGTGGCTCGCGGCGGCCTTGCTCGCCGCAAAATAGCCATTGACATTGTCATAGTCGTAGCATTTTTCAGGGTCGAAATAGCCGATGAACGTTGAAGCCGATGCATACGCGCCGGTATGCGCGCGGCTGGTCGCCGTGGGATATTCAACCGATAGGGTCAGCAGCACATTGGAGGGCACAATAATGCTGCTGAACATGGGGGTATCGTTAAGTGCGGTTTGCGCTTGCGCAGCACACTGTGCGCCAGCACCGCCCAGCATCAGCACAGCCAGCAGCAGGCGGTTCAGCCAATGCGGCGCCTGCAGTGTCTTGGAAATTCGATTCATGTACTGATGCTCCTGTTTGTGCGAATGCAGTTCGTACGGGTGAACATGTGCCCGGCAGCCATCTGCGCTTTAGTGAGTGAACGTAATCTGGGTAAACGTCTGGGTATTGCGCGGGCCGAGCGCCATGATCGTGAGCCGGTACACCGGCCCCAGGCCGGCGCTCACTTTGGTGGCGCCGCCGGTACCTCCCTTGTCGTCGACAAACGAACCCATGGTGCAAGTCGCCTTGTCGGGCACCGTACCCGATATGCACATGCGGTCAATTACATAGCGCAGCCTGATGCCCATGGCAGTGTCGGTGATGTCGTCTTTTTTGGCCGACGCGATCAAAACATCGGGGATACCCGGCAGTTTGGTCGAGGGCAAGACGTGAGCCCAATAATTTTGCGCCGCCTGGTCGTTGTACAAAACTGCTTCCGACACCAGCGCGCCGCTCACAAACTGGCTCCTGACCTGTGCCACGGCACGCTCAGCCTGATTTGCCAGATCACGTTTAAAGGCCAGATTACCGGCGGTCAGCAAAGAGGTGTCGGTCGAACTGATCAGCGCGACGCTGGCCAGCATCAGTATCAGCAGAGAAATCAGGGCCAGGATCAATACCGACCCGCGCTGCCTTATGTGCCGGCGCGATTTCAGACCGGCCATGCACATATCGCGCGAATCACCGCATCGCCATTGGGAAAGTGAATATATGGTCATGGCATGCCCTCCTCAGTTACTCAGTGCAAGCGCATTGCGCAAGGGAATGGTGGCGTCCAGCACGCGATAGCGGAATTTCTGTTCCGCGGCGCTCAAGGTCCTGGCATAGGAAAACGCCGTGCCGTCGAACATTGCAGGCAAGGTCGCTGATGAAACCGTGTCCTTGTCCTCCACCGCGGAACGGGTAATCATGCCGATGCGGATTGCCTTGATGGAGGCAATCAGTTTGCCGGCATTGACGCTGCCGTCCAGCAATGCGCTGGCAGCGTAGCCGCCTGTGGGAGCGGTCCACACAAGCGTGCCGTTGTTGGCTTTGTCGACGCCGTAGATCGCGTGCATCTCGACCACGCCGTCAGCGATCAGGTCGGTGCCGGCGGCGGTTCCATTCAGTAAATCGAAGCCGACCAAGGTATTGTTCGATCCCACGCCATAAAGCTGGAACGACGGATTGAAACCAAGGTTCAGAACAACCGAGTTGGAAGAATAACTGGCCAGAGTCTTGTCGGCGCCGGTGGTATAAAATTTCCCGCCCAGTGGC
>Ga0210409_10002893_pt1 | contig 19835 bp, 17 predicted proteins | sample IncBWH17MmetaG_FD_161649 | JGI IMG/M metagenome (GOLD analysis project Ga0210409, IMG submission 161649) | Forest soil microbial communities from Barre Woods Harvard Forest LTER site, Petersham, Massachusetts, United States - Inc-BW-H-17-M | ecosystem: Environmental > Terrestrial > Soil >... | reverse complement strand
GTGGTGTTTGTCACGCGCCTGGCGCTGAAGTACCGCATGCGCTTCCGCAAGGACGTGGTCATTGACCTCGTGTGCTACCGCCGCCACGGCCACAACGAGGCGGATGAGCCGGCCGCCACGCAGCCGGGCATGTACCGCGTGATCCGGCAGCATCCGACCGCGCGGCGTCGCTACGCGGACCAGCTGATCGCCGCCGGGGTGCTCGGCGAAACGGACGTGGAGGCGATGTTCGAGCAGTACCGTGGCGGGCTTGATGAGGGACGGCCGCAGGCGCGTGCCTCGCTCGGCATGATCGGCAACAAGTACACGGTGGACTGGAGCGCCTACGCGCAGGTCGACTGGACCGAGCGCGTGCCGACCGGCGTGCCGCTCGCGCGCCTGCAGTCCTTGGGCGAGCGCATCACCAGCTTCCCCAAGGACTTCGTGCTGCATCCGCGCGTTGCGCAGGTGATCGCCAACCGTCGCAAGATGGCGCGCGGCGAGCAGCCGCTCGACTGGGGCTGCGCCGAGACGCTCGCCTACGCGTCCCTGGTCGAGGACGGCTTCCCGATCCGCCTCACCGGTCAGGACAGCGGGCGCGGCACGTTTTTCCATCGCCACGCGGTGCTGCACGATCAGAACACGGACGCGATCTGGCTGCCGCTGCAGCACCTGGCCGAGCTGCAACCGCGCGTGCAGGTGATCGACTCGGTGCTCTCGGAAGAAGCGGTCATGGGTTTTGAATACGGCTACGCCACCACCGAGCCCAACGCGCTGGTGGTGTGGGAGGCGCAGTACGGCGACTTTGCCAACGGCGCGCAGGTCATCATCGACCAGTTCATCAGTTCAGGCGAAGCCAAGTGGGAGCGCTTCTGCGGGCTGACGCTGCTCCTGCCGCACGGTTACGAAGGTGCCGGCCCCGAGCATTCCTCGGCGCGCCTGGAGCGCTTCCTGCAGCTGTGCGCTGAGAACAACATGCAGGTGTGCGTGCCGTCGACGCCGGCGCAGATGTTCCACATGCTGCGGCGGCAGATGCGCCAGCCGTTTCGCAAGCCGCTGATAGTCATGACGCCCAAGAGCCTGTTGCGCAGTGAGCTCGCGGTTTCCGCGCTCGAGGACCTCACGCGCGGCGGCTTTGCGCGCGTCATCGCGGAGATCGATGATATCCCCGCACCGCAGGTGCGCCGGATCGTGTTCTGCAGCGGCAAGGTCTACTACGATCTGCTGAAGGCGCGCCGCAGGGAGGCGCTGCGCGAGGTGGCGCTGGTGCGCATCGAGCAGCTCTACCCGTTTCCGAGCGACGAATACCAGGCGATTCTCAACCGCTACGCCGAGGCGCGCGAAGTCGTGTGGTGCCAGGAAGAGCCCCAGAACCAGGGAGCCTGGTACCAGATCCGCCATCGCCTGGCTGAACTGCTGCCGGGCAAGCGCCCGCTGCTGTACGCCGGCCGCTCACCGGCCGCAGCTCCCGCGACCGGCATCGGCAAGATCCACGAGAGTGAGCAGCAGGCGCTGGTGGCGGCTGCGCTGCATTCGAACATCACGGAGGAGTCGGGTCGCGAGACCACCCGCCTCACAGCCCTCGCGCCGGCGCCGAACGCGACCCCATTGAGAAAGAGTTCATGAACACTGAAATTCGTGTGCCGCAGCTGCCCGAGTCGGTCGCCGACGCCACGCTGGTCGCGTGGCACAAGCAGCCCGGGGATGCCATCCGTCGCGATGAGAATCTTGCGGATCTTGAGACCGACAAAGTGGTGCTGGAGGTTCCCGCGCCCGCCAACGGCGTGGTGCGCGAGCTGCGCGTGCCGAGCGGCACGGTGGTGACCAGCGGCCAGCTGCTCGCCGTGATTGAAGAAGGCGCCGCCGCTGCGGTTGCCAGGGCGGACGCGGCCCCGGTGGCGCCGAGGGCTGCGCCGGCTGACGGCAAGCCCGCCGCGAACGCGAAGCCGGACGCGGGCAAGGACACCGGCAAGTTGAGCCCCTCGGTGCGGCGCCTGGTCGAGGAAAACCACCTCGACCCCGCCGCGATCCCCGCTTCCGGTCGCGAAGGACGCATCACCAAGTCGGACGTAGTCGGGTTTCTCGGTAAAAAACCCGGCGAGCTGGCGCCGGCGCCGCCGGCAGCGGTGGTGGCAGCCGCGGCCCCGGCGCTCGTGGCGCGGCCGGGCGTGCAGACTGCAACGCGCGCCGAGCAGCGCGTACCCATGACGCGCCTGCGCGCACGCATCGCCCAGCGCCTCGTCGAGGCGCAGTCGACCCAGGCGCTGCTGACGACGTTCAACGAGGTGGATCTGTCCGCCGCCCAGGAACTGCGGGCGCGCTACAAGGAGCGCTTCGAGAAGACGCACGGCGTGAAGCTCGGCTTCATGTCCTTCTTCGTGAAGGCCGCGATCGAGGCGCTGAAGAAGTTCCCGGTCGTGAACGCCTCGGTGGACGGCAACGACATCATCTACCACGAGTACTTCGACATCGGCGTTGCGGTCTCCACCGACCGCGGGCTCATCGTGCCGGTGGTGCGCGACGCGGACGCGAAGAGCTTCGCCGTGATCGAGAAAGAGGTGGCTGACTACGCCCGCAAGGCGCGCGAGGGTTCGCTCACCATCGCGGAGCTCACCGGCGGCACTTTCACCATCACCAACGGCGGGGTGTTCGGCTCCCTGATGTCGACGCCGATAGTGAATGCGCCCCAGAGCGCGATCCTCGGCATGCACAAGATCCAGGAGCGGCCGATGGTGGTGAATGGCGCGGTCGTCGCGCGGCCGATGATGTATCTCGCCGTAACCTATGATCACCGCATCATCGACGGGCGCGAGGCGGTGCAGTTCCTGGTCGCGATCAAGGAGTCACTCGAAGACCCCGGACGCATGCTGCTCGGAATTTAAGACACGTGGACTAAGAAACCAATGCCGGATCCAGCAACGCCCCCCGGGGCTGACTCCTTCGACGTCATCGTCATCGGCGGTGGGCCGGCCGGGTATCCTGCGGCCATTCGCGCCGCCCAGAACAAGCTGCGCGTCGCCTGCATCGACGAGTGGAAGAACCACGACGGCAGCGCCGTCTTCGGCGGCACCTGCCTGAACGCCGGCTGCATTCCCTCCAAGGCCCTGCTCGAATCAAGCGAGCTCTATCACCGCGCGCGCGAGGAATTCGCGGTGCACGGCATCCGCATCGCCGGCGCCGAGATGGACGTCGCCCAGATGCAAAAGCGCAAGAGCGGCATCCTCAAGGGCATGACGGGGGGGATTCTGGCGCTGTTCAAGGCGGCCGGGGTCACCCCGCTGCAGGGCCACGGCAAGCTCCTCGCCGGCCGTAAGGTCGAGTTCACCGCGCACGATGGCACACGGCGCACGCTCAGCGCCCGGCACGTCGTGCTCGCCTCGGGCTCCGTGCCGGTCGAGCTGCGCTCCGCGCCGTTCAAGGCGCCCTACATCATCGACTCCTGGGGAGCGCTCGATCTGCCGGCAGTGCCGAAACGCCTCGGCGTGATCGGCGCCGGTGTGGTCGGGCTGGAGCTCGGCAGCGTCTGGCGCCGGCTCGGCGCGGAAGTCGTGGTGCTGGAGGCGCTGCCGGACTTCCTGGCCTTTGCCGACCAGCAGCTCGCCAAGGAGGCGCTGCGTCACTTCAAGAAGCAGGGCCTCGACATCCGCCTCGGCGCCAAGGTCACCGCGGCCGCGGTCGCCGGCGCTGCGGTGGAGGTCAGCTATACCGACGCCAAGGGCGAGCAGCGCCTGAGCGTTGATCGGCTGGTGGTCGCCATCGGCCGCCGCCCCTATACCAAGGATCTCTTCGCCGCGGACAGCGGCGTGCAGCTCGATGAGCGCGGCTTTATCAAGGTCGATCACTCCTGCCGCACCGGCGTCGAGGGCGTATGGGCGATCGGCGACTGCGTGCGCGGCCCGATGCTCGCCCACAAGGGCAAGGAAGAGGGCGTCACCGTGGCCGACCTCATCGCGGGGCGTTTCGGTGAAGTCAACTACAAGGTCATCCCCTCGGTGATCTACACCGCGCCGGAAATCGCCTGGGTGGGGCTCACCGAGGAGCAGGTCAAGGCGAGCGGCCGGGAGTACAAGACCGGCGTGTTCCCGTTTCTGGCCAGTGGCCGCGCGCGCGGCATGGAACAGACGGCCGGGTTCGCCAAGCTGATCGCGGCCCGCGATGATGATGAGATTCTCGGCGTGCACATCGTGGGGCCGATGGCCGGGGAACTGATCGCGGAAGCGGTGCTGGCCATGGAGTATTCGGCGAGCAGCGAGGATCTGCAGCGCACGATTCACGCCCATCCGACCCTGTCCGAGGCCCTGCATGAAGCGGCGCTCGCGGCCGACAAGCGCGCGATCGACTCGATCAACCGCTGAGGCGACGCGGGTCAGCGCTGCCGTCGCGCTTCGATCACATTCGGCACGCCCCCGAGCCGCCGCAGCACGCGCGCCAGCTGCTCGAGGTCATTGACCGCCACCGTCAGCCGGAAGTGCGCGACCCCGCTGTCGCGGTCGGTCTGCGAGTTGACGGCATCTATGTTCAGGCGCTCCACGGCGAGTACGTCCGACAGGTCGCGCAGGAGACCGCGGCGATCGTAGGCGCTTACCGATAGTTCGACCGCCAGGGCTTCCGTGTGGGAAGCCGTCCAGTCCACCTGCAGCACGCGCTCGGGCTTGAGCGCGCTCATGCGCTTGAAACCCGCGCAGTCGCGGCGGTGCACGGTCACGCCGCGGCCGAGGGCGACGTAGCCGCTGATCGGTTGCGGTCGCAGCGGCGCGCAGCAGCGCGCGAGCGTTATGGGCAGATCCCCGACGCCTTCGATTTCGACCGGCGATGAACGCCGGCGGGGCGCGGCGCGCGCCGGTCGCACCAGTGGCCGTGCGGGCGGCTGGAACAGACGCGCCGCGGCCTGCATGAGCTGCGTGACCGTGATCTCGCCCTCGCCAAGCAGCTGGTGCAGATGATCGGTGTCGCGCGCCTGCAGTTCCTGCGCGAGCGCGCTGAGCTGTGCGGGGCGCGCGCCGATGCGGGCGAGCTCGCGTTCGGCAATGCCCCGGCCTGCATCCCGGTTGTCACCGATGTCGAGCTTGCGGAACCAGGCGCGTACCTTGCTGCGATTGCGCGCCGATACCAGGTAGCCGAGCTCGGGCGCGTGCCAGTCGCGGCTCGGTGCGTCGTGTTTGCCGGTGATGATCTCGACGATCTCGCCGTTGGCGAGCGCGTGGGTGAGCGGCACGATACGTCCGTTCACCTTGGCGCCGCGGCAGCGATGCCCGAGGGAGGTGTGCACGCTGTAGGCGAAATCCAGCGGCGTCGCTCCCCGCGGCAGATCGATCACCTCGCCCTTGGGGGTGAGCACGTAGGCGCGATCCCCGAAAAGCTCCGCGCGCATGCCGTCGAGCAGATCCCGATCCGCAGCGGCCCCGGCGGGCGCGCCATCCTGCGGCTCGAGCAGCCGTCGGACCCATTCGATCTTGCGCTGGTACTGGACATCGCGCGCGCCGCCTTCCTTGTAGGTCCAGTGCGCCGCGACACCGAGTTCCGCGTGCTCGTGCATGTCGCGCGTGCGGATCTGGACCTCGACGCTCAGACTTTGCGGGCCGATCACGGCGGTGTGGATCGAGCGGTAGCCGTTACTTTTCGGCGTGGCTATGTAGTCGTCGAACTCCCCGGGAATGTAGGTCCACTGGCCGTGCACGATACCCAGCGCCGCGTAGCACGCGGGAATTGCAGGCACGACGATGCGTACGGCACGCACGTCGAACAGCTGCTCGAAGGCGAGCTGCTTGTGCTGCATCTTGCGGTAGATGCTGTAGATGTGTTTCGGGCGCCCGTAAACTTCCGCCTCGATGCCGGCGGTGTGCAGCCGCGCGCGCAGTTCCTCGCACAGTGCGCCGATGTAGTGCTCGCGGTCCGCGCGGCGCTCGTTCAGCGCCGCTGCCACCCGCCGATACTCTCCGGGTTCGAGGTAACGGAAGGCCAGATCCTCGAGCTCCCATTTCAGCTGCCACACGCCCAGACGGTTGGCGAGCGGTGCATACACGGCGCGCGCTTCCAGTGCGCGCCGTTCACGCTCGGCCGCCGGCAGCTCCCGCGCGTGACGCAGCGCCACGAGCTCCTCCGCCAGCCGCGCCAGCACCAGGCGCGGATCGGCGACCACCGCCAGCAGCATCTTGCGCAGGGTTTCGGTCTGACGGGTATCCAGCCCCTGCGCCGGCGACCACGCGTGCGGCAGCCCGAGGTTCCCCAGGCGCGCCAGCGCGAGGGCGATGTCAGTGGCGGGTTGCCCGAGGATGGCAGCGAGCGCGGCCGGCGTCAGGCTGGCGCTGGCGATCACCGGCCGCGCCAGCAGCGCGCTCGCGAGCTCGGTGCTGGCGGTGAGCGCACCCATGATCTCGGCCGCTTCGCTGGCGAGCGCGTACTCCACGGGCACGCGGGCGGGCGCGCTCTCGAGCGCGGCACGTGCGGCGCGCAGCGCGTCGCGAACCTCGGGCGGACAAAGCTGGCTGGTTTCCACGCGTGTGTCTGTTTTTTGCGAACGGCAGCCGCGAAGGCGCACTTACGTGCCGTTCGCGACGGTTACCGCTATCATACGCGGCAGTTTTTGCGCGGGACGGCGCGGCGCCCGCGCTTTGGACAGCGTTCTATGGTGGGACAAAGCAAGTGGGCCAACATCCGGCGCCGCGAATCGGCCCAGGCTCGCAGGCGCAGCCGCACCTGCAGGGCAGCGACCGAAGCAGGGCGGCAGCTGGTGCGCTTCGAGGGCTACGGGCCCGGAGACGCCGCGGTGATGGTCGACTGTCTGACCGACGACCGCGGGCGCGTGAGCGCCGAGGTGCGGCAGGCGTTTGCCGAACATGGCGGGCGCCTCGGAGCGGATGGCTCGGTCAGCTATCTGTTCAACGTCGTCGGGCTGATGACTTATCCGCCGGGGACCGATGAAGAACGGCTGATGCAGGTGGCGCTCGAGGCCGGTGCCGAGGATGTCGTGCCCAATGCCGACCTCTCGGTAGAGGTGCTGGCTGATCCACACGAATTTGCCACGGTGTGCGCGGTGCTGACACACCATGGCTTTGCACCGGCGACCGCGGAAGTGACGCAGCGCGCGACCTTTTCCCTGGAACTCTCCGGCGAGGCGGCGGAGCGCATGGTTCACCTGCTCGAGGCCCTGGAAGAGCTCGACGAGGTACAGGACGTCTATTCGAATGTCGAGATATCGCACGAGGTCCTGGCGCGCCTTTGATCCGGCTGCCGCCGCAGCCCCCCTCACGCCGGCGGCCAGCGTGCGCATTCTGGGCCTCGACCCGGGTTCGCGGCGCACCGGCTTCGGTGTGATCGAATGCCGCGGCACGCAGCTCGTGGTGGTCGCACACGGTTGCCTCAACGTTACCGCCGCCGCGCCCACGGCGCGCCTGCGGCTGATTTTCGAGGGCCTGCAGAAACTGTTTTTCGAGCATGCGCCGGCCGAGGTGGCCGTGGAGCGCGTATTCGTCAGCCGCAATGTCGACAGCGCCCTGAAGCTGGGCCAGGCGCGCGGAGCCGCGCTGTGCGCGGTACCCTCGGGCACGCCGGTGTTTGAGTACGCGCCCCGCGCGATCAAGCTGGCGGTCGTGGGCTCCGGAGCGGCGGAGAAATTCCAGGTCGCGCACATGATCCGTATCCTGCTGAGCCTGGCCGTGCGCCCGGGCGCGGATGCGGCGGATGCGCTGGCCGTGGCGGTGTGCCACGCGCACGCGCGTCGGCTGCTGGTGCTCGCGCAGCAAGCCGCGGTCGTACGCCTGCGGCAGGTGACGCGATGATCGGCGCGGTGCGCGGCAGGATCGTCGCCAAAAGTCCGCCGCAGCTCACCGTCGAGGTGGGCGGACTCGGTTACGAGCTGGAGGCGCCGATGTCCACCTTCTTTCACCTGCCGGCCGTGGGTGCCGAAGTGCATCTGCTCACGCATCTGGTGGTGCGCGAGGACGCGCACGTGTTGTACGGGTTTGCCACCGAGGACGAGCGGCGGTTGTTTCGCAGTCTCATCCGGGTATCCGGCGTCGGGCCGAAGATCGCGCTGGCGCTGCTGTCGGGGATCAGCGTGAGCGCCTTTGCGCAGTGCGTGCGCAACGAGGACGTCAGTGCGCTGACGCACGTGCCGGGCGTGGGTCGCAAGACCGCCGAGCGGCTGATTATCGAGATGCGCGACCGGCTCACGCCGCCGACCGGCGGCACCGCAGCGAGCCCCGCGCCCGCCGGCAACAGCGCGGCGAGCGAGGCATATGGGGCTCTGGTGGCCCTCGGCTATCGTCCGGCGGAGGCCGACCGCTTGCTCAAAGCGGTCGGTCCCGGTACACACTCTACCGAGGAACTGATCCGCCGCGCCCTGCAGGGCGCGGCGCGGGAGTAGATCTCTTACCTGTGACAGCGGAACGCATCATCAGCAGCACGGCGGGCGCGGAAGAGGAGGCGGTCGAGAGTGCCATCCGGCCACGGCGGCTGCAGGATTACGTCGGTCAGACGCCGGTCAAGACCCAACTGGAGATCTTCATCAGCGCCGCCAGCGCCCGCGCCGAAGCACTCGATCACGTGCTGATCTTCGGTCCCCCCGGACTTGGCAAGACGACGCTGGCGCACATCATCGCCGCCGAGCTCGGCGTGAACCTGCGCCAGACCTCGGGCCCGGTGCTGGAGCGCCCGGGGGATCTGGCGGCGCTGCTCACCAACCTGCAGGCGCGCGACGTGCTGTTCATCGACGAGATTCATCGCCTGTCGCCCGTCGTGGAGGAGGTGTTGTACCCCGCGATGGAGGACTACCAGCTCGATCTGATGATTGGCGAGGGACCCGCGGCACGCTCCATCAAGCTCAACCTGCCGGCATTTACGCTCGTGGGGGCGACGACCCGCGCCGGACTCCTGACCTCGCCGCTGCGCGATCGCTTCGGCATCGTGCAGCGCCTCGAGTTCTACGAGGTGGCGGATCTTGAGCGCATCGTCAAGCGTTCGGCCGGCATCCTCGGCGTGACCATCGACGACGGCGGGGCGCGCCGTATCGCGCAGCGCTCGCGTGGCACCCCGCGCATCACCAACCGCCTGCTGCGCCGCGTGCGCGACTTCGCCCAGGTCCGGGCCGACGGGCGCATCGACGAGGCCGTGGCGGATGCCGCACTGGATCTGCTCGAGGTCGACCGGCAGGGTTTCGACACCCTGGATCGCAAGCTCCTGACCGCGATCATCGAACGCTTCGACGGCGGGCCGGTCGGCATCGACAGTCTGGCGGCCGCGCTCGGCGAGGAGCGTGGCACGCTCGAAGACGTTACCGAGCCCTTCCTCATCCAGCAGGGCTTCCTGGTGCGCACCGCCCGTGGTCGCATGGCGACGCGCGCCTCCTACCTGCACTTCGGACTCAAGGCCCCGGATCGGCAGGCGCCGACGCTGCCGCTGTTCGAGGATCCGCGGTGAGCGCTTTCAGCTGGCCGGCGCGGGTCTACTGGGAAGACACCGACGGCGGTGGCATCGTCTATTACGCCAACTACCTGCGCTTCCTCGAGCGGGCGCGCACTGAGTGGTTGCGCGCCCACGGGCACTCGCAGCGGGATCTGGCGCGCGAGGCGGGCATCCTGTTCACCGTGGTAAGCCTGCGCGTGGACTACCGTGCGCCGGCGCGTCTTGATGATGAGCTGCAGATCAGCTGCGAGCCGCAGCCCGAAGGCGCCGCCTCGCTGCGCTTCCTGCAGCGTATCTACCGTGTCGGACCTGCGCTCGCGCGCAGCCACAACCTGCTGGTGGAGGCGAACGTGCGGGTCGCGTGCCTGGACGCGCGCACCCTGCGGCCCAAACGTCTGCCGGAGTTTCTCCTCGAAGCCCTGGCCACGGCAGGCGTCGCACATGGGTGAGCAGCTGTCGATCCTCAGGCTCATCGCGCAGGCGAGCGTGCCGGTGCAGCTCGTCATCGGCATCCTGCTGCTGGCGTCGCTCACTTCATGGGCGATCATCTTCGGCAAGGCCCGCGCCATCGGCCGCGCGCGCCGCGAGGCGGATCGCTTCGAGAGCCGCTTCTGGTCGGGGGATGACCTGGCGCAGCTGTACCGCGCCATCGAGTCAGCCGGGGGTGCGACCGGCATGGCCGGCATCTTCGAGTTCGGCTTCCGCGAGTTCGCGCGCATGCGCCAGCAGGGCGCCACGGGCGCGGACCTGCTGCTGGAGGGTTCGCGGCGCGCCATGCGCGTGGCGCAGCTGAAGGAGATCGATCGCCTCGAACACAATCTGGCGACGCTCGCCACCGTCGGCAGCACCAGTCCCTACGTCGGCCTCTTCGGCACGGTGTGGGGAATCATGAGCGCCTTCTCGTCGCTCGGAAACGTCCAGCAGGCAACCCTGGCGATGGTGGCGCCGGGGATTTCCGAAGCGCTGGTCGCGACCGCCGTCGGTTTGTTTGCAGCGATTCCGGCGGTGGTGGCCTATAACCGCTTCGCCGATCAGGTCAACCGGCTGGAGATGCGCTTCGATGCATTCACGGAGGAGTTCTCCACCATCCTGCAACGCCACGCGGCCCGCGCCAACACGGCCGCCGCGACCCCGGTGCGCTGACAGCCATGGCGAAGACCTCACGTGGCCGGCGGCTGATGGGCGAGATCAACGTCGTGCCGTACATCGACGTGATGCTCGTGCTGCTGATCATTTTCATGATCACGGCGCCGCTGCTCACCCAGGGTGTGAAAGTGGACCTGCCCCGCGCCGCCGCGGAACCTCTTGAGCCGCAACGGCTCCAACCCCTGGTGTTGTCGGTGGACGCCCAAGGGCGGCTGTACCTGAACCTGGGAGGCGACCCGCGCCTCGCTCTGGATGACGCGACGGTGGCGACGCGCGCGGCGGCCGCGCTGCGCAAGAACCCGGACACGCCGGTACTGGTGAAAGCGGATCGGGCGGTCGCTTACGGCCGCGTGGTGCAGGCGATGGTCATCCTGCAACAGGCTGGCGCGCGTAAGCTCGGATTCCTCACCGAGCCCCCGCCCGCGCAGCACGGCAGCTGATCTGCCGCAATGCACAGGCCGAGCGATCGATGGGTGGCCATTGCGCTTGCGGTGTTGCTGCACGTCGCGCTGCTGGCGGCTTTGACGTACGGTTGGTGGAAGTACCGGCGGCCGACTCAGCCGGCGCCCCAGCTTGCGATCGAGGCGACGGTGGTGGACGCGCGCACCGTTGCCGGGCTGACGCGGCCGACGCCCGCGCCGCAGCCGCCGCCCCCGGTGCCGCAGCCGGAGGAGCCGGTCGGGCCCCCGCCGCCGACACCCGAGGAGCTGGCGCGCCGCGAGCAGGCGCAACGCGAGGCGCTGGAGCAGGCCGCCACGCAGAAGGCACAGGCGGAGAAGCAGCGCCTGGAGGAGCAGCAGGCCGCGGCGCGGGCCGCGCAGGAAAAGGCGGCGGTGGCGCGCCAGGCCGAGGAGAAACGCAAGGCCGAGGAGAAACGCAAGGCCGAGGCGCAGCGCCAGGCCGAGCTGGCCGACAAGAGCGAGCGCGAGGCGGACCTGAAGCGCAGTCTTGCGGCGGAGCAGCGGGTGAACAGCGCCGCAACGAGCAGCGCGCTCGCGAGCTGGCGGTCGCAGATCACCGCCAGGATCACGCGCGCGTGGCTGCGCCCGCCTACCGCACGCACGGGACTGGAGTGTAATTTGTATGTGACGCAGGTTCCGGGAGGGGAAGTGACGCAAGTCAGGGTTGGGGAATGCAACGGCGATCAGGCGGTGCGCGAATCGATCGAGGCCGCGGTGTACCGCGCGTCACCGTTGCCGCCGCCGCCGGATCCGGCGCTGTTCGATCGGGATCTGAAAATCACCTTCAAGCCGGACCTGGACTGATGCCCATGCTGCGAAACCACACCTGCATCGCCACCTGGGGGGTGCTCGCGCTCGCCCTGGGCGCGGCGCGCGTCGCGCACGCCACGCTCGACATTGAAATCACCTCCGGGGTGCGCGACCCGGTGCCGATCGCCATCGTACCCTTTGCCCGCAGCGTGCCCGCCGACGGCGGCCTGGATGTCGCCCAGGTCATCGAGCACGACCTGCAGGGCAGCGGGCGGTTCCGCGCCTTGCCGCGCGCGCAGATGCCGGCGACCCCGGCCAACGCCGCCGGCGTCGCCGCCGGGATCTGGAAGGCAGTGGGCAGCGACTACGTGGTCGTCGGACGCGTCATTGACGGCGGCGGCGGCCAGCTGGGAATCGAGTTTGACCTCGTCAATACCCTCACCGGCGTGCGGCTTGCGACGCAGCGCTTCGTCGGGGAACCGGGCGCCCTGCGCAACGCCGCGCATCACGTGAGCGACGCCGTGTACCAGAAGATCCTTGGCGTACGCGGGGCTTTCGCGACCCGCATCGCCTACGTTGCCGTCGACGGCACGCCCCCGGCGCAGCGCTACCAACTCGTCGTCGCCGACGCCGACGGCGAGAACCAGCACCTGATTCTCGAGTCGCGCTATCCGCTCATGTCCCCGGCATGGTCGCCGGACGGGCAATGGCTCGCCTACGTGTCCTTCGAGACCAAGCACTCGGCGGTGTACGTGCAGCGGGTGCGCAGCGGCGAGCGGCGGCAGGTGTCGGCGCGCGCGGGAGTCAACGGCGCTCCCGCCTGGTCGCCCGACGGCAAGCGGCTCGCGCTCACCCTCGGGGGCAGCGGCGGCAATCCGGATATCTACGTGCTTGACCTTGCCACCCAGGACCTGCTGCGCCTCACCGATGATCCGGCCATCGATACCGAGCCGGAGTGGGCGCCGGACAGTGGCTCGGTGTATTTCACCTCCGACCGCGCCGGCTCACCGCAGATCTACCGGGTCCCGGTGCAGGTCGGTGCGCACCCGCGCCGCATGACCTTCACCGGCACCTACAACGCGCGCCCGCGGGTGTCCCCGGATGGGGCGCAGCTGGCGATGGTCACGCTCGACAATGGCAGCTACCGCATCGCGGTCCAGGATCTGACCAACGGCTCGGTGCGCGTGCTGTCGCACGGGCACCTCGATGAATCGCCGAGCTTTGCGCCCAATGGCGCTACACTTATCTATTCTGAACGCGAAGGAAACCGCGGCACACTGTCAACGGTGTCGACGGATGGCCTCACGGGGCTGCGATTGAAGGCCCCGCAAGGCGAGATCCGCGAGCCGGCGTGGGGACCTTTCGGACCTTGAGCATGTTGGAGAGAAGTTCTATGCATCGAATTATCGTCGTCATGGTGATGGCCGCGTCACTTGCCGTTGCTGGCTGCGCCAGCAAACGGCCGAAACCAGCACCGCCCGCAGCGGCAGATGCCGCCGCCGGCGCCACGGGCGCAGGCGCAAACTCCGCCGATGCGAGCGGCGCAAACGCCGACACTGAGGCAGCGGGACCGCAGGGCGGGCTGCTGGCCACGCGCATCGTCTACTTCGACTTCGACAACAGTGAAGTGCGTGGCGCCGGGGTGGAAGTGGTGGCCGCGCACGCGCGCTACCTCGCTGCGAATCCGGGCACACGCGTGCGCCTTGAAGGACACACCGACGAGCGCGGCTCGCGCGAATACAACATTGGCCTGGGCGAGCGGCGCGCCCAGTCGGTGCGCCGTGCACTGATGCTGCAGGGCGCGCTCGACGGACAGATCTCAACCGTGAGCTACGGCGAGGAGCGCCCGGCCGAGCCCGGGCACGACGAGGCAGCCTGGGCCAAGAACCGTCGCGTCGAGATCGTGTACCTCGCTGCGGGCACGCCGGCGCAACCCGCGCCTCCCAAGCGCTAAGAGGACTGTCATGCGTTCATTGACGCTCGCCGTGTTGTGCCTTGCGCTGGGTGCCTGCGCGACCACCCCCGAGGAGGATCCGGTGCAGGTGAAACTGAAGGAGCTGGATACGCGCGAGACGCGCCTCGAGCGCATCGCCGCCAACCAGGTGGACATGGCGCAGCGCCTGGACCAGGTGCAGGCCAGCCAGCGGGAGCTGCGCGGCCGCATCGAGGAGCTGGAGCACAGCCACGACGCGCTGGTGAAACAGCAGCGCGATCTCTACGGCGACCTCGACAAACGCCTGGCGGCCGGCGGTGCGGCAGCGGGTAGCGCTGCGGCGGGCGCCACGGTCGCTGGTGGTTCGAGCGGCACGGCGGCGGCGGCTGCCAGCCCGACGGGCACTGCGGCGGCGACTCCGCCCGTCGGTGCCGCGCCGTCCTCGGTGGAGCAGGCGGTTTATAACCAGGCGTTTGATGCCCTGAAGGCGGGCAGCTACTCGGTGGCGATTGCCGGGTTCAAGGACTTCATCGCCCATTACCCCGCGAGCCCGCTGGCCGAAAACGCCCAATACTGGCTCGGGGAAGCCTACTACGTGAATCACGACTACGATCCGGCCGCGAGCGCCTTTCGCACGGTGCTGAAGAAGTGGCCCGACTCGCGTAAGGCGCCCGATGCGCTGTTGAAGCTCGGCTTTACCCAATACGCGCAAGCCCAGTATGCGGCGGCGCGGGCGACGCTCACCGACGTGACGCGCAGGTTCCCGGGCACCGATGCCGCGAAGCTGGCGACCGAGCGCCTGCGCAAGATCCCCGGCCAGCCCACCGGGTAGGCTCCCGGCCTTCGCGGTGCGCGCACCAGCATGACGCGCCTGAAGCTCACTGAAATCTTTCACTCCCTGCAGGGGGAGGCGGACACGGCCGGCTTTCCGACCGTGTTCGTGCGCCTGACGGGCTGCCCGCTGCGCTGCCAGTACTGCGACACGGCATACGCGTTCCACGGCGGTGAATGGTGGGAGCTGGAGGCCATTCTCGCGCGGGTGCGCGAGTTCAACACGCCCTACGTGTGCGTCACGGGCGGGGAGCCCCTGGCGCAGAAGAACTGCCTGGAGCTGCTGCGGCGCCTGTGCGAGGCGGGCTTGAGGGTGTCGCTCGAGACCAGCGGCGCGATGGAGTTGAGCGATGTCGATCCGCGGGTGATCAAGGTCGTGGACGTGAAGACCCCCGGTTCCACCGAAAGTGGTCGCAACCGCTACCAGGAGCTGCCGCGGCTCAACGCCCACGACCTCGTCAAGTTCGTGATCTGCGACCGGGGCGACTACGAGTGGAGTCGCGCGAAGTTGCAGGAGTTGTCGCTGCCGGCCGGCTGCACCGTGTTGTTCTCGCCGAGCCACGAGCAGCTCGCCGCCGCTGAGCTCGCGGACTGGATTCTCGCCGACCGCCTGCCGGTGCGCTTCCAGCTGCAACTGCACAAGTATCTGTGGGGCAATGTCCCCGGAAAATGACAGGCCGCCTGCGGTCGTGCTCCTGTCCGGGGGCCTGGACTCCGCAACGGCGCTCGCGCTGGCGCGCGAGCAGGGATTTGCCTGTTACGCGCTGTCGGTGGACTACGGGCAGCGCCATGCGGTGGAACTCGACGCGGCGCGCCGTGTAGCCCTCGCCGGGGGCGTACGCGAACACCGCGTGATGCGGGTGGACCTCGCGGGTATCGGCGGCTCTGCACTGACTGATCCTGCGATCGCCGTGCCCGAGGAGCCGACCGCCGGCATCCCGGTTACCTACGTTCCGGCGCGCAACACCATCATGCTGTCACTCGCGCTCGCCTGGGCCGAGGTGCTCGGCGCACGCGATATGTTCATCGGCGTGAACGTGCTCGACGCGAGCGGCTACCCGGATTGCCGCCCGGAGTTTATCAACGTCTTCAGCGCGCTCGCGGCGCTCGCCACCAAGGCCGGTGTCGAAGGCAGTCCGTGCCGCGTGCACACCCCGCTGATCGCCATGACGAAGGCGCAGATCATTCTCGCGGGCACGCGTCTTAAGGTCGACTACGGCCAGACTGTGTCGTGTTACCAGGCCGACAGTGAGGGGCGCGCCTGTGGGCGATGCGATTCGTGCCGCCTGCGGCGTGCGGGCTTTGCGGCGGCGGGACTGCCTGATCCCACCCGCTATCAGGGCCTGTAGTATCATGCCGGCCCCGCGCGGGCGGCCCGTTCTTTTAAGGCGCCGCGCCGCCGCTGCCGTTTCGTTGGGGCGTTAGCTCAGTCGGTAGAGCATCGGACTTTTAATCCGCTGGTCGACGGTTCGATCCCGTCACGCCCCATATAAACTCCTATTAAATCAGTACGTTGAGCACAGTAAGCATTCGGATACTTTTTCGCGAACGCGACTTCGTGCAGACTCAGTGCAGTTTTCTACTCACCGCCACACCGGCGGGGGACTGCCCAAGATGGCCAAGCCGCAACGCATCGTTTCGCCGCTAACCGGCGCGGTTTCCTACCGTGCGCAGGTGCGAGTAAAAGGACGCCCCGCAGAGTCAGCGACATTCAGCACAAGGAAGAAAGCCGAGAGCTGGGCAAAGGCTCTCGAATCCGCAATCGAAGACGGTCGGCACTTCCCGCACGCTGCAGCTCGACGCACCAGCTTCGATGCTCTTTGTGCGGACTACGTGAAGACGGTGCTCGCTGAGTTCGACGCGAAAGAGAAGACCACGCGCGAGCGGCAGCTCAAATGGTGGTCGGAGAAATTCGCCGGTCTCTCACTCGCCGAGATAACCGCAGATCGGATTTCTCAAGCGCGCGATGCCCTCGCTACTGAAACCTTCACACGTGGTAAGCCGCACAAGGACCGCAAGACAGGCAAGATGCTCCCGCCGAAGGAGTTCAAACGCACGGGCGCGACGCTGAATCGCTACATAGCCTGCTTGTCGCATGCGTTGTCGTTCGCAGTGAAAGAGCGTCGGCTGATCGACCGCAACCCCGTGAGCGACATTACCCGCAAGAAGGAGCCGCGTGGTCGCACGCGCTTTCTCTCAGATGAGGAGCGCACGGCACTCCTTGAAGCCTGCGCTAAGTCCGAATGGCCCGCGCTTCATGCCCTCGCTCTGCTGGCGATCACCACCGGCGCACGGCGCGGCGAGTTGCTGTCACTCAAGTGGGCCGATGTGGACATGAAAGCGGGCAGGGCGCTCGTTCGCGAGACGAAGAACGGCGAACAGCGCACGTTGCCGCTCGCGGGCAAGGCGCTCGAAGCCCTGCGCGTCCTCAAGCTCAATAACTCCGCCCGCAGCGCCTTCGTGTTCCCCGCGCCGACGGTTGTGCTCAATCCGAAGTCGGGGCAGCCCGAGCTAGATGCGCCGTTCGAGCACTTCGATAAACACTGGTACGACGCCCTCGAGGCAGCAGGCATCAGTGACTTTCACTTCCACGATCTGCGCCATTCCTGCGCCAGCATGCTCGCTGCGCAGGGTTGCTCGCTGTTGGAAATCGCGGACGTGTTAGGTCACAAGACGCTCTCGATGGTGAAGCGTTACAGCCACCTTGTCGTTGACCACAAGGCGAAGGTGATCGAGAAGATGGTGGCGGCCAAGGGCCTGTGAGCGCACACGCGAAACGCCGCGCGCGCACCCGACGGCGCTTCGCGGCCATCGGGACGATTTACGCCGCTGCCCTCAATGACATCGCGCGCCAGTACCCATTGCTGGGGCGGTTGCTAGGCGGAGAGGTGCCGACGCCTGAATACGCTCTCAGCCCAGTGGAGCTACGGGCGGAGTTTGAGCTCATACGCGTGGGCCAGCGTCGCAAGAGTGGTCGACCGGCGAAGCCTGCTAACAGCAACGATTCGCTCATCGCACTACTGCGAGAGCATCGCGCGGACGACTTCAAGGGCCGATTTACGCTGAAGCGCGCGAAGGCTACTCAGAAATGGCTGCGACAGCGCGGCGAATACAAGTCCGTCGAGGCTATAACGCGGATGGTCAACAGAGCCAAGCGCGCCGAGTAAGAGTTGTCCGGGAAAATGCGTCGGCTAGTGCTCCAATGTGCGCTAACAAGTAGCCGCATGGAGACTGCGTTGTGTCGCACACCCCGCCTACTTCAGAGCTGTTCCCAGCGCGTCAGCTTGTCGCGCGCCACGCGCACCTACTGAACGAACATCGCGTCGCTTGGGCGCTGCGGCAGCGGCGGTGCAACGGGCTCGCCAAGACTGGCGCGGTCTATGAGTCCCCTTGCGGCGAGCTGCTAATCCACGAGCCTGCGTTCCTTTCGTGGTTCTTAGGACTTTCCGGGCGCGCCAAGCCACGACGCTTGCGGCGCTCGGGTCCTCAAGCGAGGCGCTCGCGCGCCCGCACTCCAGCACGCAGCGCGTCGTGAATGCGCAGGACGCCGCGCCCGGAGGTGGCACTCCGGGGCACGGCTATATCGGCGGGGACAGCCGTAGCATAGCGCAAGCGACCTATCGGGCCACCTTCTACAGCTGCGTGGCCGAGCTGCGGCTGAACCTTACGGGCGGGATCGTTTACTGGCACCCAAGCCCGCACGAACTGCCCGCGCGTCACCAGAAGCGCCTACTCGCGCAGTTTCGGACGTGGCGCAATCGCTGCCTGCGCGAGTTCGCTCGACAGCACGGACGCACCGTGCGACTGCCGTTGGATCGGCGCGACGCTGTGAAGCTGTGTCGACCCGGTGCCGCAGCCGAAGAAATCGCTGCAACACGGGAGTTTCCGATCGTGTGGGGGCACTCGGGAGCGCCCGGTCATGGGTGCCGAGCGTGAGCACCGTCGCCAACCCAACTGCGCCCGCCGATGATGCACCGCCGCTCAGCGCCTACGCTGATGAGCCTGCCGCGCACCGGACGAACGGCACAGTGACGACACCAACGCGGGTGCAGGAATCAACTGCGCCTGAACGAGGTGCCGCGTTCGCCGCCGAGCAATCAGTGCTCGGGAGCTTGCTGCTGACTGCGAACTGGGCCGAGATCGCCAGCGTCGTGCGCATCGAAGACTACAGCCCCAAGCACCGGCTGATTCTCACCGCGATCGAGCAGCTCGCGCGCGATGGTCAGCCGCACGATCCGGTCATCGTGGCGGGGCAGCTTGGCCGCGCCGGGCATCTGGACGCTGCGGGAGGTCTGGCCTACTTGGGCGAGATTGCACGCAACACGCCGACCGCGACCAATGTCGTCGTTTACGCCCGCGCGGTGCACAAGGCCGCGATCATGCAGCGCCTGCCGGTCAGCCACCGCGATGCGGACGGTATCGAGCGATTGAAACGCGACCTAGCGGAACTCGACGCACAGCAGACGCCTCCCGCGCCGAGCATCACCCTGCGGCACGTTGCCGACGTTGTCGCCGACCGGCGCGAGCCGGAGTGGCTGAACGGCCTGCGCAAGATTCTCGAACGGCTCGTGATCGCGCTGCTGGCTGGCGCGCGCGGCACATTGAAGAGCTTCACCGCGCTGCACTGGGCGATGACGGCAGCACTCAATGGGGAGTCGGTCGTCATCCTCTCGGGAGAGGGCGCGGGACTGGGACGTCGGGTGGAAGGTTGGATGAAGTTTCACGCGCCAGCGCGCGATTTGCGCGACTTGCGAGTGGTCGCGCTGGAGCGCGCTGTAAACCTCAACACGTCCGAGACGGTGCGCGACTTGCAGGCGGCAATCGACGCCGCCGCACTCATGCCCGGCTTGTTAGTAATCGACACGCTATCGAAATTCACCCCCGGCATGAAGGAAAACGCGAGCGAGGAAACTGCCGCGTTCTTATACAACGTCGGGAACATGCTGCGCGACCACTACTCGTGCACGGTGCTGATTGTTGCCCACTCGGGCCACGGCGACGCGAAACGACCACGCGGGTCATCGGTGCTCATGGCCAACCCCGACGCGGAATACATCGTGGATCGACCCGACGCTACCGCCATGATCGCGACCGTGACACGTGACCGCTTCAAGGACTCACCATCCCTCCCGCCGCTCGCCTACAGCGCCGAAGTCATCGACCTAGGCCGCAAGGACCGCTACGGCGAGCCGGTGACCTCGCTTGTGATGCGCGACGCTGACCCCACCATCGTGGCGATAGCGAGGAAGCCGGAGCCGCATGGCAAGGCGCAGCGTCAGCTCCTCGCCGCGCTTAGGGCGAACGCCGCCGACGGTGCAGGCATTTGGACCCTG
>Ga0210409_10002892_pt1 | contig 19836 bp, 14 predicted proteins | sample IncBWH17MmetaG_FD_161649 | JGI IMG/M metagenome (GOLD analysis project Ga0210409, IMG submission 161649) | Forest soil microbial communities from Barre Woods Harvard Forest LTER site, Petersham, Massachusetts, United States - Inc-BW-H-17-M | ecosystem: Environmental > Terrestrial > Soil >... | reverse complement strand
AAGCGTGTTGAAACATTTGTGAGCGCGAGGCCAGCGCTGCCCGCGTTTTCGCGACGATAGCAGGAGGCAAATACACACCTTTGTCAATCTTTTCGCCCAGGCTCTCGCCGGCGATAAGCGTTGGGACCAGGTATGTGCCGCGCTGCTTCATCAGGTCGAGCGTCTCGTCTTGCACAAAAGAGCCATGTTCTATGGAGTCGATACCCGCAAGAACGGCGCGCTTGGCGCCTTCGTTGCCGTGCGCGTGGGCGGCGGTTTTGCGGCGCAGGGCGTGAGCTTCGTCGACGATCGCGTTTAATTCTTCCTGGGTAAGTTGCGGCGTGTCCACGTCATCGGTAAGAGAAAGGACGCCGCCGGTTGCGCACACTTTAATAATGTCGGCGCCGTACTTGTGGTCGAGACGCACGGCGTAACGAGCTTGATCCGGTCCGTTGATCACGCCGTCCAGGGGATCGCTTTCTTTCCCGAAAAGACCTTGCCGGAACCCGCCGCTGTGGTCGCAATGACCGCCCGTCGAGCCGAGCGCGTGCACGCTGACGAGCATGCGGGGACCGGGCACGACGCCATCTCGAATAGCGTTACGCAGACCAACATCGAGGTAGTCGCTGGAGCCTACGTCCCGGACGGTCGTGAAGCCGGCCATGAGGGTTACACGCGCGTTCGCACTGGCGTCCAGCGCCTGTTCGGCAACGCTCTTCTGCAGGCGGTCGATCGTGCTCTGCTTCCAATCGTCGGAATACATCATGGTAAGGTGCGTATGCGCGTCGATGAAGCCAGGCAGGAGTGTAGCGTCTCCGAGATCGATGGTCTCGGCGCCGGCGGGAATGGCGGCCTTCGTGCCGACACCGGCAATCTTCCCATCTGTGACGACCACCAAGCCGGGAGTTGACAGCGCGTTGCTCTTGCCGTCGAACATCCGCGCGGCTTTCAGCACGTACGTCTTGCTGGGCTTAGGCGTTTGAGCGAGAGCGGGCAGCGCCGTCACCACCGCTAAACCGGCAAGCAGCCAGCCATACCATTTCCGCATGATCTCTCCTCTTCGGGTAGAAACAGAACGCACGACAATAGCTTGCCGGTGGAAAAAGTCAAGGATTGCGTGGCTGTGCTGCGGCCTCGGGCATTTTTCACTATTTTCCACAAACTTCCGCAGGGGAGTCCCTCCGTACTATTGACCCCCTTACTACCTGCCCCGGACACTGGAGCGAGTATGGCCCGTTATTCCTCTTTTTTGGGGCGCAGGGTCGAGGTGCAGTACCGCGCCGGCGACGTGCTGCTGCCCGCCTCGGGCACTTTTGTCGCTGATTCGGGGCGCTCCATTTTCCTGGAACAGAGCCTGGTGCAACGCGGGCAGCAAAGACACTTCCGGTGGGAAATCCCGTATCAATTTATTGTGCGTTTGGAAGAAAAGACCGAGGACGAAAACGTTGGCGAGCCTGGCAACGCAAGCGCGCCAGTTATGAAGGTGGAGCCAACGGATCAAGGGTCTCGTACTGCGGCCAGCGCTTCCGCTGGCACACCCGCGCTGCTCCCGTTGCGCAACCGGCCCAAAACCGCTTAGACCTTTCTCGAAGCGGGCTCTCCTAAATCAGCCAACGATTGGTTGGCAAATGCGTTCCAGCATTCCTCGCCAAACCTGTACAATCGACCGGATCCCAGCTTCTCGACATACCCCGTACAGGAGACCTCTCGTGGAATCCGCTGCCAGCTCGAAAACGAAAGTTGGCCTGATTGGCCTTGGTTTGATGGGCCAGCCGATGGGCATGAATTTATTGAAGGCCGGTTATTCCCTGACCGTCTGGAATCGCACGCCTTCGCGCGCGAAGGAATTGGTAGCTAGTGGTGCGACGCTGGCGAAGTCGCCAAAGGAGGCCGCCGCAGCCTCGGATGTCCTGATAACCATTGTCAGCGACCCGCCGGCGCTGGAAAGCATTCTTTGGGGAACGAACGGCAAGGATTCCGGCGCGCTGGCTGGCCTGAAACCGGGCAGCACGTACGTTGACTCCAGCACTGTCTCGCCTGCGTTGGCGAGAAAAATTGCCGCTGACTGCGCCGAGCACAAAGTGCGCTTCCTCGATGCGCCGGTGACGGGCGGTGACTGGGGCGCAAAGAAAGGCGAGTTGATTTTCATGGTCGGAGGAGAGGCCGAGACGCTGAAGGCAGTTGAACCCATTCTCGGTGTTTTGGGGAAGCGCTGGTTTCATCTCGGACCCAACGGCGCGGGACAAACGATCAAGCTGGCGATGAACCTGATTCTTGCGCTGCAAGTGGATGCCCTGGCCGAAGCGCTGGCGCTGGTTACCGGCGCCGGACTAAAGGGCGAAGGCCTGGTGGAAGTGCTGCAATCGAGCATGGCACGCTCCGGAGTGCTGGACATCAAAGCGCCGAATCTTCTGAATGGCGAGTACAAACCAAGCTTTCCGCTGCGGCTGATGCACAAGGACTTGGGTCTAGCGCTCGATCTTGGCAATCAAATCGGCGTGGCACTGCCTGCGACGGCCGCGGCGCGCGAAGTCTACAGCTACGTGAAAGGAAGCGCGAAGGAGGATTTGGACTACTCCGCAGTGATGAAATTCTGGCGGCGCTAGCCTGAAGCTTTTTCTTGCAGCGCCGGCGACTTTTGTCCCAGCAGGCCGACGGCAGACTCGTAGAGCTTGGCGCGCAGTTGATAGCGTTCGTTGGCGCGCGTAATGTAGCGCACCGAGATTTCGATGCCGCCAATTACGGGCTTTATATTGATCGCGGGCGCGGCAGTCTGCGAACTCATCTCTCGTGACCTCACCGTGCCTTTCCATTCCTTTTCTGCCTGCTGCGCGCCCTCGGCAGTCGCTTCCAGCACCTTCTTCTGAATCGCATCTACAACCGGGTATGGATCCTTTCCTGCCGGCACGACAATCTGCAGTTCGTCCCAGAGCCACTGTCCCGAAGTTGAAAAATTAAAGTAGTGGCCCTCAATAGCGAAACTGTTCGTGAAGGTCACACGTCGTCCGGTGGGATGGCTGGAATCAGTCCAATTGCCGGTCTCCAGCAGCACGGTGTGAAACATTCCCAGTTCAACTACTTCGCCGGTGACGCCGTTGATTTCCACCCAATCGCCCAGGCGGATTCCATTCTTGCCCATCAGCACAAACCATCCGAGAAAGCCCACGATGAAATCCTTGAGCGCAACGGTAAGGCCTGCGCCTGCCAGTCCGAGAAATGTGCCGAGCTGACTCGGAGGCCCGAAGATGACCAGCAAAATGAAGAGCACCGCGAAGACTTGCAGCGAAACGCGAGTAACGGTGCGCAACGTCTCCACTTGGCGCCGGTCGAGCGAGGTCCTTCCCAGCAAATACTCGAGCCACCCGTCAAAGAACAGCCCGACCAACAGCACTCCAAGAATAAAGGCAACGCCAACCATGCCGCGGTGTAAAACGGCTCGTTGCTTCGCAGCTACCACAGAGATCCATTTGCCGTAGACGTCAGCAAGCTGTTTCTCGTCTCCTATCCGTTTATTGAGGGTGATCAGCGCTTTCTGATCTCCGGCGCGGCGCTTGGTGCTTTTTACGATGGCGGCGGATTCGTCCCGGCTGCGGCTGGCCTGTCCTTGGGAGATGGGCGAGCTTTCGCTGAACTCCGTTTGTTCGCTGACCTGTTTCTCGAGTGCAGCGTGCTTTGAGGAAAGCGAAGCTGCCGCAGAGTCTGCGTCATCCTTGGCACGCCACAGCTGCAGTTGCTTCTGGTGCCACGCCGACCATTGCTGGAAACGGTGAATGAGGCCACTGGGTTCCGCGGGCTCGTTGACAGTGACGTGCGTGCTGTCCGACGAGTGCGACGCAGCTTCGTGCTGTTCCAACATGGCCTGAATGCGGCCCTGCGGATCGCCTCCCGCGTGTGTTAGGTCTTGTTTTGCTTCGTCTACTTCGTCTTGAGCCAGCTCAAGCTGGGCCTTGGCTAAATCGAGCTCGTCATCCAAGGCGTCTTTCTTGGCGCCGCTCACCTTTGCTTCCGCAGCCGTCAGCGCGTCGACGCGCTTTTTGGAGGAATCCAGATCGTCCTCAGCCTTTTGCAGGTGCGCTTGAATCACTTTGGCTCGCGCGCTTAAGACGGGCGGGTGCTCTTGCGCGTCTTGCACCGCTGCGGCAAACGCGAGGTCCATCTCATGATCGCCAAGGCTTAAGGCTTCTTCCGCAAAAGGCTTTTCCTCGGCGGTGGTCGCCATCTTGGCAAACTGCTGCGCGGTCTGTAGCGGACTCTGGTCGACAAGTTCCGGCTGGGCGGAGTTGGGGCCTTGCGTCGTGTTTGGCGAGACTAGGGTTGGCGCGGCCGTCCGAGTGCGCACCAGGGCGTACACCGTAGCGCACAGCAGGAGGAACAGGATGATGGCGGCGTAGCGTTGCCTGGGTTTCATGGACGAGCCATTCTAAACGAAAATAGGCGGCACGAAGATGGTCTAGGTTCGGCGAGTTTTCGGTGGTCCGGACGCCCCCCTCCCCCTGTTTCTGTAACTGCGGATTCTAAAGGACTTATTTCATTTGTTCTTGTAACTGCAGAATCTAAAGGACTTGCTGTGCCCAAATTTGAGGCTTCGGTCGCGAAATCTGGAAGTGCGGATTACAAAGGGCTTACGAAAATGCCAGGAAGGATTTGCCGACGACGAACAATTGGCCGAATACACTATTCTACGTAGGCGATTATGCACGGGTGGTGATTACTTGTCAAGAACTTTCTGTAAGTATAATCGTATGTGGAGGATAGCGGTGGGCAGCAGGCAATGCGATTACTTCACAAGCACGAATTGCATCGGGCGTCTTGTTCCGGGCTCGTGGGCTGCGTACTCTGGCTGTAGATTATGTCCAATACGCGGCTGCCCAGTTCTATATTCCTCGTGCTGGCATTGGTTGGAGCGATGCAGTACTTCTACTACGCGCCGCGCCTCCCCGAGATTGTCGCTTCGCACTTTGGAATCAGCGGCGTGGTCAATGGCTGGCAAACCAAGGCGGCTTTTTTCGCGGTTGAGCTAGCCATCATTTTACTGGCGACCGTAATTTCCTTCGGTGTTCCCCGACTGATAGAAGCGATGCCGGTTTCCTTGATCAACCTGCCGCACAAGGAATTTTGGCTCGGACCGGAGAGACACGAAGACACGCTGTCCTATATTCGCAGGTGGTCGGCGTGGTTCGGCTGCGGCCTGCTGGCTTTTTTGCTTTTCGTGATGGAGCTGGCATTCCGCGCCAACTTGCGGACGCCACCGCATTTCAATAATGCCGCGTTTGTTCCCGCTCTTCTCGCATTCGTCGTCTTCGATACGGTTGCGCTTGTTTGGCTAATCCTTCATTTCTCGAGAACTCAAGATCATTGACGCTCCTGCTGATGAAGCCTAAGGTTGGCCGATGAAAGTTCGAGATGTGATCCGGATACTGGAGCAGGACGGCTGGGTTCTAGTAAGGACGCGAGGAAGTCACCGTCAGTACAAGCATGCTGTTAAACTAGGACTCGTCACAGTTCCGGGAAAACCCGGAGATGACCTGGCGCCCGGTACTCTCAACAGCGTTATGAAGCAAGCGGGGCTTAAGCCATGAAAAAGTATTTGGTTGTTATTGAGCCAACGCAAACAGGTTTTTCCGCCTATTCCCCGGACCTTCCTGGCTGCGTTTCGACTGGTCGCACTCGCGAGGAAGTTGAGCAGAATATGCGCGAGGCGATTACGTTTCACGTTGACGGCCTGCGTGAAGAAGGTCAAGCGGTACCGGAACCCGGCAGCTATTCAGCTTACGTCGAATTGCCGGCCTAAATGAAAACGCCTCCGAAATCGGAGGCGTCTCTTTCCTGATTCCGAGCGACGTTTCTAAAGGTAATCCCGGGATGGGCCTTCCAGGAAGGCGCGGAGTTTGCGCGAACGCGAGGGATGGCGCAGCTTGCGCAGGGCTTTTGCTTCGATTTGGCGAATGCGCTCGCGGGTGACCGCGAAGGACTGCCCGACTTCCTCGAGCGTGTGCTCGCTGCCGTCGTCCAAACCAAAGCGCATCTTGATGACTTTTTCCTCGCGCGGCGTCAGCGTCTTCAACACCGAAGACGTCTGCTCCTTCAAATTCAAATTGATCACCGCATCGGAAGGCGACACTACCGCCTTGTCTTCGATGAAATCGCCGAGATGCGAATCTTCCTCTTCGCCGATGGGCGTCTCCAGCGAAATCGGCTCCTGCGCGATTTTCAAAATCTTGCGCACCTTGGACACCGGAATGTCCATGCGCTTGGCGATTTCTTCGCTGGTAGGTTCGCGGCCGAGTTCCTGCACCAGCTGGCGGCTGGTACGCACCAGCTTGTTGATCGTCTCGATCATGTGCACCGGAATGCGGATGGTGCGCGCCTGGTCCGCAATCGCGCGCGTGATGGCCTGGCGAATCCACCACGTGGCGTAGGTTGAGAATTTGTAGCCGCGGCGCCACTCGAATTTGTCAACCGCCTTCATCAAGCCGATGTTGCCTTCCTGAATCAAATCCAGGAACTGCAAGCCGCGGTTCGTATATTTCTTGGCGATGGAAACCACCAAGCGCAGGTTGGCTTCGATCAATTCCTTCTTGGCCTGCTCGGCTTCCGCTTCTCCGCGATGAATGATCGTGAGGGTGCGCTTCAGCTCCGTGAGCCCGACTTCGCTGGCCTCTTCGATATCTTTCAGCTCGGTGCGGCGGGTGCGCAGTTCCTTGCGCGCTTCCGCGGCCACGTCGCCTTTGGCAGCATCCACGCGCCGCTCCAGCCGGCCGGCTTCGCGCTCCAGCGATTGCAGGCGCTCGACTGTGCCGCGCATCTTGTCAATCAGGCGCTTTTTCTCAAACGGGTTGAAATCGATATCGCGAACCGCGAGAGAAATCTCCACGCGCGTGCGGGCCACATCCCATTTTGCATGGATGTAAGAACGCTTCTTGGCTTTCGGCGTCTTCTCCAGCCGAATGGCCTGCTTCAACCCGTTGTCATACAGCTTGGCGATTTTCTCGATGTGCTTGAGCGTCTGCTTGGTCTTGTTTGCGATCTTTTCTTCGGTGAGCTCTTCGTCGTCGAACTGTACGATCTCCTTGATGGACCGCACGCCTTTGCGCAAATCGTCGCCAACCGCGATGAGTTCCTTGATGACGATGGGTGACCGCGTGATCGCTTTCATGACCACGAGCTGCCCGCGCTCGATGCGCTTGGCGATGGTCACTTCGCCTTCCCGTGTCAGCAGCGGGACGGTGCCCATTTCGCGCAAGTACATGCGCACCGGGTCATTGGTCTTTTCCAGCGAACCGGGCGTTAAATCCAGATCGCTCTCGCTCTCGTGCGCGTCTTCCTTCACCACCACTTCGTGGTCGCCGCCTTCGCCGGACACTTCGACGGCGCGCGCGGCCTTGGCCGACGCCGCATCTTCGTAAATCTCGATGCCGTTGCGCTCAAATGTTGTCAGAAGGTCGTCGATCTCTTCCGAGGAATGCACTTCCGCTGGAAGCGAATCGTTTACTTCGTCGTAGAGCAGGTAGCCGCGCTCTTTGCCGACCGCAATGAGCTGGCGTACCGCGTCGTATTTTTCTTCAAGACCTACTACCGCCACAAATGCCTCCCAATTTCACCGTAAATCCGCCTCTTTTGGGCGTTATTCGGGGCAAATTATTAGATTCGCTGAGATACAAACGGACTCGCCCGCCGGCGCGAACTTGGGGTACTTCCCCGGAAGATCGCTCGGCTCATTGACCGCCCTGCGGTCACCAAGAACGTTATTTGAAGCTTGTGCACGCGTAATTGCCGCTCGCCCGTGCGTTGCCCGCGTCTCGCGCTTGGCGCTGCCCCTGCCGCTAATCCTCTACATTGGATGCACTTAGCGGCAAAACCGTCACTCGCGAAACCCTAGTACGCTACACGTTTAAGTCCGTTGGCGTCAATGGTTTAATTGATGGAAAGTTTTGAAAATATACCGGTGTTTTCTTTGCGACTCTAGCGGGCCGCCGCCAGCCGGCGCATCAGCTCCTGCTTTCTTTGCAACAAATCGCGCATTTCCTGAGCTGCGGGATTAGCTTCGATGCTTCGCTGTACGTCGGCAAGCTGCTTTTCGGCCTGCCGGTGCCGCAACGCGTCGACGCAACTCTCCGCTTCTTCCCAGGTAAGTTCGCTGGTCTCCTCGAACAGGATTTCGTAGAGCAGCCGGCGGTCGCGCTCTTCGAGCGCGGCGGCAATTTCGGTCGCTTGGACTGCGTGGCCGGAATGACTGGCGGCAATCAGCGCGACGAATATCTTTTCGGTTTCCAGTCCAAGATAGAGCTGACCCTGCTGAAGCTGCTGAGCCAACTCGCCGCGAAAGCCTTCGCCCTCCGCCAGCATGCGAATCAGCCGGCGCTCCACTGGCTTTGCGGCACGTCCCACCAGCTCCGGTTGCGTCTTCACTTCGCTGCGGCGCTCCGCTGCGGCTTTGCTCAGCGCCGCGCGAAGCACCGGCTCGTCGAGCCGGAGCTGCTGCGCGATGCGTGTGGCCCATTCCGAGCGCAGGATGCGGTTGGGGATCTTTTGCACATACGGCAGCAGGAAGTTGACAGCACGCAGCTTGCCTTCCGCGGTGGTCATGTCCATGTGCCGCGCCCGGGCAATCAGGTAGTCGACGTATGGTGGCGACTCCTTCAGCAACTTCATGTACGCGTCCGCGCCCTGCTCGCGAATGAATTTGTCGGGATCGGCTTTTCCGGGCAGCGCCAGAACGCGCACCTCAAAATCTTGTTCCAGCAGAATAGCGATGGAACGCTCGGTAGCTGCCTGCCCCGCGGCGTCCGGGTCGTAATTCACAATCACCCGCTTTGTGAAGCGCCCCAGCAGCTTGATTTGCGGGTCCGCCAGGCTCGTGCCGCAGCTTGCCACCACGTTGCTGATTCCGGCCCGCGCCACGGCGATGGCATCCATGTAGCCTTCGACCAAAACCGCGAAGTCCGATCGCCGCAGCGCTTCCTTAGCGCGGTCCAGGTGATACAGCACGTTGCTTTTCGAATAGATCGGCGTCTCCGGCGAATTCAGATACTTCGGCTGATCCTCGCCGAGCGCGCGGCAGCCGAAGGCGACGATTTTTCCGGAATCGTTGGCGATGGGAAACGTGATGCGTCGTCGAAAGCGGTCAAAGAATCGCCCGCCCTCGCCGCGCGAAACCAAGCCGGACTCGGCCAGCAGCTTCTCCGCGTATTTCCCTTTCAGGTGGCGCAGGAGCGCATCGCCGCCGCTAGGCGCGTAGCCAATTCCGAAACGCTCGATCGTCGGCTTGTCCAGGCCACGATCTTCGAGGTAAGCGCGTGCAAGCTTGCCTTCCGCAGTTCCTTGCAACTGCTTGACGAAGAACGTCTGCGCTTCGCGGTGCATCTCCACCAGCGTTGTCCGCACGCTGCTCTGTGTGCGCTCCGCCGGCGAACTGGGTTTCGGCTTGGGAATCGAGATGCCGCACTTTTCCGCCACCAGACGCAACGCATCCGGAAATTCGCAGCGCTCCATTTCCATCACGAAATTGAAAATGTCTCCGCCCTTGCCGCAGCCAAAACAGTAAAAAATCTGTTTGATCGGGGAGACCGTAAACGACGGCGTCTTTTCCTGATGGAAGGGGCAAAGCCCGCTGAAATCCTTTCCGGTTTTCTTGAGGCGCACGTATTCGCCGACAACCCGAACAATGTCGGCTTGCTGCTTGACCCTTTCCGCAGTGGAACCCGCTTCCGCCATTGGACTCTACGATCGCAATTCTACAACCGTGACCGCTTTGCCGCCGCGCTCTTCCGCCTCGAACGACTGCTTGGCGACCAGCGGGTGAGTCTTAAGGAACTCACCGAGTCCTTTTCGCAAAGCGCCTGTGCCGTGGCCATGAATGATGCGGACCCGCGAAATGTGCGCAATCGCCGCATCGTCAAGAAACTTGTCCACGCGTTCGGTGGCTTCTTCGACGGTCGAGCCGATCAGATTGATTTCCTCCGTTCGCTCGCTGTCTCCCCGCTGTGAACGCACTGACACGCTGCCGCCCGCAACCTGGGCCGGCCCTGCGGAGGGTCTGCTTGCTTCAATGCCGACGATCTCGTCCACAGCCACCTTCATGCGCAAAGGCCCGGCTTCGATTTCCGCGGAGCTGCCATCCAGCCTGCGGAAAATCACTGGCTTGTTGAACCCGCGCACGCGAATGCGCGTGCCCGATTGCAACAGGTCGGCGCTCACAGCCTCCATTTGAGCGGACGTGTCTAGGTCCGTTTGCGAATCCGAAAGCGTCTGCACCACCGCCGCGTTCAGCTCTTCCCGCGCTTCGCTGCGAACATCCTGCATCTTGCGTCGCGCGGACTTCTCGATCTGCCCGCGCAGCTCGCGCTCTCTCACGGCCTCGACCACACGCGCCACATTCTCGTCGAAGCGCTTCTGCATTTCCGCAAATTTCTCTTCGAGCTCCTTGATGCGTTTCTGTTGCCGCTCCACCCATTGCGTGCGCAGCTTCGTGCGTTCTTCTTCCAGCGCGTGGCGCTCCGCGGTCATCTGCTGTTGCATACGGTCCAATTCGTCCCGGCTGCGGTGCAAGTAGGCGATGAGGTCCGCGGCTTCCCGCGATTCCGGCGTTAGCAAAGCTCTGGCGCGCTCTATGATCGAACTCGCCAGCCCCAACCGCTGCGCGATGGCAATCCCGCTCGACCCGCCCGGCACGCCTACCATCAAGCGATACGTCGGCCGCAGATTCACATCGTCGAACTCCACCGCTGCGTTCACCACGCCCGGCGTTGTCGAAGCGTATGCCTTCAAGCGGTCGTGATGCGTCGTCGCCAGGACGATGCAATTCTTGGCGCGAAATTCGTCCAGCAACGCAACCGCAAGCGCCGCGCCCTCCTCCGGCGCCGTGCCGGTCCCCATTTCGTCCACCAGCACCAGAGACTGCGGCGTCGCGGCCTGCAGCATCGACTTCAAATTCAGCATGTGCGCCGAAAATGTGGAGAGGTCGGCGGCGATCGACTGCTCATCGCCGATGTCCACCAGCACGCAGTCAAACAGCGGCAGCACGGCGCGCTGTGCTGCAACGGGGATTCCCGATTGCGCCGACAGCACCGCGATGCCCGTCGTCTTTAGCGCCACGGTTTTGCCGCCGGTGTTCGGCCCGCTGATCACCAGCACGCGCTCGTCTCCTCCGAGCGCCAGCGACATCGGCACGATCGCACGATTCTCGCGCCGCAGCTTGTCTTCCAGAACCGGATGCCGTCCCGCCATCAGCCGCAACTCACTTTGCGCGGTAAATTCGGGCATCGCCGCATCGAAATCCCGGGCGAACCTCGCTCGCGCAAAGATGCTATCCATCTCGGCGATGGTCTCCGCTGCCGCAATCAGTGGACCGCGCAGCAGCTGCAGGCGTTCCGTCAACTCCCGCAGGATGCGCACGATCTCCGCGGCTTCTTCTTCCGCAAGCTGCACCAGCTGATTGTTCGTCTCCACCGTTTCGAACGGCTCGAGGAAAACCGTCTGCCCCGTTCCGCTGGTGCCATGCATGATCCCCGGCACGCTTCGCCGGTTCTCCGCACGCACCGGGATCACGAAGCGATCGTTGCGCAGCGTCACGTAGTCCTCGCCGGCCTCGGCGTTTCGCGTCCGCAAGATTTGCTTCAGTGTTTTCTGAATCGAGTCCCGCGTCTGCGCGATGCTTCCGCGAATCCTCCGCAGTGCCGTCGACGCGTCGTCGCTAATCTCCCGGTTTGGCAGCACGCACCGGCGAATCGCCGCCAGGGCATCGCGAAAATCGGCGAGAGACGCCGCCCGCGCCGCGAGCAGCGGAAATTTCACAGTCTCCTCGCGAAATTGCGGGCGCAGCCACCCCGTCGTTTCCAGCAGCGACGCCGCGTCCAGCAGTTCTGCCGCATCCAACACCACGCCCGGGCCTTCGATTCGCTCGAGCCATTGCTGTGGGTCGGCCACACCGCCAAAACCGAGCTCGCGTTCCGCGCGCAGCCATTCTCGCGCTTCCCGAATGTGCGCGAACGCCGTTTCCAGCGCCGGCTGATCTGTGCTTGGCTCGCGCGCGTCCACCGCCCGCCTGCCGAGCGCACACGTCGTGCGCAGCCGCAGCAACTCCCGCACCTTGTCGAATTCCAGAACGTCTTGGGATGTTCGTGCCATGGTTTGCTATTGCAATGTCTCTCTTAGATGATCCGCCGCTTCCTTGGGCGTCGCAGCCACGTGGATCAGGCGTCCGCTGGCTTCGCCCCAGCGCGAGCGGTGGCCCAGTTCCACCTCGCGAACGCATTCAATAATAGGCGCCCAGAAATTCCCCAGCACCGCCAGCGGCTTCCCCGTCATCACCGACTTATTGAGCATCTCCCAAACCACGGCAAGCTCGACCAGGGTCCCCGTCCCGCCCTTGCAAGCCACGAAACCGTGCGCCATGCGGATCAATTCAAACAGCCGCTCTTGCCAGGTCGCCATGCGCACTTCCGTGTCGATCCACGGATTGGCCCGAGCGCTGAAAAACTCCGCAGTCACGCCATAGGTCTTGCCTCCGCCTTCCTTTGCGCCGAGCGACACCGCCGCCATCACCCCTCCGTACCCGCCACTGCACACGGAAAATCCGCTGGTTGCAAGCGCCCGGCCAAGCTCGCGCGCGTCCTCGTACTCCGCATCATTCTCTCGCGGCCGCGAACTCCCAAACACCGTGACGATCCGTTCTTCCTTCATCGCCTTAATGCGCGCGTTTGGCTGCGCGGCTGGCGGGCGCCTGGCGGTCAAATTCCTCAATCATCGCCAGGCACAATCCGTCCAGCGCATCCGACGCTTCATGGTTCTTCCCGCCCTGATTGTTGCTCAGAAACGAAAAAATCAGCCGCCGACCGCTAGCAGTATCCGCAAAACCCGATCGCGTTCGCACGTGCTCCACCGACCCCGTCTTCGCATGGATTCGTCCCGTGCTGGGTGTGTTCTTCATCAATGTTTCCAGCGTCCCGTCGACCCCCGCTACCGGCAGTGACGCAAAGTACGGCGCAAACCACGGCTGGCCCTGCGCGTACTTCAACAGCGCTACGATCGCCCTTGGCGTGACCAAATCGTGCCGCGAAAGCCCGGAGCCGTCGGTCTGAATCACATCTCCAGGCGCAATTCCCGCCGCCGCATAAAAATCCGCGGGCACCTTCATCAGATCGTCGGGCGTGTTCCACACTCCCGTGTTTCGAGCCGCTGCCCGCAACAGCATCTCCGTATGCAAATTCTGGCTGATTTTGTTCACCAGTTTCACCGAGTCGCCCACTGGAACCGACACGTGCTCGGCGAGCACCGCCCGGGGAGCTGCTCCACTTGGCTCCGCAATGTGCATCGACCGCGAAATTCCGGAAACCTTGACTCCGCGCTCGACCAAAAGGCGGGTCAACAGTGCCGCCGCATGTTCCGCGGGATCGTGAATCGCCAGCACCAGTTTGCGCGGCGTGCTGTGCGCCGGCATGGTCCCGCGAATCACTACGATTTTTGAATTCGGCTCCCTGGTGAGAGTTAAGTCCGACTTTGCTTCCGCCGCGGAAGTAACTACGTCGTTCTGCACAATAAAGTCTGGTGTGGATGGAGCAACCGCTGCCTGCGCAGGCGCGCCCGCCGATTCCCCAGCGGTCAGCGTCAGCGTGACAGTATTATCATTGACCACAATCGCGGAAACCGCCGCGCCATACTCCCAAACCATATCGTCGATTTCCCACCCGTTGGGATACACCTCGCGCGGAAAGTAGCTGTCGTCGCCAACCACATCGCCAGAAATTTCCTTGACCCCTTTCGCGGCCAACGCATCGGCCAACTCTGCCAGCGCCTTCTCCGGCGGGCCGTCGAACTCTTCCTTCAGGTCGTAAGGAAATTTGCGGTTCGACAGGTTCGGATCACCGCGCCCCACCAGGAACAAATCGCCGCGCAGCACGCCGTCGGGAGAGACCGTGCCGCGTGTTTCCAGGGTGGTGTGAAAGCGATAGTCTGGTCCCAGTTTGGCCAGCGCCAGCGCCGTGGTGAAAAGCTTCATGTTCGAAGCCGGCACAAAATACTTGTCGGCATTCAGCTCATAGAGCGTCTCGCCCGTTTCCGCGTCGACGATCAGCAGCCCCCACTCGCCCTTGTTTGCGGGTACCGTCGCCAACAGCGCGTCAGCGCGTTCGCCAAACTTCCGCGTTGCCGCCACAACGCGCGCCTTTTTAGCTTTCGAAACCGCAGCAGGGGCGGATTTCGATTGGCCAGGCTCCGCCGCAACCAAAACATCGCCGGACAAAATCCCGCACGCCAGCATCACCGCAACAGCGAAACTGATCCGCACAGCACCTCCCGCTGGCAAATTACGTCCGGGGAAAGTATAGTTGACGCCACGTTGTTTCGCTTGCAGCGGCAACGCATGAAGGGCAAGCAGTAGCGAAAGCAAGGTTGCAATACTCCGCGGGTTGCGCCCAGAAACCTCGGAACATGGAATCGCGTCACTCAAATTTAAGCGAGGTGAGTTGATGTTGAAGCCGATGATGTCCTCCCTTCTGGCTCTGGCCATTGCTTTGCCGCTCGCCGCGGCAGACAAGAAGGAAACTGATCGCCTGGAGAACTGCGGCCTGGTCTTGAAGGAAATCCTGGACATTCCCGACGATATCCCCCAGGACCTGCTCGACAAGGCCGAATGCGTAATCGTCTATCCTTCCGTTCTGAAGGCCGCTTTCGTTATCGGCGGCAGTTATGGCCGCGGCGCCATGACCTGCCGCACCGGCGAGCACTTCACCGGTCCCTGGAGCGCCCCGACAATGATGGCCCTCGAAGGCGGCAGCATTGGATTTCAGATCGGCGGCCAGGCCACCGACTTCGTCCTTTTGGTCATGAACGACCGTGGAGCCCATGCCGTCCTCAGCAGCAAAGTGAAGCTTGGTGCTGACGCATCTGCCGCCGCCGGGCCCGTTGGACGCAATGCTTCGGCCGAAACCGACGTAACTATGCGCGCTGAAATCCTCACCTATTCGCGAGCGCGTGGCCTCTTCGCGGGTATCTCCCTCGCCGGCTCCTCTGTTCGCCCCGACAACGACGCCAACGCCCGCATTTACGGGAAAAAAGTGGAGGCAGAAAGCATCATTTTCAAGGGAGCCGTGGCTGTTCCGCCAGCCGCCCAAAAACTGATCTCCTTGCTAAACCAGAAGGCTCCGAAGAAGAGATAGCAACGTCCAGGGCATGCGGAAGCTTTCCGAAACAATCGAACAGCTGGCCTTAGGCTCGGTGCTAGGTCGGCGGCTTTGTCTTTCTAGTACTTCAGTGTTATTCCCAGGTTGTCGAATACCCTCTGATGTGCTCGCTTGACTTCATTGTAAGAAAGATCTGCCCAGGCAAGATTCTAACTGAGGAACCTGAAGGTGCACCAAGGGACTGTAGGCGTGGAGCGAGTAAACACCCGTTGCTGCATCGTCGGTGGCGGCCCAGCCGGCATGATGCTCGGCTACCTCCTGGCCCGCTCTGACGTCGATGTCGTGGTTCTCGAAAAACACGCCGATTTTCTTCGCGATTTCCGCGGCGACACCATCCACCCCTCCACGCTCGAACTCATACACGAACTGGGTCTGCTCGAGAAATTTCTTCAGCGCCCCCACGACGAAGTGCCCCACCTCAATGCCTGGATCGGCGAATCACGCTTGCGCCTGGCTGACTTCACACATCTTCCAACGCATTGCAAATTCATCGCCTTCATGCCGCAATGGGACTTCCTGAATTTTTTCGCCGAAGAGGCCCGGCGCTTTCCCTCATTTCGCCTGCTGATGAGCGCCGAAGCCACCGATCTGCTCGTCGAGGACGGGTTGGTTACCGGCGTCTGGGCAAAATCAGCACAAGGCCAGCTTGAAATTCACGCTGGTCTCACCATTGCTGCAGATGGCCGCCATTCCGTCATTCGTCAAAAAGCCGGCCTAGAAATCATCAATCTCGGCGCGCCCATGGATGTGCTCTGGATGCACATTTCGCGCGCCGAGAGCGATCCTTCGATGACGCTGGGCCGCATTGACGCGGGCAAATTCCTGGCCATGCTCAACCGCCGCGCGTACTGGCAGTGCGCCTTCGTCATTCCCAAAGGCGGCTACGACGAGCTTCGCGCGCGCGGCCTGCCCGCGTTCCGCGCACAACTTGCCAAGCTGGCTCCCTTTCTGCACGACCGAATGGAAGAACTGGCCGACTGGGATCAGATCAAGCTGCTCACCGTGGAGGTCGATCGCCTCAGGCGTTGGTGGCGGCCGGGCCTGCTTTGCATCGGCGATGCGGCCCATGCGATGTCGCCTGTTGGCGGCGTGGGCATCAATCTGGCGGTTCAGGATGCCGTCGCTGCGGCCAACATTCTCGCCACACCGCTACGCACTCGCACGGCACACGATGACGAGCTCGCCTCCGTGCAAAGGCGCCGCGAGTTCCCCACGCGCGCGACGCAACGCATACAAATTGCCGTTCAAAATAATGTTATCAAGCGCGTGCTCGGCAACAGCCGCATCAAGGTCCCGTGGATTCTTAAGCTTTTCGACCGCTGGCCGCTCCTGCAGCGCATCCCGGCGCGGCTCATCGGCATGGGTTTCCGCCCCGAGCACGTAAAGACGCCAGACGCCCAGTCACTGCGATAACCTCGGCGCCTATTTTGCTTTCTTGCTGCAACGCAGCGTATCCTGCTTTTTTGCTCCCAGCGCGTTGGAGGCCTTTGTGACCTGCCCGATCTGTGAAAAGCGCAAAGGCGCGCGCTTCTGCCCGGCCAAAGGCGAGACCATCTGCGCCGTCTGCTGCGGCACCGGTCGCGAAGTCACCATCGATTGCACTTCGGATTGTCCCCACCTCATCGCCGCCCATCGCTACGAGGACGAGCACCCCCGTTCGCTTCCACCCAGCACGCCCCTGCTCGACGTCAATCTCCCCTCCGACGTCGTCCACACGCAGCAGCAGCTTATGGCCGCTTTCGCTTTTGCCATCGCGAAGTTCTGCGCCGCGCAGCCCGACGCCACCGACTCCGACGTCCTCGCTGGCATTCAGGCCCTCGCCGAAACCTACAAGACTCTGCGCAGCGGCATCTACTACGAAAAGCCGCCCGATGCGCGCCTGCCCCGCGAGCTTTACGCTGCCCTCACCGGCTTCATCGCCGAAGTAAAGCAGCAGCAAGCCGAACGCAGCAACTCCTCCACCCTCAAAAACGCCGAGATCTTCTATCTTCTGGTTTTTCTCTACCGCATGGGCCTGCTGCGCACCAATGGCCGCCCGCGCTCCCGCCGCTATATCGAATTCCTCCGCGGCCAATTCCCCGAAGCCCAGGAACTAAAGCGCGAAGAATCCCGCATCATCGTCCCTTAGCCCTTTCCGGGGGCATGTCACCCTGAAGCTACCCGATGAGGGTAGCTGAAGGACCTCAACGCAAAGAGGTCCACCACGCAACCATCCGCGAACCCTCCTCTTATCCCGCCGCCCGCAAAAGCGCCTCTCCCGTCAACCAATCCAGCGAAAGCTGCGGCCGCTTCGCCCTCAACGTCCGTTCCTCCCACGGCCTCGCGACAAATCCATACTCCTGCCGGATCTTCGCCACCCGCTGCGACATCTTCTTCCGATATTCTTCCGGAGCATACCCGTTCTTCGCGTACCACTCTTCATACTGCTTGGCCAATTTCGGGAACTTCTCGCGCACGAAGGGCAGAAATTGCTTCGCCGAAGATGGCATCAGAAACAGCACGTTGGAAAAGAACCACTGCGCTCCGGCACTCTTCGCCGCCGCGGCCAGCCCCTCCAGCTCCCCATCGCGGTCCGTCATCCCCGGGATCAGCGGGCAAGCCGACACGCCCACCGCCAGCCCTGCCTCCCGCAGTTGTTTCACCGCCGCCAACCGCAAATCCGGTCGCGGCGCCCGCGGCTCCAGCAACCGCGCCAAGCGTGGCCGTAGCGTGGTAACCGTGATGTTCAGCGACAGCTCCGAGCGTTCCGCAATCTTCTTGAACAAATCGATGTCCCGCACAATCTGGTTCGATTTCGTAATCAACGAGATGCTCAGCCCTTCGCGCTTTGCCAACTCCTCCAGGCACGCCCGCGTCACGCGGTGTTCCCGCTCCGCCGGCTGGTAAGGATCGGTCGCCGTCCCAATCGCGATGTGCTCCGGATAGATTCCCCCCGAACTCCGCGATTCATAGGAGTACTTGCGCATGTCCTGCGCCAGCAGCGCCCCCGCATCCTTCTTCACGAAAATCTTTTTCTCGAACTCCCCGCCGTCCAGTTCCATGTATTCATGCGTGTACCGCGCATAGCAGTACTTGCAGGCAAACTCGCATCCCCGGTATGGATTGATCGTCCATTCGAACGGCACGCGCTTCGAATCGCAGCGATTCAAAATCGAGCGCACCGGCAGCAGAAAATACTCCGGCCGCTCCGGTGAGCTCCGTTGCGTCTCCGCGCAAGGAGAATTGGCTGCGAGGCGGGCGATGCCAACCAGCGGCACGGTCTTTGCCGCGCCACAACATGCGGCGGCATCTCGGGTCCGGCTTTCGGCATGGCGTGGGGCGCCATGTTCTTCCGGTAACGCCGGGGGGCAATCCGGCATGGGGCTACCCGAGATGCTGCCGCCAGGACCAGTCACGATCGGGGCAAGATCAGATCCGGTCCGAGCTTTTGGGCCAGTTTCACTACAGCGGGCGGTCGAATGGATGGGGAACAGCGCGGTTTGCACAGCGGGACGCCGGTCAACAACGCCCGGCGTCAATGGGGAAAGAACTGGGGACATGGCCCACCTCACAACTAACCCCATATTTCGCTTTTTGTTCGCCATTGTCAAGTGTTTTCTTCCAGTTTCCTCCTCAGCAAGTCCTTGCCTGTTACGTAACGCCTTCGCGTTCTCGTCTTGCCTCGTTCTCGCGCCCTTGCTTAAATCAACTCACAACCTCTGTCGGACTTTATTCATGCTTACTCCCGGGACCCAGTTCTGACATGGGATTTGCTCTTCGCTAGGAGGATTCCGCAATGCCCGCATTAGAAAGATTTACCAGCACGACTCAGGCTGCGCTTGCTCTGATTGCTGTTTCGGTGTTCGCCATTCCCTTGGTCCAGGCACAATCGCCAAGCGGCTATTCGGGTCCGGGGCGATACCAAATCGCGAACGTTGCCAGTGGCAAGGTCCTGGACGTAGACCTTCGCGATGGCCGCACCGTCCGGCAATGGGCCGCTGCTTATGGGAGTGATCAGCTCAACCCGGCTAACAATGCCCGAAACCAGCAATGGGACATCGAGGACGCTGGTTTTGGCTTTGTCCATATCAAGTCCGCGCAAACCGGAATGAATTTGGATGTCCCACAGCCCAACATTCGTGAGGCTGTCCCCGTAATCCTCTCCAGTCCCGGAAAAGACCAGACCCAGTTATGGCGAATCGAGGATCTCGGCCAAGGCCAGGTGAAGATTACCTCCCGTATCGGTAAGTCACTGGATTTGCCAAACGGCTCGCACAGCAATGGAACCCATTTCCAGGTCTTTCCTCCCAACGCCGGCGACAATCAGAAGTTTCTCCTCTTTCGTATCGACGGACGAGGGCACGACGACGTAGCGCGCGACGACCACCGAGGTCACGACGCTATTAGCGACGACCACCGCCACGACGCCGTTAGGGACGACCGCCGAGACAGGGACTTCCGCGGCCACGACGGCGAGTTCCGCGGCTTCGGCGATACCTACATGGTCTACTGCGCCTCCGACGCTATGGAGCGTGTCTGGTGTCCCGCCGATTCCCGCTTCGGTGTGCGCATGATCCGCCAGCGCAGCCAAGCCGGTTGCATCGAGGGCGAGACTTGGGGTTCCGGCAAGCGCGGCATTTGGGTTGACCGCGGCTGCCGCGCCGACTTCCGCGTCACCGGCGACTGGCAGTCGAAAGCC
>Ga0210409_10002891_pt1 | contig 19841 bp, 15 predicted proteins | sample IncBWH17MmetaG_FD_161649 | JGI IMG/M metagenome (GOLD analysis project Ga0210409, IMG submission 161649) | Forest soil microbial communities from Barre Woods Harvard Forest LTER site, Petersham, Massachusetts, United States - Inc-BW-H-17-M | ecosystem: Environmental > Terrestrial > Soil >... | reverse complement strand
TCGCCCCAAAGTTCGCACCGCTTATCGCTACGGAAGTGCCCACCAGCCCGGACGTCGGGTTCAGGCTCGTGATGCTCGGCGCGGGAACCGTAACTGTGAAACTCACACCATTGCTGGCCACGCCGCCCACCATCACCACCACATTTCCGGTCGTCGCCCCCGTTGGCACCGCCGCAACAATGCTCGTCGCACTCCAACTCGTCGGCGTCGCCGCGGCTCCATTGAACTTCACCGTGCTCGTTCCCTGCGTCGCGCCAAAATTCGCGCCGGAGATCGTCACCGATGCGCCCACCACTCCTGATGTCGGGTTCAGGCTCGTGATGCTCGGCGCGGGAACCGTAACCGTGAAACTCACGCCATTGCTGGCCACGCCGCCCACGGTTACAACCACATTGCCCGTGGTCGCCCCCGTTGGCACCGCCGCAACAATGCTCGTCGCACTCCAACTCGTCGGCGCGCCCGCCGTTCCGTTGAAACTGACCGTGCTTGTTCCCTGTGTCGCGCCAAAGTTGGCGCCCGTGATCGTGACGCTTGCGCCCACCAATCCCGACCCCGGATTCACGCCCGTGATGCTAGGCCCTGGAGCTGTGACCGTAAAGTTCACGCCATTACTCGCCGCTCCGCCCACAGTCACGACCACGTTTCCGGTCGTTGCTCCTGCCGGTACGGGGACGACTATGCTTGACGCGCTCCAACTTGTTGGGACCGCCCCGATCCCGTTAAAGCTCACGGTGCTGGTGCCCTGGCTCGCCCCGAAGTTCGCTCCAGTGATCGTCACGGACGTCCCCAAAACTCCAGACGTTGGGTTCAGGCTCGTGATGCTGGGCGCGGGAACCGTAACTGTGAAACTCACGCCATTGCTGGCCATACCGCCCACGGTCACGACCACGTTGCCGGTCGTCGCAGCCACCGGCACCGGCGCAACGATGCTCGACGCGCTCCAACTCGTTGGCATCGCCGAAATGCCGTTGAATTTCACTGTGCTGGAGCCCTGCGTGGCGCCAAAATTCGTACCGCTAATCGTTACGGAAGTGCCGACCAATCCTGAGGCAGGGTTCAGACTCGTGATGCTCGGCGCGGGAACCGTAACTGTAAAACTCACGCCATTGCTGGCTACGCCGCCCACGGTCACGACCACGTTGCCCGTCGTGGCACCTGCCGGGACTGGGGCAACAATGCTCGCCGCACTCCAACTCGTTGGTGTCGCCGCGGTTCCGTTGAAACTCACCGTGCTTGTTCCTTGCGCTGCGCCGAAGCTAGAGCCGCTGATGGTCACCGAAGTGCCGACCAATCCCGACGCCGGATTCAAACTCGAAATGTTTAATGGCGTGCTACCACTGTTTGCAGCGCGGAACGCCGCCATTTGCATGATCCACGGTCCCCCAGACGAAATTGGCGCGGTCGCGCTGTAGGAGCCTGTGGCCGTAACAAGCTGGTCTTCCAGAATATCTCCATCGGGATTGGTGATCACACGGTTCGTGAAACCTGTTCCCGGCCCGCCGGTTGTGGATTGCACCAGGGTCGCTCCGACCAGCAGGTCGTTGGCGTTCGTTGTCGCTACCGTACCGCTGCTACTCGTCGAACCATTTCCTTGTGCCCCGACAGAGACATCCAGCGGATTCACGGCATCCGTTCCGCTGTACTCCGCGATGCGCACGTCTGGATAGTTCGCCGCCGCTGTGAATGTCACAGTAACGGCATTGGCGTTGGCCGCGGCCGGCGCAATGTTTTTCGCGTAGTAGATCGCCTGGGTTGCTACACCTGCTTGGACTGTGGGGCCGACTGCCAGAGAATATGCATTCCCCATGGAATCCACTACCGAGCTAGCCTTCGCGTTCGAATCGCTCCAGCCCACCACCACAACGTTCAGATCGCCGGCTTTCTGCGCCAGGGTGTAGCGCGTCGCAACCGACGTCTGAGGGGACTGCGGGGTGGAAGAGTTCACCTGGACAAACGCGATGGGGCCTCCTGGAGTAAGCACAGTAAACGGCAAGCCGTTGCTCGCTGTGCCGGATACAGTGACGACCACATTTCCGGTGGTCGCTCCGCTCGGCACTGGGACCACGATGCTCATCGCGGTCCAACTCGACGGCGCGCCCGCTGTCCCGTTGAAGCTGACCGTGCTCGTTCCTTGTGTCGCGCCAAAATTGGCGCCCGTGATCGTGACGCTTGCGCCGACTAATCCTGACGCTGGATTCACGCTCGTGATGCTAGGCCCTGGAGTTGTGACCGTAAAGCTCACACCGTTGCTAGCCGCTCCGCCGACAGTCACAACGACATTGCCCGTCGTGGCCCCTGCTGGCACTGGCACTGCGATGCTCGACGCGCTCCAGCTCGTCGGCGCGCCCGCTGTCCCGTTGAAGCTGACCGTGTTTGTTCCTTGCGTCGCGCCAAAGTTGGCGCCCGTGATTGTGACGCTTGCACCAACTAATCCTGACGCCGGATTCAGACTCGTGATGTTGGGTGCGGGAACCGTAACTGTGAAACTCACACCGTTGCTAGCCGCTCCGCCAACTGTCACTACAACATTGCCCGTCGTGGCCCCTGCAGGCACTGGCACCGCGATGCTCGACGAGCTCCAGCTCGTCGGCGCGCCCGCTGTCCCATTGAAGCTAACCGCGCTCGTTCCTTGTGTCGCGCCAAAATTGGCGCCCGTGATCGTGACGCTTGCGCCGACTAATCCTGACGCTGGATTCACGCTCGTGATGCTAGGCCCTGGAGTTGTGACCGTAAAGCTCACACCGTTGCTAGCCGCTCCGCCAACTGTCACTACAACATTGCCCGTCGTTGCCCCTGCAGGCACTGGCACCGCGATGCTCGACGAGCTCCAGCTCGTCGGCGTCCCCGCCGTTCCGTTGAAGCTAACCGTGCTTGTTCCCTGCGTCGCGCCAAAATTGGCGCCCGTGATCGTAATGCTTGCGCCGACTAATCCCGAGGCCGGATTCAGACTTGTGATGGCCGGGGCCGCTGGCGCGTTATTAACCTTGACTGTCACTGCGGCGCTAGTCGCGGCATTCCCTGAAGTGTCCGTGGCGAGTGCGGTCAAAATGTGATTCGCATTGGAGAGCGTGGTCGTGTCGAGAGCGTAGCTATAGGGCGCGGTCAGGACCGCGGCTCCGGTGTTGGCGTTGTCAACTTTAAATTGAACGCTCGCGACCGCCACGTTGTCTGTGGCGGTGGCGGTGATGGTTGTCGTGCCTGAAATGGTTGCATTGTTGGCCGGGGAGGTGATGGCCACGACCGGCGGTGCTGTGTCAATCGTGGTCACAGTGAAAGCCACGCCATTGCTGGCCACGCCGGGATCTGTAAGCACGACATTGCCGCTGGTCGCTCCGCTCGGCACCGGGACAACGACACGCGTCGTGCTCCAACTCGTGGGAGACGCGGCGGTGCCGTTGAACGTCACTGTGCCGACGGCCGTACCGAAGTTCGTCCCAGTGATTGTTACCGACGTGCCGACCGTGCCCGAGGACGGGCTTAAACTTGAAATGTTCGGGACGGCTGCTGCTGCGCCGCTACCCTTGAATCCTGCCAAGGCCGCGCCCCAGAAGTCGGATGAGGCGAGCGAGGCATGCGCTGATTCTGCGCCGGTCGTTGCTACTATCTGCTGCTCTGCAAAGAGCTTTGTGTTCGGCTCACCCGGGACATTTTCCAGGCCCGAAAAACCGCTTCCCGCGGTAAAATTCGCAGGATTGGCACTAGCGATCGCGCCCAGCAATAAATCGCCACTCGCGGTCATCACGCTGCCGCTGTTGGGCGAGACACCGTTGCCCTGAGCCATGGCGATGACATCCAGGGAGTTTGCGGTCGCGACTCCCGAATACTCAACGATTGCAAAACGCATGGTTCCCGAGTTTGAATCGGAGACGGTAATGGTGTTCGCGCCGCCGGAGATATTCTCCGCATAAAAGATTCCGAGCGTGTCTCCGTTGGGAGTATCTACGGTGATGTTGAATTGAACCGCTCGGTGGTACGCATTGCCCCGCGAATCGGTAACGGTGAAGATTTCTCCGGAGCGCCCCGCACGAACGCAGACGCCAATCCAATTTCCCGCGGTGTTAGCGGAGTTGAAGGCAAGCGTAGCGGAGGTCGTGGTGCCGGCATCCTTGCTGGTGTGCTGGACCATGGCGATTGCTGGTGCTTGCGCGCGCGCGCCGAATGGAATGCACACCAAAAAAAGCAAGAGAGTCAATAAAAATCCCGAGAATTTCATGGTCTGAGAGCCCGCCGATTCTGTGATTAAAGGCCGTCGCAGCCCAGACCATAGCAAGAGTCTGAATTCAGAACCGTACGATTTGAGACAGACGCGAGATTATTTTTTATTAATAATTCGGTTGTACCAGCGGAAAGTACTGTTCAGTAGTGGACACCGCAAGACCTGCAGAGCGAAGAGCGCGGGGCTTGTCCAAGGTTTTCGCGGGTGGCCGTGGTCAGCGCAAGCTCCCGAAGAATTGATTGGGCGCTCTCGTCCCGGTGAAAACCGGCGAAGAAGTGTCGCTAGACAATGCCTTCGTTCTTATCGAAGGCCAGCAGGACGTTGCTTGCCTATTCAGGTTGCGCAACATGCGCAATTATTCGCAATTTGGAGTTGGGCTCGGCGGTTCAGGCGTGGGATGGTCTCCGGGCTTCCTTAGTATTGGTTTAGGTTGGTTGACCGGGGGATCGGAAGGCGCATTTGGCGGTGAGGCGAGCAGGCGGGCTTTTATAATTTGAAATTCGGAGGTGGACACGATTGCGCCGTCGCGATGCGGGAGGATCTTGGCGATCTCCTTGTTCATGGCCTCCAGGCGCTCGGAGACGGGAGGAAACAGATCGAACGCCTTGGGAATGTTCTTGCCTGTGGGACTGTGCAATGACATTCGTTCGAGGAAGCGGGGTAGGCACTCGGGGTCGTAGCCGGCCTTGTAAAGATATTCTAGTCCGAAGAAATCTGCTTCGCGCTCGGTGTCTCGCCGGAGTTTCAGAGTGGAGAGGGGTATGGCGAGGTTCAGGCCTTCGAACATGGCATAGTCCGCCATGCTGTTGGGTGTGAATATCATCACGGGAATGGAGGATAGCTGCAGCACGCTGCCTTCGGTAGCCTGACGGGTAGCGTGGCGCAGGGCGGTGTGGGCGATTCCGCGGGCCAACACACCAGCCAGTTCTGCTTCCCCTTCCGTTTGAAGAACCAATCCCTTGTTGATGTACAGATACCCCGCGGGCAACGTGAAGGCGTTTACGATGTCCGAATCGATCACGCGGATGACAATGGGGTAGCGTGCGTCGGAGTTTTGGGCAATCGTTTGGCCGATGCGATTGACGTATTCGGTTACGACCGGGTCGTTAAGAAGTTTCGAGAAGCGCTCGACTTCTTGTGCCAATGCCTTGCCAATTTCTTTTTCCTTGTCGGGTGAGTAGAAATTCGTATTTTTGCCGATGGTGCGGTGACCGACGGCGTTTATGTCCTCGTCGGAACGGGATGGTTTGAATTGTGGAGCAGGGCTGGCAGAGAGTGCGCTTGCACAGATAATCGTAGTGACGGCGAACATTGCGGTGGGGATTGCAATGTGTGATTTTGTGTTCATATCAGGGCGCCGCGTGCGGATGCCAATAAAAAGTGAAGGCCGGGCTCAAGCCCGGCCTCTACATAAAAGAGAACGAACAACATGGGAGATCAGGGCTGCGAGTCGGGGCGGCGCTTAAGGGTGGGGCGGTCGTCGTCGCTGGCGGTGCTGTTTGGATCGGACGAGGTGGTGGAGGTTGGGCCTTTGGATTGTTCGGTCTTGGTGCGCAGGGTGGGCTTGTTGGGGCCGGGCTGGGCTTTGCGGGAGAACATGATGTTGTGGAGGCGGCCCTTGACCTGGTCGAATTCGGAGGTGGTGACAACGTACTCCTGTTTTGCCGGGAGGATGCGGGCAATTTCTTTTTGCGCGGATTCGATGCGATCGGGCGTGGGCGGATGCGTAGAGAAGGCCTTGGGGATGGTGCCAGGGCGGCGCTTTTCATCGGCTTGGATGCGCTCGAAGAAGGTGACGTAAGAGTTCGGGTCGTAGCCGGCTTTGTACATGTACTGCAGGCCGAGAAAATCGGCTTCGCGTTCGGCGTCGCGGCTGAACTTCAAGAAGGTCAGAGGAATGGCGAGGTTCAGGCCTTCGTACATGGCGTAGCCAGCCGCGCTGTAGGGAATGAAGATCATGGCGGGGATGGAAGCCAACTGGATGATTTCACCCTTGGTGGCCTGGCGCGTGCCGTGGCGGGCGCAGACATGGGAAATTTCATGGGCCATTACGCCGGCAAGCTCGGACTCTTCTTGCGCGCGGAGGATGAGGCCGCTGTTGACATAGAAGAAACCGCCGGGGAGGGCGAAGGCGTTGACTTCGTCGGAGTCGATGACTTTGATGGTGAAAGGAACTTTTGCGTCGGAGTTGCGGACGAGATTCTGGCCAACGCGGTTGACGTACTCGGTGACGACGGGGTCGTCAATCATTTTGGAAGAGCGCTCGACTTCTTGCGCGAGCGACTTGCCGATGGCGATCTCTTTTTCAATGGAATAGAAATTGACTTTGCCGCTGACGTTGCGGTTGCCGATGGCTTCCACGTCTTCTTTGGAGTTCTTGGGACTGACGGTGTCCTGCTGCTGGACGGGCTGGGAGACGGGTGCCGGAGTCGTCTGGGCCTTAGCCGGTGGCTGCGTGGGTTGCTGCGCAGGCGGAGTCGTAGGCTGCGTGGATGGCGGATTTTTGGAGGGATCCTGGCTGGGGTCCTGGCTCTGGCTTTGGGGCGCGGAAAGGGCCGGACCAGCCAAAAGTACACAGGAGAGCGACACGCTCAGGGCGATTCGCAGTGTTTCTTTCATAAGCGCCACCTCTGCCTACCCCTATTATACACCTTCAAACCCGGGCGGGCGTCTAGTAATGTTCCTTCCGTTCGATGTTAGACGATGCGATAAGGTTTTCTCCTCAGGGGAACAGTGCGGCTAATTATGAAGGTTGGAGTTGACGGATACGAACGAGATGGGGGCGGGGGAGATACCGGGAGGGTTTTCGTCCGCATCGAAACGACAGAGAGTCGCAGTTGACAGTGTTTGCGGGGCACTCTAGAGTCGAAGTCTGCCTTATGGGCGTTTCCAAGATACAGGTTGGCCAGCTTTGGAAGAAGGACGGTACCAAGGACATCTATTTGGTGACCCGGCTGTATTCCGAGGCGCTGAGCACGATGGTGATCCTGCGGAAATCGGGCGCGGAGGACGAGGCGCAAGTCCGCGTGCGGGTTGAGCGAGCCGGCGCTGGGCATACGATTCCGGGTTTTTCTCCTGCTCAAGAAGACGAGAAGTTTTAGTTGTCAGATCGAGCGAACTTCCATCTTTACAACATCATCCACTTTGACTAATTCCCTTTGAAAGAAGGGTTCGCCGTAGCGCACGCCGATCATTTGGCCGTAGTGGCGGGCCAATTGGTGCATGTCTTCGTCCAGGCGGTCGATGGCCAGGTGGACTTTGCTCTTTTTCTCGGAGGGATGGGGGAGAAATTGTGAGCTGAAGGCTAGGATGGCCTTGCGGCGCTGGGCATATTGCGCGGTGATGTCCACGACGAAGGTGGGGCGGACGTCGGCGAAGAGGGTGTAGTAGAGGATCTTGAAAGGGCGGTGCGGTTCGCCCTCGAGGGGGAGCTGTTTGAGACCGGCGAGGAAGCAGCCCTCGTAGCCGAGGGTCGAGGCGTGATAGTGGTCGGGGTGACGGGCTTCCCAGTAGGGGAGGATGACGGTCGTGGGGCGAAGTTCGCGGATGACGGAGGCGAGGCGGAGTTTGTGCTGGCGGGAGGGTTGGACATCGGAGTCGGGTACGCCTAAGGTGCCGCGCCACTTGATGCCGAGGAGTTTTGCGGCTTTGGCGGCTTCTTTGGCGCGGATTCCCGGGGTGCCGCGGGTGCCCATTTCGCCGGCGGTCAGGTCGAGGATGCCGGTCTTGTAGCCGCGCTGGGCCATTTTTACGAGCGTGCCGCCGCAGGTGAGTTCGATGTCGTCGGGGTGGGCGGCGATGGCTAAGAGATCGAGAGTCATTAAGTTCCTCCTGGGAGTTGTGATTGTAGGGTAGGAGGGGCGGTTTTGTCTGTCTCTGGCAAAACTGAGGGAGAGAAAAAGAAAGAGGACAGGCAAGAATGCCTGTCCTACTGGAATGTGTTACGGTTTCGGGTTTGAGGATGATGGAAAAGGATACAAGGATCGGGGAAACGGTGCCGGGGCGTGTGGCTCTTGTGACGGGGGCTGCGAAACGGCTGGGGCGGGCGGTGGCTTTGCGGCTGGCGGAAGAGGGGGCGGATGTTGTCATTCACTACCGGACGTCGCGGGTGGAGGCGGAGAGCGCGGTAGGGGAGATCGAAAAATTGGGGCGGCGCGCGGCGGCGATTGCGGCAGATCTGGGGAGCGTTGCGGAAATCAAGCGGCTGTTTGATGAAACGGCGAAACAGTTTGGGCGGCTAGATATTTTGGTGAACAGCGCGGCGAACTTTCTGCCAGCGAGCATTATTTCCACGACGGAAGAGATTTGGGATGCTTCGCTGGATACGAATCTGAAAGCGCCATTTTTTTGCGCACAAGCGGCGGCGCCGCTTTTGCGGCGGAGCAAAGGCGTGATTATTAATTTTGCGGACGCGGGCGGGCTGCTGGGCTGGCCGGGATATATACCGCATTCGGTTTCGAAAGCGGGAGTGGTGATGTTGACGAAAGTGCTGGCGAAGGCGCTGGCGCCGGAAGTGCGCGTAAATGCGATTGCGCCGGGGACGATTACGATGGCGGGCGATCCGCCGGAGTGGGAGCGGGACTTTATTAAGCTTGCGCCGCTGCAGCGGTCAGGAAGGCCGGCGGATATTGCGGAGGCGGTGTTGTATCTGGTGAATGCGAAATTCGTGACGGGGCAAGTTCTTGGCGTGGATGGCGGGCGAACTTTGTAACGGGCGCGCGTTGCGTGCAATTTCGAAACGTTATGAGAAAATTCGGAATCGGGCCGTGCAGAGAACCGCGCTGCGGTGTATTCTAATTAGCTTATCGCCCATATAAGTCCGCCGCGCTTGGCGCAGGACTACGGGGAAACCGAAAGAAGAGGAAGCGACCGAAGGTATGGAAAACGAAATATCAACCCAGCCGCATGGCATGGAAGACGTAGAGATTCAGGAGTGGCTTGAGTCGCTGGACTCGGTGCTGGAATCGAGCGGGCCGGAAGTGGCAGCGGAAATTCTGGAGCGGCTCCGCGCACACGCGACCGTTAACGGAATTGATCTGCCGTTTAGCGCGAACACGCCTTACGCGAATACGATTCCGGTGCGGTTGCAGCCACTTTTTCCAGGGGATCAGGAGTTGGAGCGGCGCATCAAGAGCTTGATCCGGTGGAATGCGCTGGCGATGGTGGTGCGCGCGAATCGCGTGGAACACAATATCGGCGGGCACATTTCGACGTACGCCTCGGCGGCGACGCTCTACGAGGTGGGGTTCAACCACTTTTTCCGTGCGCGGACGGAGGAGTTCGAAGGCGACACGGTTTATTTTCAAGGGCACGCTTCGCCGGGAATGTATGCGCGAGCGTTTCTGGAAGGGCGGCTGAGCGCGCAGAAGCTGGAGAATTTCCGGCGCGAGCTGAAGCCGGGCGGGGGGCTTTCATCGTATCCGCATCCTTGGCTGATGCCGGATTTCTGGGAATTTCCGACGGTTTCGATGGGGCTCAGCCCGCTGATGGCGATCTATCAGGCGCGGTTCAATCGGTATCTGGAAGATCGCGGGATGAAGCCGGTCACGGACGCCAAGGTGTGGGCGTTCCTTGGCGACGGGGAGACCGATGAGCCGGAATCGCTGGGGGCGATCACGCTGGCTTCGCGGGAGAAGCTGGACAATTTGATTTTCGTGGTCAATTGCAATTTGCAGCGGCTCGATGGGCCGGTGCGGGGCAATGGGCAAATTATTCAGGAACTGGAATCGGCGTTCCGCGGGGCACGCTGGAATGTGATCAAGGTTTTATGGGGAAGCGAGTGGGATCCGATTTTCGAGCGCGATACCGAAGGGCTGCTGGTCAAGCGCATGGGCGAATTGGTGGACGGGGAATACCAGAAGCTGGTGGTTTCCTCGGGCGCATATGTGCGGGAGCATTTTTTCGGAAGCGATCCGCGGTTGCTGCAGTTGGTTGAGCCGCTGCCGGACGAGGCGCTGCGGCGGTTGCGATTGGGCGGGCACGATCCGCGCAAGGTGTATGCGGCGTACAAGGCGGCGGTGGAGCACAAGGGCTCGCCGACGGTGATTTTGGCGCGGACGATCAAGGGGTATGGGCTGGGCGAAGCGGGCGAAGGCAAGAACGTCACGCATCAGCAGAAAAAGCTGAATGAAGACGAGTTGAGGGAATTTCGTTCGCGGTTTGGGATTCCGCTGAACGACGAGGATTGCATCGAGGTGCCGTTCTATCGTCCGGCCGAGGACAGCGTCGAGATTCAGTATTTGCGGGCGCGACGCGAAGCGCTGGGCGGGTATACGCCGAAGCGCAGCGTGCGTTCGAAACCCTTTGTGTCGGATCACGAGGAGCTGTTCAAGGAATTCCACGAAGGCAGCGAGGGGCGGGAAGTTTCAACGACGATGGCGTTCGTGGGGATGCTGCGGAAAATGCTGAAGGATGCGGAGATTGGCAAGCTCATCGTGCCGATCGTGCCGGATGAGGCGCGGACCTTTGGCATGGAGTCGCTCTTCCGTACGGTGGGAATTTACTCGAGCGTGGGGCAGCGGTATGAGCCGGTGGATGTGAACACGCTGCTGTATTACAAGGAAGCGAAGGACGGGCAGATTCTCGAAGAGGGCATCACCGAGGCGGGCTCGATGGCTTCGTTTATCGCGGCAGGCTCGGCGTACGCCACGCACGGGATCAACACGATTCCGTTTTTTATTTACTACTCGATGTTCGGGTTTCAGAGGATTGCGGATTTTATCTGGGCGGCTGCCGATATGCGCGTCCGAGGATTCTTGTTGGGCGGCACCGCGGGACGCACGACGCTTTCGGGCGAAGGGCTGCAGCACCAGGATGGCAACAGCCATGTGCTGGCGCTGCCGGTTCCGAACATCAAGGCGTATGATCCGGCGTTTGCTTACGAGATCGCGGTGATTATCCAGGATGGAATCCGGCGGATGTATAAGGACGGCGAGAACGTCTTTTATTACATCACGGTGATGAACGAACCGTACGCGATGCCGCCGATGCCGGGAAACGTGAAGGACGGAATTTTGAAGGGCATGTACCGTTTCCGGGCCGCGGCGAACCCGAAGGCAAAGCTGCGGGCGCAACTGTTTGGAAGCGGCGCGATTCTCAACGAAGCGCTTCGCGCGCAGGAGATTCTTGATACGAAGTACGGCGTGTCGGCCGATGTATGGAGCGTTACGAGTTACAAGGAGCTCTATAACGACGGCATTGAGACAGAACGCTTGAACCGTTTGCATCCTGCGGAAAAGCTGCGCGTGCCTTACGTAACGAAGTGCCTTGCGGATGCGCCGGGGGTGCTGGTGGCGGCTTCCGATTATTTGAAGACGCTGCCGAACATGGTCAGCAAATGGATGCCGCGGCGGCTGGCTTCGCTAGGCACGGATGGGTTCGGGCGAAGCGAAGGGCGAACTTCACTTCGTGAATTCTTCGAAGTGGATTCACGGTACATCACGCTGGCCACGCTGCACGAGCTATTTGTAGATGGCAAAATCGAACGATCTGTCCTCGATAAAGCGATCAAGGACTTGGGCATCAACACCGATAAGCCGAATCCGGTCACTTCGTAAGAAACGAGTGCGGATGTTTTGTCGCAGAGGCCATCGCACGCGGCTACGCGTTTTCCTTCTCGCGCTGGTTCTGACGGGCTTGGGGCTGGCCCGACCGGCGCTAACCCAATCAAATGCAAGCATGGAAGCGCGGCGCCGCGAATTCACGCAGCGCCTGGTTGCTGCCGCCGTCGAGCGCACCCACCACGTTGTCCGTTATGACCCTGCTTATGTCCGCATCCCCTATCCCGGGGGAGACGTGCCTTCGGACACGGGTGTGTGTACGGATGAGATCATCCGCTCTTATCGGAGCGTGGGAGTTGATTTGCAGAAAGAAGTTCATGAGGACATGGTTCAGAACTTCGATCAGTACCCGAGACGGTGGAGATGGCTTTCGAGTGGCCCGGATCCGAATATCGATCATCGCCGGGTGCCAAACTTGATGGTGTTCTTTTCACGCAAGGGCGAATCGCTGGCGCTAAGCAGCCGTGCCGAGGATTACGCACCCGGAGACATTGTCACGTGGGATTTGGGCGGGGGTGTTCCCCATGTGGGTCTGGTCGTGGATCAAAAATCCCAGCAGAGCGGGCGTACCATGATCGTTCACAACATCGGGCAGGGGCCGCGCATGGAAGACGTGCTGTTCAGCTGGAAGATTACCGGCCACTACCGCTACTTTGGTCCGGGTTTATAGGGCGAGCGTCGGTGCCAAAGGATTCGAGAAGTTCGGCGGGCTTGATGCGGCCGGTGGCGAGATTGGCGACGAGTTGGGCGTTGGCGGCGAGAAAGTCGTACTGGCCTAATTCCTTCGGGAGTACCCATTGGAGTTGCTCGAATGCGCGGGGTGCGAGTTCGGATTCGCGAATCTGCGCGGCGTAAAAAAGGATTTCAAGCTCCTCGGGAGTTGCGGCGTATTTGTGGACCACGCGACCGATGGGCGCACTTTTTAGCAGGGTTGCAGCAAGTTCCTCTTTGAGTTCGCGAGCGAGCGCTTGCTCGGCGGTTTCACCTGGTTCAACTTTTCCGCCGGGAAACTCCCACTTGAGGGGGGAAGTGTCCGTGCGACGGCGCTGGCCGATCAGCAGGCGGCGGTCCGCGCGTTCAATTACGGCTGCTACGACGATGCGCATAGGACAGGACCTCTCTCGGTGTCCTGGGACTTCTCTCTAACCATAAGTGACTCTTATGGGTGGCGATTTATTCCGCGCAAGATCTTCGCCAGCTCCATCGCGCCTTGCAGCAGTGGCGGGCCAGGGGTGTTCAACAGCTCGTCGCTGATCACGTGCACTTGACGATTGCGGATGGCGGGGACATCTTTCCAGGCTGCGACTCCGTAGGCCCGTTTCGAATCGGCCTTCTTGCCGGTGGCGGCCCATGCCAGGACAATCACCTCCGGTTTTGCCTCCGCAATCTGCTCGTCGGTGACTTTCTTGCCGGCCGGGACCACCATGTGGCCGCCAGCAATCTGCACGAGTTCCGCTACCCAGGGTGGGGAGGCAATTCGGGGATTTGGCCATGCTTCGCAGTAGACCTGGACTGGCCGCCTGGTTGTCCGCGCTCTCTTGCGCATCAAGGCAAAGCTGCCCCGCATTTTGCGCACGAGGTTCTCCGCCGCTGCTGCCTGACCGGTAATATCTCCGAGGAGGCGAATATCGTTTTCGATGTCCGCGAGTGTCCGAGGATTCATGGCCAGGAAATTCAGCGGATGCTCCAGCAGCTTGCCGACGGTCTCTTGTTTGTAGGGCACGGAGCCAATCACCAGCGTGGGCCTGAGTCGCAAGATGGCGTCCACGGATTCCATGTGCCAGCAGTCGCCGAGCTTGGGTAGATGAGAGACAGGTGCGACATCAGCGCACCACTTGGTCACTCCAACGAGTGAGCGTTTTGCGCCGATGGCGCACAAAATGGAAGTGGCGCTGGGCGCCAGCGAAACGATGCGCAGCGGTGTTTGTCGAACTGCTTTGCCGTTCACAGAAAGAGGATAGCAGACAGCTTGCTGCCGGTCTGGAACTGCAAGTCCGGGCCGGGGTGAGGATTGACTGCGTTCGGCGAGTGTGTTGCAGTTCGTTTCGGACCTTATGTTCAGCGAAGCCGTTCTCGATCATTTTCGGAATCCGCGAAACGCAGGCGAGTTGCCCGGGGCCACGGCGACGGTTGAGGCGAGCAACCCGGTCTGCGGCGACATTCTCAAGCTGGCGGCAAGAGTGGATGAGGGCCGCATCGTGGAAGTGCGTTTTCTTTGCCGCGGATGCACAACCTCGATTGCCTGCGCTTCGCTGTTGACGGAAGAACTCCGCGGCCGGGTTTTTGGCGAAGCCCGCGGCGTCACTGCCGAATCACTTTCGCAGGCGCTCGGGGGACTTCCGGCGGCAACGTATCACGGGGCGCAGCTCGCGGCAGACGCGGCCAGTGCGCTGGTTCAGAAGCTCAGTTCTGCCAGTCGCTAGTTTTTGGGCGGAGAGCGGTGTTCAAGGTTTCCGGATCGTTCAGATTTAGGACGCAGCCTTCTTCGTCGGTGTGCACTTCTTCCACTTCGGCCGCATGGGCCCATACCACGGCGCGTGCTCCCGTTTCGAGCGGTGCGCGAAGCAGTTCGTCATACAGGGCCGCGGAGAAAATCACCGGGTGGCCGCGGCGCCCTTCGTAAAGCGGGAGAACGACGGGCTTCTTCGATTTGTAGAATTGTTCGATCAAGCCTTGCACCAGCGCGGCACTGATGAGGGGGTGATCGATCAGGCAGAGCAGGATGCCATCGGTCCCGGCGGGCAGGCTGCGGATGGCGGCCTGAATGGAGCTGAGCTGGCCCTTTTCCCAATCCGCATTGATGACGATTTCATCGGCGGTGAGCTTCACGGCTTTGGCGATGGGTTCTGCCTGCGCACCGAGCACCACACGGCGCACGCCAATTACCGGCAGCGATGTTACTTCCAAGAGATGCTCAAGAAAGGGGCGGCCCTGGTAGGGAAGCAGCGCCTTCGGCGAGCCCATTCGGCTCGAGGTCCCGCCGGAGAGGATGACGGCGGCCAGCATGTGCCCCTTTCAGCGCTCGCCTTGGGAGAGAACGGGGGCCGGGCGCGACTCGTGTTGCAGTTTCTTGTGGGATCCTTTTAGAGCGTTTCGTCGAACGGCAATTAATTCGGCGACGATACTGATGGCAATCTCTTCCGGGGAGAGCGCGCCGATTTCCAGTCCCATGGGGGCGTAGACGCGTTCGAATTCTTCAGGTTTGTAGCCTTCTTCTTCCAGCGCTTTGTAGACGGACAGGACTTTGCGCTTGCTTCCGATCATTCCGACGTAACGCGCGTCGGTGCGGACGGCCCAGGCCAGCACGCGCATGTCCTCTTTGTGGCCGCGCGTCACGATTATCAGATAGGTGGCGACGTTCGGCTGGATTTTGGCGAAGGCATCCTCGTAACTGGTGTGAATGTCCTGGGCCATGGGGAAGCGCTCTTTGTTGGCGAACGATTCGCGGTCGTCGACGACGGCGATGCCGAAGCCGGCGGCGAAGGCAGCTTTCGCGACGGCCATCGAGACATGGCCGCCGCCGAAGAGGTAGACGACTGGCTGGGGCAGGATGGGCTCGACAAAAACTTCCAGCGTGCCGCCGCAAATGAGGCCGTTGTCGTAGCTGGCTTCATTGTTGAGGTTGAAGACCATCTTGCGGGGCGATTCCATTTGCATGACGTCTTTGGCGGCGGCCCAGACTTCGGCTTCGACGCAGCCTCCGCCAATGGTTCCGGAGATGGAGCCGTCTTCGCGGACGAGCATGCGGGAGCTTTCGTAGCTGGGGATCGAGCCGTTGGTATGCACGATGGTGGCGAGGGCCGCGCGCTGCCCGGCACGCCGCATCTTCACGATTTCTTCGAACAGGTCCACGCGCTTCCTCTGTCCTGAGACTACGGCGGGCAAAACTCTCTGTCAATGCGCGCCGCGTTGTGGACACTCTTCGGCTTGGGTGCTACCTTTCGAAATCTCAATTCGAAACCGGGGGTTTCATGAAAGCGATTGTTTTACAGCAGCACGGTGGACCGGAGGTATTGAAATGCACGGACGCGGCGGTGCCGGCGATTCGGCCTAATGAAGTTCTCGTTCGCGTGAAGGCTTGTGCGCTCAATCATCTCGACCTTTGGGTGCGCGGGGGTATCCCTGGCGTGCCGATTCCGCTTCCGCATATTCCCGGCAGTGATGTCGCCGGGGAAATCGCGCAGATTGGAGCCGAGGTTTCGACGGTGCGGGTTGGGCAGAAAGTTGTGCTTGCGCCGGGGGTGACTTGCGGGAAGTGCGCGGCGTGCATCGCAGGGCAGGATAATCGCTGCCGGCAGTTCACCAATCTCGGGTACATGATTGACGGAGGGTGCGCGGAATTCGTGCGCGTGCCCGAAGTGAACTGCCTGCCGTATCCGGAAAATCTTTCCTGGGAAGAGGCGGCGTCGATTCCTCTAGTTTTTCAAACGGCGTGGCACATGCTGCTGGCGCGGGCTGAGTTGCAGCCGGGGGAAGATGTGCTCATTCTTGGGGCCGGGAGCGGAGTAGGGAGCGCTGCAATTCAAATCGCCAAGTTTTTTGGCGCGCGCGTGCTGGCAACCGCGGGGAGCGACGAAAAGCTCCAAAAAGCGAAAGAGCTTGGAGCTGATCATCTCATCAATCACAAAACACAGAAAATCCGAGACGAAGTGCGGCGTATTACCGGAAAGCGCGGCGTGGATGTGGTCTTTGAACACGTTGGTACGGCGACTTGGGATGATAGCCTTGCGAGCCTTGCGCCATCGGGGCGGCTGGTGACTTGCGGCGCCACGACTGGCTACGACGCGAAGATCGATCTGCGTTTTCTCTTCAGCCGGCAACTATCGCTGCTTGGCTCCTATATGGGCACCAAGTCCGAATTGCACAGCGTGATGCGGCTCGTCGCCACCGGACGGCTGAAACCGATCGTGGATCGCATCTTCCCGCTCGCCGAGGCTGCCGCCGCGCACTTGTATCTCGAATCCAGCTTTCAATTCGGCAAAGTCGTTCTTTCCGTCTGATGGCGGCGCGAAAGAGTTCGCGCGCACCCCGGGCATTTTTTTCTTACCTGTACCGATGGACAGTAATCGGGCAGTCGCCAGAAATCCTATTGACACCGTGACGACAGTCGAATAAATTCGCCGCGATTTTCCACGGGTCCAACTCTCCCAACCTGGTTCCTCCCGGCGGCTAGAATCACGACGGAATTGCAGTGCAGACGGAGATACTTGCGATGTGGTCCGAGCGACCGACACACTACGGGTGTCGCCTCACGACTACGGCTATGCAAATTGCCCTGACGAGGCGACTAGCATGTCAAGACTTCAGGGCGGGGAGTGTGATCCGGCTGGGTCACGACGAGGAAACCCTGCTGCGCGAAATATTGGCACTTCAAAGAAAGCGATCTCACAGGGGCGTTAGGACGGATAGAGATGCTTGCGGCGCACGAGAGGATCTCTTCGGGAGACTCCGGTGATAGCCCCACCTCGCCTCCTCGGGCCAACAGTGGTGGAAGGGCGTGTCCAGAAGATTCTGCAGATGGCGGAGTCGGGGACGACCTTAAGCATCCGCGAGCTGGCTCTCGAATTTCATCTGAGTCCTTCGTATCTCCAACGGTTGTTCAAGCACCAGACAGGCGTCTGCATGGGCGAGTGGTTGAACGAACAGCGACTGCAGAGAGCAGCAAGCCTGTTAGCAAACAGCTACATGAGCGTGAAAGAAATCGCCTACACCATTGGATACGAACACGCATCCAGTTTCATTCGGGCATTCGAAAGACGGTTTGCACAGGCTCCGTTGCGCTACCGGAAACAATGCAATTACGGAAAATGCTAACGAAAGACCAGTTTAGCTAATCAGTTCAACTTGTAGGCGCAACCGAGCGAGTAGTAAAAGGATCGCACTCTACAGCCCAGGTAGCGTCAAGCGAGGTCTCGCACCCGGCGCGAGATTTCCCACTTGCTGGGACGACTGCTGTTTAGAAGTGCGCCAAACGACACAGAGGGCACCGCGCTTCTTGAGCGAAGGAGATCCGAAATGAAACCGAATAAGCTCGCCTTGCTGCTCGTATGTTTATCAGCACTGCTATTTCCGGGAATGGCGTTTGCGCAAGTCGATCCCGGCGTGCGCCCTGGAGCCATCAATGGGCAGCCGACGGCCACTCCGATGAATCCGCTGCCGCTGGCTTCTGTGAGCTCGAAGGACGGCAGTCTGCAGTTTTTTCAGAACGGTTTAGTTCGCTTCCAAGATGTGGAATCCGTATCAGGCAGCGCCACGAACAACAACGGTTTGGGACCACGGTTTAACCTTAACCAGTGTTCCGGGTGCCATTCACAGCCTGCAGTCGGCGGCACAGGGCCAGCGAACAATCCCCAATTCCAGGTGATTGGCAACGGCATGGTCAGCGGTTCAACCAACGCCATTCCGTCGTTCATCACCTCCAACGGCCCGACGCGCGAAGCCCGTTTCCCGTTCTTCTTTGACCAGTTTGGCAATCCGAACACCAATGCTCCAAATGGAGGCGTGGAGGACTTGTTCACCGTCTCCGGCAGATCTGACGCCGGCAGCTGCAGACTCCCGCAGCCCAGCTTCGCCCAGGCGCAAGCGACGAATAACGTCATCTTCCGAATCCCCACGCCGGTCTTTGGTGCGGGCCTGATTGAGAACATTGACGATTCAACTCTAATCGCAAACCATGCGGCCCAGGCACGCAACAATCTTGGGATTAGCGGCACCTTCAACCACAACGGCAACGATGGAACCATCTCCCGCTTTGGGTGGAAGGCGCAGAACAAATCACTGGAGTTGTTTGCTGGAGAGGCCTACAACGTGGAGATGGGCATCTCCAACGAGATTTTCGGGCAAGACCGCCCGTTGCCGGGTGAAGACCAGTTGGGGAGCGGCCTTCTCGCAAATTGTCTGAACCTGAGTGGAAGCGGCTACCCGGAGGACACGACTAATTTCTCGCCTACCGTCACCAGCTCGGACCCGTTCGCGGTGAACGCTTCCATACCTAGTGATGTCGTAGCATTCGCGATGTTCATGCGGTTGCTCGCTCCCCCGGTACCGTCCACGACCACGCCGGGAAGCGCGGCTTCGATTGCCAATGGGCGGAATCTGTTTAGCGCCATTGGCTGCGCGACGTGCCATACCCCGACGATCAGCTTCACCCAACCTTCGAACTTCACAGCCTCGTTGGGAAGTACAAGCGCGCCTGTGAGCGTCAATGCGTTTTCTGATATCGAGATCCATCACATGGGCACGGGGCTCGCGGACAATGTCTCGCAAGGCGGGGCGGGCGGAGACCAATTCCGCACGGCGCCGTTGTGGGGTCTGGGTCAGCGCATCTTCTTTCTGCACGATGGCCGTACTACCGATCTAGTGAGGGTGATCCAAGCTCACCAAAGCAGCGGTTCCGAAGCGAGTCAGGTCGAAGAGAACTTTGATTCGCTTTCACCAAGTCAGCAGCAGGATCTTCTGAATTTCCTGCGCTCGCTGTAGCCCTGCTGCGCCAACATCGGTCCGGGCGAGACGCGCGAGTGGCTCGCCCGGTTTTTTTACAAAGAGTGATGACGGCACTCTGAATATGCAGACTTTACTCTCGCGCGGCGTGGTACTGCTTGGTTTATCGCTAACGCTGTGTGTTCATGCGCAGGGTGCGCCACAGAGCGGGGGCGATTTTTCCACGAACGCGGAGGCGAAAAAACTGCCGACAGGGGTCATTCTTGTGAAGGGTGCTTGGTCGAGCGCTAGCGATTCGGTGACTCCACTGCCGGAAGGCGGAAGAGTAGATAAGAATGTCTATAGCAGCGCGTATTTTGGCTTCACGTACCCGCTATCTCCCGATTGGACAGAGAAGTACACCGGCCCGCCTCCTTCCGACAGTGGTTACTACGTACTCGCACAAATCCGGCCAGCGGAAACGTTCAAAGGAACGAGCCGAGGCAGTATTTTGATCGCCGCGCAGGATCTGTTCTTCACGGTTGCTCCAGCCGCGAACGCGCTGGAACTCATCAACTACAACAAGGAAGGTCTGAACGCGGACTACAAGGTGGAACAGGCGCCAACGATGGTCAGGATTGCCGATC
>Ga0210409_10002887_pt1 | contig 19854 bp, 20 predicted proteins | sample IncBWH17MmetaG_FD_161649 | JGI IMG/M metagenome (GOLD analysis project Ga0210409, IMG submission 161649) | Forest soil microbial communities from Barre Woods Harvard Forest LTER site, Petersham, Massachusetts, United States - Inc-BW-H-17-M | ecosystem: Environmental > Terrestrial > Soil >... | reverse complement strand
TAGCGCAGAAACAGCGCGGCGAGCACCGGTCGTTCCTCCTGTACGAGCACATTGAAGGTGCGGCACGCAGCACCGAGCTGCATCACCTCGAGCCCGATACGCCGCCGGGCAAATTCTGCCCGCACCGTGGCCGAGGCGAAGCGCTGCGTCGGCCCGGTGCCGAGCAGCACCAGCTCCGGCGCGAGGGCAAAGATTGCCTCGAGGTGGGCCGGCACGAGATCGGCAAACGTCGTGGGCGGCCAGTCGGTGATGAGACGCTCCGCAGTGACGAGGCAACTGTGCTGCACGCATTGATCGCCGATACGCAGCTCGGTGTCCGAGTAGCTGCGGATCAGGTTGGCACGCGAGGGCGGTTCGAGGGTGAACTTCACCTTCGATACGATAGCGCCGGTGCACGAACTCGTCATTGTCGTTCCGGATCTGTACCTGCCGCGTGAGCTGCGCGGTGCAAGCTCCGAGTCGGCGGCCTTTGCGAACGTGAAGGGCTTGGAGCGCGTCGCGCGCTTTGGCGCGCGTGCGAGGTTGGCGTACGGATGGCGCGAGTGGCTGCTCCGGAGCGCAGGCCGCGCGGACCTCGAGGGCGTGGCGCCGGTGTGCATCGCCGCCGCAACCCTCGACGCATCGTCGGCCGCTTCAGCTGACAGGCACGAGGCCCAACCGGGCGCGCGCTGGATCGCGACGGCGGTGCATCTGCACGCCGGAGTCAGGCGCGTGCACCTGGACCATCGCGGACTGCTGCACCTCGCACCGCAGGAGCAGGCGGAGCTCGCCGCTGACTTCACTCGCACCTTTGGCTCATCCAACCAAGCGCTCGCGCCGTTGCCGGCGGGTGAGTTCCTGCTCAACATCCCTGGAGTCACCGCGGTCGCAACGCACGAGCCTGCACGCTGCGTCGGCGGCGAGCTCGATGAGCTGATGCCGGCGGGCGTCGCAGCAGCTCCACTGCGTCGTCTGCTCGCCGAGATCGAGATGTGGCTACATGCGCAGCCGCTGAATGAGGCACGCTCGAGGCGCGGTCAGCCGACCGTGACGGGGCTCTGGCCATGGGGCGCCATCGGGCGGATAGTGCGGCCCGAGCGCCGCGCACAGTCCGAGGTACCGCGCGCCTTCGGAGAGGACGCCTGGCTCGCGGGCTTGTGTCGAATCCAGGGGTCTGAGTGCCGGGCACCGCCGGAGCACCTCGAGGAGGTTCTCGCGGCAGGTGCAGGCGCGAGTGTGCTGCTTACCGGAGTGGGAGGACAATTGCGTCGCGACGAGGACACGGTGGCCGAGGCACTGAGCCGACTCGATGAGCGCTTCATTTCTCCGGCCTTGCAGGCGCTGCGCCGCGGCGCCGTCGATGGCTTGAGCGTGGTCCTCAACGATACCCGCGTGCAGGTTCGTCGCGAGAGCCTGTACAGGTTCTGGCGTCGCGGCCGCAGCGGCCTCGCGGGGTTCGCATGACGCTGCGCATCGTGCGCCGCCGCGCGCGCGGTGCACCTCCTCTGGGCGGGCGGCTTCATCCGGTGCTCGAGCGTGTCTACGTCGCGCGCGGCGTCCGCTCGGAGGCGGAGCTCGACCACTCGCTCGTTCGCCTGCTGCCCGTCGGCACGCTCGAGGGCATCCCCGCGGCGGTGGAGCTGCTGCTTGCGCACCGGATGCGGCGCGTGCTCGTCGTGGGCGACTTCGATGCCGACGGCGCGACCAGCTGCGCGCTCGTGGTCCGGGCGCTGCGCGCTTGCGGTTTCGCATCCGTCGATTTCCTCGTGCCCAACCGCTTCGAGTTCGGCTACGGGCTCACGCCCGAGATCGTCGCTCTGGCCGCCGCGCGCACTCCTTCGCTCATCCTGACGGTCGACAACGGCATCTCGAGCAACGCCGGAGTGGCCGCGGCGCGCGAGCGCGGCATCGATGTGCTGATCACCGATCATCACCTGCCCGGCGCGCAGCTCCCGGACGCGAGCGTGATCGTCAATCCCAATCTGGTGGGCAGCCGTTTCGGGAGCCGCTCCCTGGCTGGAGTCGGTGTCGCCTTCTACGTGATGGCGGCGGTGCGACGTGCCCTCGACGGCGCAGGCTTCACGGGCAGCGCTTCCCCGGGCGTCGCGGAGCTCCTGGACCTCGTGGCGCTCGGCACGGTGGCCGATGTGGTACCGCTCGATGCCAACAATCGAGTGCTGGTCGCGCAGGGCCTGAGGCGTATCCGCGCGGGGCGGTGCGTGCCCGGAATCCGCGCATTGCTCGCACTGGCCGGACGCGCTGCGGCGGATCTGACCGCGGCGGATCTCGCGTTTGGTGTCGCGCCGCGGCTCAACGCCGCCGGGCGCATCGATGACATGACGATCGGCGTGCAATGCCTGCTGGCCGATGACGAGGCCAGCGCTGGTGCGCTCGCGCTGCGGCTCGATGCGCTCAACGAGGAGCGCCGCGCCATCGAGGCACGCATGCAGCAGGAGGCTCTCGGTGCCGTGCGGGTACTCGCGGGGCCAGTCGCCAGTGCGGTGCAGCGCAGCGGCGTGTGCCTGTTCGACGAGAGCTGGCACCAGGGCGTCGTGGGTCTGGTCGCGAGCCGCGTGAAGGAGCGCGTGCGCCGCCCGGTGATTGCCTTTGCGAGCGCAGACGCGGCCAGCTTACGCGGCTCAGCGCGTTCCATCGAGGGCGTTCACATCCGCGACGTGCTCGACTCGATCGCCGCGCATCACCCGGGGCTCATCCACCGCTTCGGCGGTCACGCCATGGCCGCAGGGCTCACCCTCGAGCGCGCGCGGCTCGATGAGTTCGCGCGCGCCTTCGACGAGGAAGTGGCGCGCTGCTTGCCGGCCGCGGGCGCCACGGATGCGGTCGAGACCGACGGCGAGCTCACGGTCGAGGAGATCGCGCTTGCGACGGCCGAGGCGCTGCGCGCTGGCGGTCCCTGGGGCCAGGCCTTCCCCGAGCCGTGCTTCGACGGCCTCTTCAGCGTGCGCAACGCGCGGGTGATCGGCGACCGGCACGTGAAGATGTGGGTGGAGCCACCGGGCAGCGGCCGCAGCTTCGATGCGATCGCCTTCAACCATCTCGCGGACGGCGCGCCGTTCGTGCCGCCTGCAGGTCCCTTGAAGCTCGTGTACCGGCTCGAGGTGAACGAGTACCAGGGCGAGCGACGTCTGCAGCTGCTCGTCGATCACCTGCTGCCCGCGGAGTCTTTGCCGGGCGCCGCTCGCTAAAGCCCGCGCGCCGGTGCTAGCATCCGACGCCGTCATCGTCACCGCCGCCGCCGAGATGCGCGCGCGACGTCCCATCGGAAAGTGTATGGAAGCCAACCAGCTCAGACGCCAGCTCAAGGATCTCTCTGACCGCATCACTGCCCTCCGGGGGTTTCTTTGAGTACGACCGCAAGCAGGAGCGCCTCGAGGAAGTGGCCCGCGAGCTGGAGGATCCGGCGGTGTGGTCGAATCCGGCGCGGGCGCAGGACCTCGGGCGCGAACGCGCCCGCCTGAGCGCGCAGGTTGCCGAGATCGAGCGGACCACCAAGGGCATCGGCGATGCCGGCGAGCTGCTCGAGCTCGCCGCGAGCGAGGGGGACGAGGCCGCGGCGCGCGACATCGAGAGTGACACACAGCGCCTCGAGGCCGCAGTGCGCCATCTCGAGCTCAAGCGCATGTTTCGCGGCGAGATGGACGCACACAGTGCGTTTCTCGACATTCAGGCGGGGGCCGGCGGCACCGAGGCGCAGGACTGGGCGCAGATGCTACTGCGCATGTACCTGCGCTGGGGCGCGGCGCACGGGTTCACCTGTGAGGTGATCGATTCCAATTCCGGCGAAGTCGCCGGCATCAAGAGTGCGACCATCGAAGTACAGGGCGAATACGCCTACGGCTGGCTGCGCACGGAGACCGGTGTGCATCGTCTCGTGCGCAAGTCACCGTTCGATTCCGGCAATCGCCGCCATACCTCGTTCGCCTCGGTGTTCGTCTCGCCGGAGATCGACGATGACATCGAGATCGAGATCAACCCCGCCGACCTCAAGGTGGACGTGTACCGCTCCTCGGGCGCCGGCGGGCAGCACGTGAACAAGACCGAATCCGCCGTGCGCATCACCCATCTGCCGAGTGGCATCGTGGTGGCCTGCCAGAACGAGCGCAGCCAGCACAAGAACCGCTCGACCGCGATGAAGATGCTGCGGGCGAAGCTGTACGAGCTGGAAGTCAACAAGCGCAATGCCGCCGCGCGAGTGCTGGAGGAATCGAAATCGGACGTCAGCTGGGGTAATCAGATCCGCTCCTACGTCCTCGATCAGTCGCGCATCAAGGACCTGCGCACCGGCGTGGAAGTGGGCAACACGACGGCAGTGCTCGATGGAGATCTGGATCCGTTTCTGGAGGCCTCGCTGAAGGCGGGCGTTTAGCGGCATGAAGAAAGACACGGACACGACGCCCGGCGGGGGCGCAGACGACGGCGTCGATGAGAACAAGCTGATCGCCGAACGGCGGGCCAAGCTCGCGGCGTTGCGCAAGGGCGGGGGGGGCGGTGTGGGTGCGGCTGCGGCCGGCGGCGCCTTTCCCAACGATTTCCGCCGCGACGCGCTCGCCGGGCAGCTGCACGCCTCCTTCGGCGAGCGCAGCGGCGAGTGGCTCGAGGCCAACCCGACGCGCGTGAAGGTCGGCGGGCGGCTGCTGTTCCGCCGCGTGATGGGCAAGGCGAGCTTTGCGAAGATCGGCGATCGCACCGGGCAGATCCAGCTGTATCTGCAGCAGGAGGCGCTCGGTGCCGTCTACGACATCTTCAAGAGCTGGGATATCGGCGACATCATCGGTGCCTGCGGAGTGCTGTTCCGCACCAAGACCGGGGAGCTCTCGGTGCGGGCGGACGCACTCACGCTGCTCACGAAATCGCTGCGGCCGCTTCCTGACAAGTGGCACGGACTCGCCGATACGGAGACACGCTACCGCCGGCGCTATGTCGATCTGATCGTGAGCGAGTCGACGCGGCAGGTATTCCGCACGCGCAGCCGCATCGTGCGCTACCTGCGCGACTTCCTCGACGCGCTCGATTTTCTCGAGGTCGAGACACCGATGATGCAACCGATTCCGGGCGGCGCGGTGGCGCGGCCGTTCAAGACGCATCACAACGCGCTCGGGATGGACATGTATCTGCGCATCGCTCCGGAGCTCTACCTGAAGCGGCTGATCGTCGGCGGGCTCGAGCGCGTCTACGAGATCAACCGCAACTTCCGCAACGAGGGACTCTCGGCGCAGCACAACCCGGAATTCACGATGCTCGAGGCGTACCTGGCGTACGCCGACTACCGCGACCTGATGGAGTGGATCGAGAAGGCGACCCGTGGGCTCGCCGATACGCTCTACGGCACGCAGCAGATCACCTATCAAGGCCGGGCTTACGATCTCGGCAAGCCCTTTCGGCGGCTCACGGTGGAGCAGGCGATCATCGAGCACAATGCCGGCATCGATCCGCTGTCGCTGCGCGATGTCACCTACCTGCGCAAGCGCTGCGAGCAGCTCGGCATCCATTTCGAGCCCGCCGACGGCGCGGGCAAGCTGCAAATCGAACTGTTCGAGAGGACAGCCGAGAGCGCGCTCCTCGATCCGACCTTCGTGTACGGTTACCCGGTGGAGGTCTCGCCGCTGTCAAGACCCAATGACGCCGATCCATTCATCGCCGATCGTTTCGAGTTCTTCCTTGCCGGACGCGAGATCGCCAACGGCTTCTCCGAGCTCAATGACCCGGAGGAGCAGGCCGCGCGCTTCCGCATCCAGGCAGCTCGCAAGGAGCGCGGGGACGAGGAGGCGATGTTCTTCGACGCCGACTACGTGCGCGCTCTCGAGTACGGGATGCCCCCTGCGGCAGGTCTCGGCGTGGGGATCGACCGTCTCGTGATGTTCTTCACCGACTCGCCCTCGATCCGCGACGTCATCCTGTTCCCGCACATGCGTCCGGAGGCTCACCCGGGCAGCGCATAAGGCAGGCCGAGCGGGTCGGCCTCGAGAGCTGAAGCGGCAGCGGGCTGCGCGAGCGGGGTCGTTTCGGCTGCGGCGCCACCCGGGAGCGAGGTCACCGCGAGAAATTCGCAGCGCCCGTCCGCCAGCTGCACCGCGTCCACCACGTTGAAAGCGCGGCCATCGGTGAGCGTGCCAGCATCGGCCGGCGTGAGCTGGTGCGCACCGCGCGTCACGAACCGCTGCATGCGGCGCTTCACGCGACCGCGGTAGTGGGCGCGGGCGATGATCTCCTGCCCGGTGTAACACCCCTTGTCGAGGGCGATGACGCCGAGACAATCGAGATTGAGCATCTGGGCGATGAACTGCTCCGAGGTGGCCGCATACACCTGAGGCTCTCCCGCAGCGACCGCGAGACGCTGCCAGGCGAGTGGCTCGGCGGCCGCGCGGATGCCGGGCACGGGCGATTCTGACGCCGGGCTCACCATCAGCCACCGAGCCGGCTCCTGTGCGAGGCGCACGACAGCCGTTGCCGCGATGCGCGCGGCAGCGTCCGCAGCCGCGGGCAGCGCAGCAACGAACCCGGCGGCGGTCGCATCATGGCGGGTGATGTTGCCGGCGGGCTCCTCGGGCGGCAGCAGGCCGGTGATGCGCCACTGCGGCGACTCATCGGCGAGCTTCACCTTCGCGCGCAGGATGAACTTCGAGAGCCGGGCGCTCACCTGCGTAATGAGCTCACGCGGCAGCAGCGCCAGCAGGTCGTCGGGGGCGAGTTGCAGCAGTCGCAGCAGTGCGATCACGCGGCCCTGCGGATTGTGATAACCGGCGAGCAGCGAACGGTCCGGGGCGAGACGCGTGAGGTCATTCGACAACTGCCCCTGCAGGAACGACACCACGTCCGGGCCGCGCGCGCGCAGCACACCGAGTTGGTCGAGGGATACGGTGCTGTAATCGCTGCGCATTGCAGTTGGCCGTTGGTGATTCGCGCCCCGTGCGTGGCTGGCTGCAGCAGATTCTGGCAGACTTGCCGGGTATGTCGATGCCCGCGGGCAAAAGCTCACCGCCGCACGCAGCAGTGCCAACCGCCGGCGACGCGGTCTCGCCGGCAGCCGGCACTTCACCATCGTCTCCGCCGGCAGCCACAGCCGTGCGAACGCGCGAGCTCGGCGGGCCTGCCGGCCCGGAACCGACCCGCTTCGGCGACTGGGAAAAGAACGGCCGCTGCATCGACTTCTAGCCTATCGTTTATGCCGACGCGACCGCTCTCGCCGCACCTGTCGGTGTACAGAATGTCCCGGTACACCCTCGTGACCTCCATTGCCAACCGCTTTACCGGTGTCGCGTTGTCGGCGGGGCTGCCGCTGCTCGTGTACTGGCTCATGGCGGTGGCGGGGGGCGCGCAGAGCTATGCGCGCGCCACGCGCGTGCTGACATCGCCGCTCGCCCGGCTGATCTACGCGGCGCTCATCGTCTCGTTCTGCTATCACCTCGTCGCGGGGCTGCGCCACCTGGTGTGGGATACCGGCCATGGCCTCGAGCGCGCGCAGTCCCAGAAGAGTGCCTGGCTGGTGATCGCCGTGAGCATCGTGCTGATGCTGCTGATTGCCTGCCGCTTCTGGCTCATCGGGGGCCACTCCCCATGAGCCTGCGCAGCCCGCTCGGCAGGGTGCTCGGTCAGGGCGCGGCCAAGGACGGTGTGCGCCACTGGTGGCATCAGCGGCTCACCTCGCTCGCGCTCGTGCCGCTCACGGCGTGGTTCGTCGTCTCGCTGCTCGCGCTGCCCTCGCTCTCGTACGCGACGCTCGTTGCCTGGATGAGCCACAGCTCGACCGCGCTGCCGCTCATGCTGCTCGTGCTGGTCGCCGCCTGGCACTCGCAGCTCGGGGTGCGCGTCGTGGTGGAGGATTACGTGCCCGGCGCCGGTGCGCGTACCCTCACGCTCGTGCTCATCGGCTTCACGCACGTGCTGCTCGCGGCCGCCGGGGTGTTCGCAGTGCTCCGGGTGGCTTGCGGCGCCTCGCCATGAGCGCGTTCGGCAAGTACATCGACCACACCTACGATGTGATCGTCGTCGGGGCAGGTGGTGCGGGGCTGCGGGCGACACTCGGTCTCGCCGCGAGCGGGCTGTCGACGGCCTGCATCAGCAAGCTCTTTCCAACGCGCAGTCATACGGTGGCTGCGCAGGGGGGCATCTCCGCCGCGCTCGGCAACATGGGTGAGGATGACTGGCGCTGGCACATGTACGACACCGTCAAGGGCTCGGACTGGCTCGGCGATCAGGATGCGATCGAGCTCATGTGCAAGGAAGCACCCGCGGCGGTGATCGAGCTCGAGCACTACGGCGTGCCGTTCTCGCGCACCGAGTCGGGCCTCATCTACCAGCGTCCCTTCGGCGGGATGACCACGCACTTCGGCAAGGGCATCGCGCAGCGCACCTGTGCCGCCGCCGACCGCACCGGGCATGCGATGCTGCACACGCTCTACCAGCAGTCGATCCGCCACGCGGCAACCTTCTTCAACGAGTACTTCGCCATCGATCTGATGATGGAGCAGGGCGTCTGCCGCGGCGTGGTGGCGCTCGATCTGGCGGAAGGCACGCTGCACCGCTTCCGCGCGCACATGACGATCCTCGCCACCGGCGGCTACGGGCGCACCTATTTCTCCTCAACCTCGGCGCACTCGTGCACCGGCGATGGCAACGCGATGGTGTTGCGCGCCGGGCTCCCGCTGCAGGACATGGAGTTCGTACAGTTCCACCCCACCGGCATATACGGTGCCGGCAACCTGATCACCGAAGGCGCCCGAGGCGAGGGCGGCTACCTCACCAATTCCCGCGGCGAGCGTTTCATGGAGCGCTATGCGCCCAATGCCAAGGACCTCGCTTCGCGCGATGTCGTAAGCCGCGCGATGACGGTCGAGATCCGCGAGGGCCGGGGGGTCGGCGCGGAGCACGATCACATCGACCTGCATCTCGAGCACCTGGGCGCCGATGTCATTCACGAGCGGCTGCCGGGCATCGCCGAGACCGCGCGCATCTTCGCCGGGGTCGATGTGACGCGCGAGCCGATACCGGTGCTGCCGACGGTGCACTACAACATGGGGGGCATCCCCTGTAACTACCACGGCGAGGTGGTGCGGCCGAAGGATGGCGACCCGGACAGCGTGGTCCCGGGGCTGATGGCGGTGGGCGAGGCGGCGTGCGTGTCGGTGCACGGCGCCAATCGACTCGGCTCCAACTCGCTCCTGGACCTGGTCGTTTTCGGACGCGAGGCGGCGCGGCGCTGTGCCGAGCTGATCGAGCCCGGCAGTCTCCAGCGGCCACTCGCCGCGGATGCCGGGGAATCTGCGCGCGCCCGGCTGGAGCGGCTGCGCAATGCCAGCGGTTCGCGCGGCACCGCCGCCATCCGCCTCGAGATGCAGAAGACCATGCAGCTCGATGCGGCGGTGTTTCGCGCCGGTGACACGCTCGCCAAGGGCATCGAGCGCATCGGCGCGACCTTTGCCTCCTTCGCCGACGTGCGGGTGAGCGACCGCTCGCTCATTTGGAACAGCGATCTGATCGAGACGCTCGAGCTGGAGAATCTGCTGCTGCAGGCGACGGCCACGATCCACTCGGCCGCCCACCGCACCGAGAGCCGCGGGGCGCACGCGCGCGAGGATTTCCCGCAGCGCGACGATGTCAACTGGCTCAAGCACACACTGGTGTGGGTGGACGGGCCGCAGCGCGCCCGCTTCGACTATCGCCCGGTGCACCTGAACACCATGACGCGCGATGTCGAGCCGATTCCACCGCGGCCGCGCACCTACTGAAGGACCCGTGATGGCCGAATTCCGCCTGCCCGCCAATTCCCGCCCGGTGAAAGGCATCACCCATCCGGCACCCGAGGGCGCCCGCGAAGTACGCACCTTTCGTATCTACCGCTTCAATCCCGACTCGGGTGAGAGGCCGCGCATCGACACCTTTGTGCTCGAAGTGAGGAGCTGCGGCCCGATGGTGCTCGATGCGCTCATCCAGATAAAAAGTGCGCTCGACTCCTCGCTCACCTTCCGCCGCTCGTGCCGTGAAGGCATCTGCGGCTCGTGCGCCATGAACATCAACGGTGTGAACCGCCTCGCCTGCACCACCTCCATGCAGGATCTGAGCGCCGACGTACGTATCTATCCTCTGCCGCACATGCCGGTGGTGAAGGACCTCGTGCCGGACCTGACCAACTTCTATGCCCAGTACGCCGCGGTAAAGCCCTGGCTGCAGGCACGCACGCCGCCACCGCCGGATCGCGAGCGGCTGCAATCGAAGGAGGACCAGGAGAAGATCGACCGGCCGGCGGCGTGTATCCTGTGCGCCTGCTGCTCGACTGCGTGCCCCAGCTACTGGTGGAACAGCGAGCGTTTTCTGGGACCCGCGGCGCTGCTGGCCGCGTATCGCTGGATCATCGACAGCCGCGATGAAGCCAGCGGCGAGCGCCTCGATGAGCTCGAAGATCCCTTCCGCCTGTACCGCTGCCATACCATCATGAACTGCACCGACGTGTGTCCGAAAGACCTCAACCCCGCGCGCGCAATCGCCGAAATCAAGAAGATGCTGCTCGAGCGCCAGGGATGAACGTGACCGACCGCAGTGCACCTGCCGCTCTCGACCTGGTAACGTCCGCAGCACCCTCCGCCCCCGGGAGACTCCGTTGGCGCTGCCGCCGGGGCACGAAGGAGCTCGATGTGTTGCTCGAGCGCTTTGCGGAGCAGGTGCTGCCGCAGGCGAGCGCGGCCGAATGCCGGGTGTTTGCCGAGCTGCTGGAGCTTCCCGACCCCGTGCTGACGGGGTACCTGCTTGGGGGCGCTACCCTGGCCGAGCCCCACCTGGCGCAGGCCCTTGAGAGGATGCGTGCATTATGTCGATTGGATGAAGGGTCAGGCGGTATTCTGCCGGTAGTCTGCGGATGCGCCCCGACATGCTGAACTTTCACAGAAGCTCACAGTCTATTGACGTCGGAGCGCCGCGGCCCTCCCGCAGGGTGTAGAGGGCGCGCATGAGCGCGGACGCAAGCGATCTTAGCCTGGTACGCCGCGTGCAACGCGGGGACAAGGGGGCATTCGATGCGCTGGTCCTCAAGTACCAGCACAAACTCGTCAAGCTGGTCATGCGCTACGTGCGCAACCCGGCCGAGGCAGAGGACATCGCCCAGGAGGCCTTCATCAAGGCCTATCGGGCATTGCCGCAGTTCCGCGGCGACAGCGCCTTCTACACCTGGCTGTACCGCATCGCCATCAACACTGCCAAGAACGCCGTAGTCTCGCGTGACCGCAGTCCCGTCGAATATGACCTTGATCGCAACAACAATGACGAGTCCTACGACATGCAAGGCCGGATGAAAGATTCCGAGACGCCCGAGGGGCTGGTGCTGACGGATGAGATCCGCTCGACCGTCAATGCCGCGATCGACGCCCTGCCCGAGGACCTGCGCACTGCCATCGTGCTGCGCGAGCTCGAAGGGCTTTCCTACGAAGAGATTGCCGCCGCCATGGACTGCCCGGTGGGGACGGTGCGCTCGCGGATCTTCCGCGCCCGCGAAGCGATCGACCGCCGCCTGCGGGAGGTGTTCGAGGGCGGCCTCGGCCGCGCGGAGGAGCTGGGATGAACGAGGAGCTCGATAGTCAGCTGTCGGCAATGTTCGATGACGAGCTGCCCCCGCCAGAGTGCGAGCTGCTGGCGCGACGCCTGTCGCGCGATGAGCCTCTCAAAGCACGCTGGGGACGCTACGCGATCGTCGGTGCGGTGATACGTGCCGAACGCGGCGTACGGCTCAACGCGCCGCTCGCCGGGCGCGTCAACGCCGTGCTGCTCGCGGAACCCGCGCTCGCCGCGCACACCGCGCCGCGCGACCGCACCTCTGCGCGTCTGCGCTGGTGGCAGCCGCTCGCCGCAGGCGCGGTGGCCGCGGGGGTTGCGACGGTGTCGATTCTCTGGCTGCGCGCGCAGTCGCCTGCCGGCGATGCGCCGCTCGCGGCGCGCGTCGCCCAACCCCAGGCGGCGGTCGGTGCGGCGCGTGCCGGCACTGCGGCGCAGGGCGACAGTTACATCGTGCCGGTGACGAAGCCTGTCGGCGTCATGGTGCCGAGTACCGAGCTGGCGAACTACGTCGTGGCACACAGCATGTTTTCTCCCCCCGTCGCCCGGCGCAATCTGCTGTCGTCCTTCATGACGAGCGAGCCGGCCGCTGCCGGCACGGACGAACCACAGAGCGATGTCAAGACCGTTGCGCAGTAGCGGGCGTGTCGCCGGGCTGGCGCTCGCTTGGGCAGTCGCTGGCGCGGCGGCAGCCGAAGAGCCGTCGGTCAGGCACTTACCTGACCTCACTCCCGCGCAGTGGCTCGAGCGCATGGATCACGCGCTCACTACGCGCAACTATGACGGCACCTTCTCTCACTGGCAGGGTGGTCGGGTGGAGATGCTGCGCATCATCCATCGCGTCCAGGACGGCGCTGTATCGGAGCGCCTGGCATCGCTCGATGGGTCAGGTCGCGAGTTCATCCGCACCGGCTCGAGCCTGGCGTGCTACCTGCCGGACCGTCGCACCGTCCTGGTCGAGGAGCGGCCGACGGAGGAGTCGCTGGTCGGCTTCCCGACCGTCAACGATCAGACCGCGAGCCTCTACGACATCCGCGAGCTCGGCCACACGCGGCTCAATCGCCGCGAGACTCATGTCATCACCGTGTCGCCGAAGGACGAGTATCGCTACGGCTATCGGCTGTGGATCGATGACTCCACGGCGATGCCGCTGAAGTCGCAACTGGCCGACGCCCACGGCCAGGTGATCGAGCAGATCGTCTTTGCGAGCCTGACGCTCTCCTCGCGCATCCCCGACGTCGCGTTCCGACCAGAGATCTCGACTGAAGGGTTTCGGTGGCTGCGCAACGATGCAGCGCCGCATCTGCAGCCGGGCTCCGCCGGGCTCGCGTGGAACGCCATGAGCCTGCCGCCGGGCTTTCGCATGACCGCGCGCTCGGCGCAGATCCTGCCCGGCTCGGCCGGTCCGGTCGATCATCTGGTGTTCACCGACGGCTTTGCTTCCGTGTCGGTGTTCGTCGAGCGGCAGCCGGCGCCCTCCGGGCCGCCGCCCGTGCCCGAATCCGCCACCGTCGGCTCCTCCTCGGCGTTCTCGACCGTGGTCGACGGCCACAAGATCACGGCTGTCGGTGAGGTGCCGCCGGCCACGGTGCGCTTCATCGCCAGTCAGCTCAAGGCGCAGGGATCAGCGCCCGCGGCCGCGGGCCGCTGATCCGTGCCAGACGTCGGGGGCCGCCTCACGGTCGTGCACCGGCGCGACTGTCAACTGTGTGATGAGATGCTCGGCGAGCTCGCCGCCCTCGCGCGGCGGGTGCCGTTGCCGCCGCTCGAGGTGGTCGATGTCGATTCGGATCCGCAGCTGCAGCGCCGTCACGGGCTCGACGTACCGGTGCTGCTGCTCGATGGCTCGGTCGTCTGCCGCCAGCGGCTGGACCCGGACGAGCTGATGCGGCTGTTGGACTCCTCGCTCCGCGAGCGGGCGAAGGACGCCGTGCGCGCGCCCTGAGGCGCACGCGCACCCGGTAACGGCGCAAACGCGCCGTCGCGCTCAAACCTCTCTATAATCCGCCCCGCCGCAGAACTTCCGGGCGCGGCAACACGCGGCGGTAGTCAGCGCAGGTCATGCGGCACATACGTAACTTTTCCATCATCGCGCACGTCGACCACGGCAAATCGACCCTCGCGGACCGCTTCATCCAGCTGTGCGGCGGCCTCGCCGACCGCGAGATGCAGGCGCAGGTGCTCGACTCGATGGACCTCGAGCGCGAGCGCGGGATCACCATCAAGGCGCAGAGCGTCACCCTCTACTACACCGCGCGCGACGGCGAGCGCTATCAACTCAACATGATCGATACGCCCGGGCACGTGGACTTCTCCTACGAAGTGTCACGCTCGCTCGCCGCCTGTGACGGCGCGCTGCTGGTGGTGGACGCCTCGCAGGGGGTCGAGGCACAGAGCGTCGCCAACTGCTATACCGCCATCGAGCAGGGGCTGGAGGTGCTGCCGGTGATCAACAAGATCGACCTGCCGTCCGCCGATCCCGAGCGCGTCACGCGCGAGATCGAGGAGATCATCGGCATCGAGGCCGCGGATGCGGCGCGCGTCAGCGCCAAGACCGGTGAGGGGGTGCCTGAGCTGCTCGAGACCATCATCCGGCGCATTCCTGCGCCAAAGGGCGATGGCGCCGCGCCGCTCCAGGCGCTGATCATCGATTCCTGGTTCGACAACTATGTCGGGGTAGTGTCGCTGGTACGCGTGATGAACGGCGCTCTCAAGAGCGGTGAGCGCATCCGCGTGGTGTCCACGGGCCGCAGCCACCTGACCGACCGGTTGGGCCGCTTCACGCCGAAGCCGGTGGTCGAGCGCGAGCTGGCCGCAGGCGATGTGGGCTTCGTGGCCGCGGGCATCAAGGAGATCGACGGCGCGCCGGTCGGCGACACCATCACACTCGAGCATCGTCCGGCGGCGACCCCGCTGCCGGGCTTCAAGCAGATCAAGCCGCGGGTGTTCGCGGGACTCTTCCCGGTCAACTCCGAGGATTACGAGAAATTCCGCGACGCGCTCGCCAAGCTGCGGCTGAACGACTCCGCGCTGCACTACGAGCCGGAGGTCTCGAGCGCACTCGGCTTCGGCTTCCGCTGCGGCTTTCTCGGACTCCTGCACATGGACATCGTGCAGGAGCGCCTGGAGCGCGAGTACGAGCTCGCCCTCGTCACCAGTGCGCCGACGGTGGTGTACGAGGTGGCGACAACCGACGGCACCATCGACTACGTCGACAACCCGGCGAAGCTCCCAGCGTCGAACGACATCGAGGAGATCCGCGAGCCGATCATCATCGCCAACATCCTCGTGCCCCCGGACCACGTCGGTGCGGTGCTCAAGCTCTGCAACGACAAGCGCGGAACGCAGAAGAAGATGCACTACCTCGGCACGCAGGTGGCGCTGCAGTACGAGCTGCCGCTCGCGGAGGTGGTGCTGGATTTCTTCGATCGCCTGAAGTCGGTGAGCCGTGGCTACGCCTCCTTCGACTACGAGTTCGGCCACTTCGCCGCGGCTCCCCTCGTGAAGCTCGACATCCTCATCAACGGCGACACGGTCGATGCGCTGTCGATCATCGTGCACCGCGAGAGCGCCTATCAGCGCGGCCGCGAGCTGGTCGACAAGATGCAGGAGCTGATCCCGCGGCAGATGTTCGAGGTGGCGGTGCAGGCCGCCATCGGCAGCGCGGTCATCGCCCGCGCCACGGTCAAGGCGCTGCGCAAGAACGTGCTGGCGAAATGCTACGGCGGCGATATCACCCGCAAGCGCAAGCTCCTCGAGAAGCAGAAAGAGGGCAAGAAGCGCATGAAACAGCTCGGACACGTCGAGATCCCACAGGAAGCATTCCTCGCGGTGCTGCAGGTCGGCCGTAAACACTAAGGTTCCCCAATGCCACAGTCCCTGATGTCGGTCATCGTTCTGCTCTCCTGGCTGGCACTGCCGGTAGCGCTCATTTGCATCGTCGATGACTGGTTCCTGCGGCCGCAGCGGCTGATTGCCGCCCCGGCGCCGCCGCACGATGCGCCGCTGATGACCTTCCTCTACAGCGCGCTGCCGGTGCTGATTGCCTGCGCGGTGCTGCGGCTGCTGGTGGCGGAGCGGCTGGATTTCAGCGCGGTGCTGCTCGGCATCACCGTGCTCACCGGGGCGGTGTGGGCGCTCGACCATCTGCTGCTGCGTGGATGGCGCGCCGCCGCGGCGCGCGCCGCCGGCAGGGACCCCGCGCAGGTCCCCGAGCCGGGTACCGTCGACTATGCACGCAGTTTCTTTCCGGTCGCGCTGGTGGTGCTGCTGCTGCGCTCGTTCGTGTTCGAGCCCTTCCGCATACCGTCTGACTCGATGATGCCGACGCTGCTCGATGGCGACTTCATCATCGTCAACAAATACGCCTACGGCCTGCGCCTGCCGGTGCTCAACCGCAAGGTGGTGAACGTCGGCGAGCCGCAGCGCGGCGATGTGGTGGTGTTCCGTTACCCGCGCGACCCTTCCACCAACTTCATCAAGCGTCTGGTGGGGCTGCCGGGCGACCACGTAGAGGTGCACGACAACCTCATCATCATCAACGGCAAGCCGGTGCCGTTCTACGTCGGCCGTCAGCGCTACAACGACGGCTGCTACCTCAACATGTCGGTAGCCCACGAGCAGCTCGGCAGGCACGCGCACGAGGCGATCTTCTGTCCGGTCGCGCTCGACCGCCAACCGGTGCTGCCGAGCTGCAAGCGCAATGGCGTGCGCGGCTACGTGTGCGGCGACGAGGACGCACCCGGCGGCGGCCGTATGCCGCCGTTCGTCGGCGATGTGCCGCCGGGTCACTATCTGATGATGGGAGACAACCGCGACAACAGCGACGACGGTCGCTCCTGGGGTTATGTCCCGGAGGAGAATCTGGTCGGCAAGGCGACCCGAATCTGGTTCAATTGGGACCTGGGGCGCTCGGGCGGGCCCACGTGGAACCGTATCGGCACCACCATCCAGTGATGCCTGCTCCAGGGGGTTGATTCGATGCGTAACAGGCAAAAGGGTGTCACGGCGATCGGCTGGGTGTTCCTGCTGACGCCGCTTGCGATCGTGATATATGCCGGCATCCGCCTGGCGCCGGTGTATCTCAACTACATGAAGGTCGTGAAGGCCATGGAGGGGTCGGTCACGGAGCTGAAGGCGAGCGGCGCTTCGCCGCAGACGATCCGCACCACCATCGACAAGCATTTCGAGATCGACATGGTCGAGTACCCGACCACCAAGGACATGAAGATCACCAAGGACGGCAGCGCGTGGGTGGTCGAGTCGCAGTACGACGATGACGCGCCGCTGTTCGCCAATCTGTCGCTGCACGTCACCTTCGACAAGAAGGTGCGGATCGGTGGCGGAGGCGATTAGCGTCCTCACATGACCCCTGCCGGGTGGCCTGCGGCGTGGGTGCGCGAGCGGCTGGGCTACGAGCCGCATGACCTCGCGCTATTCCGCGCGGCGCTCACCCACCGCAGCGCCGCCGGCGCCAACAACGAGCGGCTGGAGTTCCTCGGCGATGCCGTGCTGAATCTGCTCATCGCGCACCGTCTCTACCAGACCTTTCCCCGGGCGACCGAAGGTGAGCTGAGCCGGCTGCGCTCGCGCCTGGTGAGCCGCGAGCCACTCGCGGAGATTGCCGTGTCGCTCGACCTTGGCGAGACGCTGCAGCTCGGCTCCGGGGAACTGCGCAGCGGCGGGTTTCGCCGCCAGTCGATTCTCGCCGATGCGCTGGAGGCGCTGTGCGCGGCAATCTTTCTCGATGGCGGGCTCGGAGCGGTCGAACCGCTGATCACACGGCTGTTCGCCGAGCGCATCGCGGCGTTGCCTTCGCCCGAGGCGCTGAAGGATCCCAAGACCCGCTTGCAGGAGTACCTGCAGTCGCGCAGTCTTACCCTGCCGCAGTACCTGGTCCTCGGCATCGAAGGCGAGGACCACGCCCAGACCTTCAAGGTGAGCTGCGAGGTGCCGGGCCTCTCGCTGCGCGTCGAAGGCGTCGGCTCGAGCCGCCGCCGCGCCGAGCAGCAGGCCGCCGCCGGCATGCTCGAGGCAATCGATGCGCAGCGCACACCGGACCGACCTTAAGTGAGCACTCCAGCATCCAGTGAGTTTCGCAGCGGCTCCGCGGCGCTCGTGGGGCGACCCAATGTTGGCAAATCGACGCTGCTGAACGCGCTCATCGGCGAGAAGCTCAGCATCGTCACACCGCGCCCCCAGACCACCCGCCACCGTATCCTCGGGGTTCTCACGCTGCGCAATGCGCAGATCGCCTTCGTCGACACTCCCGGGCTCCACCTCAAGGCGGCACGCGCGCTCAACAAGGCCATGAACCGCACCGCGAGCACGGCGCTCCTTGATGCCGATCTCGTGGTGCTGGTGGTGGAGGCGCTGCGCTGGACGCACGAGGACCAGCTGGCGCTCGATCGCATCGTGCGCGCCCGCCAGCCGGCGCTCGCCGCGGTGAACAAGATCGACCGCGTGCGCCCGCGCGCGCGCCTGCTGCCGTATCTGGCGGAGCTCGCCAAGCGCCACCCTTTTCTCGCCGTCGTGCCGGTATCGGCGCTGCGCCCGGAGAACATCGAGGACCTGCGGGACACCATCGCCGCGCAGCTGCCGCACTCGCCGCCGCTCTATCCGGAGGGCGAGCTGACCGATCGCAGCCCGGGTTTCCGGATTGCCGAGACCATCCGTGAGAAACTCACTCTGGAGCTCAACCAGGAAGTGCCCTACGGCATAGCGGTCGAGGTGGAACGCATGACCGAGGAGGAGGGTGTGCTGAGCGTCGATGCGGCGATCTGGGTCGATCGCGCAGGGCAGAAGCCGATCGTGATCGGCGCCCGCGGGGAGCGGTTGAAGCGCGTCGGCCGCGCGGCGCGCCTGGCGCTGAACGGCATGCTCGGGCGGCGAGTGCACCTGAACCTGTGGGTCAAGGTGCGGGCCAACTGGGCTGACAACGCGCGCGCACTGCGCGAGCTGGGAGTTGAATGAGCCGCAGCGCACGCCGCGTCGCCCTCACCCCGGGCTACCTGCTGCACCACCGCCCGTGGCGCGATACCAGCCGCATCCTCGAGGTGTTCACCCGCGAGCACGGGCGTCTCACGCTGTTTGCACGGGCGGTGCGCGGCCCGAACGCGAAACTCGCAGCGGTGCTGCAGTCTTTCCAGCTGCTGCTGCTCTCCTTCAGCGGCCGTGGCGAGGCACCGCAGCTCACCGGCGCCGAGCGCGCCGCACCGGCCGCGCCGCTCCCGCAGGCGTGTCTGCTCGCGGGGTTCTACCTGAATGAGCTGCTGCTCAGGCTCACGACGCGCCACGACCCGCTGCCTGAGCTCTTCGATCACTATCACGGAACCATCGAGCAGTTGCGCAGCGGCGCGCCGCTCGAACCGTGCCTGCGCGTGTTCGAGAAGCGCCTGCTGGAGGTCCTCGGCTACGGGCTCGATCTGGCCACCGAGGCGCGCTCCGGCCTGCCGCTCGAGCCCGATGCACACTATGACTTCCGGCCCGGCGTCGGACTCGTCCCTGCCCGCGGCAGCGCGCGGGCGCTGTGCGGCCACTCACTCCTCAGTCTCGCGCGCGAGAGCCTGCAGGGCGAGCGCGAGCTCGAGGATGCGCGACGCATACTGCAGGCGGCCCTCGGCGCGTGTCTGGAGGGACGGCCGCTCGCGACGCGGCTGGTGGCGAGAGCGATGAAGCGCGGGGCATCTCCATGACTATCGCTATCCTTCTTGGTGTCAACATCGATCACGTGGCGACGCTGCGCCAGGCACGGCGCGCGCGCTACCCCGATCCGGTGCACGCGGCGCTCGCCGCCGAGCAGGCCGGTGCCGACAGCATCACGCTGCACCTGCGCGAGGACCGCCGCCACATCCAGGACCAGGACGTACTCGCCCTGCGCGGCCTGCTGCAGACGCGCATGAACCTCGAGCTCGCGGTGACCGACGAGATGCTCGCCATCGCCGCCGCGGTGCGTCCGACCGATTGCTGCCTGGTGCCTGAACGGCGGCTCGAGATCACCACCGAAGGTGGACTCGACGTCGCGGCGCAGACGACGCGCGTGGGTGAGGCGACGGCGCGCCTGGCGGCAGCCGGCGTGCGGGTGGCGCTGTTCATCGATCCCGAGCTGCGGCAGATCCAGGCCGCGCACGCCGCGGGTGCGCCGGTGGTCGAGCTGCACACCGGAGCCTATGCCGAGGCGCGCGCTGCGGGCGCCGCGACCGAGCTCGAGCGACTGCGCTCCGCGGCGCGCTTTGCCGCGAGCCTTGGCCTTGAAGTACACGCCGGCCACGGCCTCAACTACCACAACGTGCAGCCGGTAGCCGCCGTGCGCGAGAT
>Ga0210409_10002886_pt1 | contig 19872 bp, 22 predicted proteins | sample IncBWH17MmetaG_FD_161649 | JGI IMG/M metagenome (GOLD analysis project Ga0210409, IMG submission 161649) | Forest soil microbial communities from Barre Woods Harvard Forest LTER site, Petersham, Massachusetts, United States - Inc-BW-H-17-M | ecosystem: Environmental > Terrestrial > Soil >... | reverse complement strand
GCGAGCCCGTTCCAGCCAAACCATTAGCTCCGGGTCGCGGGCTCCCAGCTCCATGGCCTTCGACAGCGCCTTTTCGGCGCGCTGTGCATCGCCGCGCCGCAGAAGCACCTCTCCGAGCCAGCGGTAGACCCTGCCGTCGCCCGGGGCTTTTTTACCCGCGGCGATGAGCACCGCTTGGGCGTCGAGAAACCGGTTCGCCTCGATGTACATGCGCGCGACGGGGAGCACGACCGGCACGTCGCCCGCATGGCGCTCCTTGACGAAGTCGCCGACTTGCTGAACGAGCTGGCCGCTCGGATTGGCGCAAAGCGCGTCGCAAAGCGCAACGGTCGTCGTGGGACTGGGGTTTTGCTTCCAGGCGCGGGCCAGCTCGTCGATCGTGTCAACCATGCGAGTCGATGTTCGCGCGTGGTGTTCGCGCGGGGGAAGAATCGGGCGTGGCTCACGCCACCGCGTGCTCCCGTCATTGTCGAACGAACACGCGGCGGACGCGAGCGAAACTCTTCAGCCGCCGTGCGCCGCCGTACACATCAAGTGCGGGTGGGACTTACTCCGCGCGACACCCACGCCGTGGGTCGGCCTGGACGAGACTTGGCTAGTGGGCGCTATTGGGCGATGCAGTACTTCTGCATCTGGGCCCAGACTTTGTTCGCGATGGCGTCGGCGCCCGGCTGCGTCGGGTGAACACCATCCTGGAACCAGTAGGCGCTCGAGTTCGTCGGGTCGTTGTGACCCTCGAACTCGGGCCGCGTATCGATGAAGACGCACTCAACGCCGGGGCCGGTGCCCTCGCAGGTGAGATCGCCGCTCGCAGGAACGTTGCTTGCTCCGCAGCAGGCGGCCGCGGCCTTCGGGTAGGCGTAATCGACCCAATCGTTGGCGTTGGCGCCCGTGAGCGCGGCGGTGGGATCGACGTGAGGATAGAAGAAGTAGACGATCTGTTTGACGCCCTTGCTCGCCATGTCCTGCTCCATCATCGAGCCCGCCATGACCGAACTGTCGACGACCATATGGCACATGGTGTCGCCCTGCACCGGGGTTGTCAGGCACTGGCGGTTGTTGATGAGGATGTCGTTGCCGCCGCCGTCGGTGATGACGACCTTGATGTCGGGGTTGGCGGGAACGGCCATGCTGTCGAACTGATAGGGGATGTTGCCCTGGCCGGTGCCGTAGTTCAGGGCGGCCCCCGCGAGGTAGTACGTACGATACATCGCGTTGTTCGCGACCATCTGGATGGTCGGGCCGACATTGCCGATATCCATATAGGAGTCGCCGAGCATCACGACTTCCTGATTGGTCACTTGGCCCTTCACGCACGCGGGGGCGGCATCCACTCCCGAATCTCCGCCGGAGCTGCTCGACGCGGTCCCGGAACTGCTCCCGGAGCCACTACTGCCCGAGCTGCTCCCGGAACCGCTGCCCAAGCCGCCGCTGGAGCCCCCATCCGGACTGGCGCCCGAACTGCTTCCGGAACTCCCCGAGCTGTGGCCCGTTCCGGAGCTACTGCCGGAACCGCTGCTGGAGCTGATTCCGGTGGTGGTTCCGGACCCGCTCCCCGAGATGTTGCCCGAGCCGCTTCCAGAACCGCCCCCAGAACCGCTGCTCGAGGAGATACCGCCGGACGGGCTGCTGGAGCCGCCGCTGGAACCGCTTCCCGGCTGGTTCCCATGGTTGGAATCCGACGAGGAGCCGCACGCGCTCGTGATGAGGGGTGCGCTCGCCACTAAGCCAAGGGCCACATAATCACGCAGCTTCATCGAAGAGACCTCGCAATGCCCAGGTTGTCGTCCGATTCCCCAGGATGCAGGGCCGCGCGGACGAGGCGGTCGCCGGGCACAGACGAAAAACCCGGCAGGCGCTGCCTCCTCATTACTTCGCAGGAAGAGCTAATGCTCGTTCTTTTCTGTCTTACGAGCTCCTTTTGGCGCATCGCGACGAACGTGAGACCACCCTGCGAATGGAAAATTCTCTTGTAGACGGTTGGCGCGAGGTTGTCGTGCCGGTCAGAGAAAGCGTCGGTAACTGTTTGCACTCGACGCGATGACCCAGCCCAAAACGCAATGGTTTGCTGCCGTGGCCGCTTGGCTTGCGCTCGCCGCTTCGGCGTGCACGCAAGGAGAACACGCTGATTCTTTGCTCCCCGACGACGCGCAGGTTTCAGCGGACGTTCCCGCGATGGTCGCAGATGCCGGGGGGGACGTCGTCGATGCGTCGGTCGACATCGCACTGGACGCGGCGTTCGACGTGGCGCAGCAGCCAAGCTGTCCCACCGATTGGCCAGACGCTTGCGTGCCGCCCGTCCCGAGCTGGATGAACGGTGTTCAGGCCATCATCAACAAGCGCTGCTACCCGTGCCACTTTCCGGACGGGGTCGAGTACCCGAGGGTGGACCTGTCTTCTTACAAAGCCGTTCACGGGATCTATGGCCCGGTACTGAGCCTGGAGAAGGCGTGCGCGATGCCGCCCCCCGATGCAGCACAGCCGACACCGGCAGAGCGCGAAGAGTTGGTCGCGTGGCTGATTTGCGCTGCGCCGAACAACTGACCATCATGCACGAGGTCTTCACCCATGGCGTCCAGGTGCTTGCTTCTCGCGTACTCTGCAGCTCCGCTGTGTCTCGCGGCGGTGGCGGCTTGTGTGGGTGGCGATCCGGCGAGCCCGTCGGTACAGGAGTGGACTGCGTTTGCATCCGGCGCAGGCGTGGGCATCCGCGATGCGGGGGCCGATGTTCCGGCGGACGCGGCACTGGAGATAGCGGACGCAGCGCGGGAGACGGAGCAAGTGCCCAGTTGCCCCACCTGCCCGAACGACCTACCGGACGCCTGCCCCGCGCCCGCTCCGAGCTATATGAATTACGTCAAGAACATCATCCGCACCAGGTGCAGTCCATGCCATTTCCCGGGTGGAGTGGATGACAGCAAAAGGGATTATTCGACGTACCAGGGCGTTGCCAGTCGTTTTGGCAGTGTCCTCACCAGTGTCGCGGGTTGCAGCATGCCGCCTTGCGACTCCGGAGCGCCCACCCTTGCCGAGCGCGAAGCGCTTCTCGCGTGGCTCGTCTGCGGCGCGCCGAACAACTGACTTGGCCACCGAGTAGCCGACTAGGGAATATGGATATGAAACGCAACGTGCCCATGCGGCGAGTCAGGGACCGTATCGTCGCAGTTCCAATTGAAATGAAAGCGCACGGTCCAGTCGCCCGTTTGATCGAAGACAATGGGCCCCGTGTACGTGCCGGGCGGGTCCTCGACAAAGGACACGACGAAGCTGTTCGGGCCGGCATGGTCGGACATGTCGTCGCAGTAACTATCGGCGTCCCAGTCCCCAGTCGTCGTCGTGAACGTCTCGGCCTGCGTGCCTGCATCGGTGAGCGGCGCGCCGGACCCGAGGTACGAGGCGACCACCTTGAAGGGTACGCCCGCGTTGCCCGCGCAGATAGGAACCGACGACCAGCTCACGTGGTACTTGCATCGATCGTCGTCGCTTTCCTGGCCATACATCGTCTTGCCGTACGGACACGCGAGCTCTGCGCCCGCATCCTGCACAGTCATGCAACTCGCGGCATTCACCGGCTGGATGGTCGCGCCCCCATCCGCGGTTCTGCAATGGTGGTCCGTGGCTCCGGGGACCGCGCTTCCAGGATGGGTGCACGCGCCGCCCGCGCCGTTGCGATTGCCGCTGGAGCACGCGGCAGCCAAAGCCAGCAGTGCGGGCATACCACAACGAAGAGCGAGCGGAGTTTGCCACCTTTGCCACTCACGCATCGCCCGATTGGACCACTTCCGGCGCTGATCGCAATCGCGTTGTTCGGTTGTTCTTCGGCGAGCGCTCCATCGGGGCCGCCGACGTTCACCGGCGATGCGTTCGTGACGGCGATGGGGGGCTCGGGAATCCTCTCCGTCGTGCTGCGCACGTCGCCCCAGCCTCCTCCGCGGGGAACCATTGCCGCGGAAATGTCGGTGAGCCAAATCTCGGACAGCACGCCCGTCGACAGTCTCACTCTCCAAGTCAGACCCTGGATGCCTGCGCACGACCACGGCTCGTCGATCGTCCCCAAGATTGCGTCCGAGGGAAACGGCAAATACGTGGTGACGAACATCGACCTGTTCATGCCCGGGCACTGGGAGCTCCAAACGAATTTCTCGGGGCCGTTGACGGACTATGTGGCGCCGGCGTTCGATGTCCCCTAGCCGCGGCGAGCTCGCCGTTGCCTCGTCGCTGGCGCTCGCGGCATGGGTTGCGCCGTCGCTCGCGCATGCGCAGGCCTGTTGTGCGGGCGGGAGCGCCGTCACCCCTGGCCGGCTCGAGCCGCACGAGTTCGCGCTTGCGGGAGCGACGATTCGCGGCGGCGACGTGTTCGGTTCGTACTATCCGGACGGCCGCTATGTGTCGTCTCCGTCGGGAGATTCAGAGGCGGATTTGGAGCAAGACCTCTTCGGCGCGGTGCGCGTCCTCGGGCGAGGACAGGTGGCGCTTCTCGTGCCCTTGGTGGAAACCCTGCGCGCGAATCCTCTGGACGGATCTCACTTCGGCGGGGGAATCGGCGACGTGAATCTCGGCGCGCGCTACGACTTCTTGCTGGCCGGGCAATCCCAGTACGCCCCAGGCATCGCCGCGCTGGCGGGGGTCACGTTCCCGACGGGTACGGCGGTGGAGTCCGCTACGGCGCCACTGGCCGTGGACGCGACCGGCATCGGCGCGTTCCAGGGGAACCTCGCGCTGGCGCTGGAACAAACCTTTGGACGCTGGCTGGTCAACGCGACGGGAATCGTGGCTGCTCGCACGCCGCGCTTCGGCGAGACGCTGGGGACGCAAGTCACGCTCCTCGCCGCCGGCGCGTATTCGTTTCCCAATGACGCGGCCGTGGCCCTGGCACTGTCGTATGCGTTTGAAGGACACGCCTGGGACAGTCACGGAGCAGCCATTCCTCAAAGCTCGAAACGACTGACGACACTGACCACTTCCGTACTCTGGCCGCTCAACGATGCCTGGCGCCTGCTCGGGGGCCTGTTCTTCAATCCGCCTTTCAACTCTCTCGGAAGCAACCAGCTCGCGACAGCCGGCGTCACCCTCACCGTCATCCGGTCGTGGATGTGGATGCCAATGTGAATCGGAAGGACCGGCCTCGCATTCGACATCCCCTTTGGGGCGGGTATTCATCGCCGGCCGCGCTTGCGCTGTGCGCGTCGTGCGCTGCAGCCGCCTCGAGTGCGTCCAGCGCGCCGACGGTGCCGCCCGTCACGGTCGTCTCCGAACGCGGCGCGCCTCTGGATATGGTGGCCGTCGCGCAAAGCGCGCGCTTGACGGTGCTCGTATTTTTTTCGCCGCATTGCGAGTGCCTCGATGTACACGAGCCGCGGCTTTTTGCGCTCTATGACGCGTATCGAACCAACGCGGTGCAATTTCTCATGGTCGACTCCGAGGTTGGCGGGTCACTCGAACGCGACGCCATCGAGGCCAACGCTCGCCGATATCCGTTTCCGATGGTCATCGATCGCGGCGGGAAGCTGGCTGGTGCGCTCGGCGCGCGATATGCGACGTATTCGGTGGTGCTCGATAACGAAGGCCGCGTCCGCTACGCGGGCAACATCGATAGCGACAAGATCCACTTGCATGAGCAGGCGACACTGTATCTGAAGCATGCGATTGACGACCTGCTCGCGGGGCGAACACCCCGGGCCGCCTCCGGCGAGGGCCTCGGTTGCGCACTCCAAACTTGGTAAAAAATACGGACCACACCGTCTTTTGATTGGGCTTGATATGCGCTTGCGAAGGCGATCGAAGCAGACCATAGTGACCCCCGGGCGCTCGATGGAGACCCGCCAATCCGCTTTGTGGCTTCGCATTGTCCTCGTCGCGTTGATCGCGGCGCTCGGTAGCGGCGTAGGATTGCCCGGTTGGGTGGCAGCTCTCACGCAGGAGGATAGTCACGTGTGCACGTGCGCGAGCGGCGGCGGGCACTCCTCTTGTCCCGTGTGCAACCCTCGCCTTGGAGAAACGCACGGGCGTTCCCGCTACGTCGAAGTGCGAGGTACGCCGTGTGGCGAGAAGCGCGTCGCGTTCAGCGGCGCGAGCGAGCCGGGCGTGCTTCCGACGGCTTGCGGGGCACTCCTTTTTCGATTCGATCGCGCCGGTCCCGTGCGAGATGCCATCTCGACGCCCCGCATGCAATGGGTCGAGCCTCCCACGCCACCGCCTCGAATCCGTCGCGCGTGATGTGACAGTTTTGTCGCGTGTCACGCGCGCCCGGGGCGCACGTATTCGCTGATACACGCACACGATGGGGCGTGACCTCCACTCGGAGTGTGCTTTGGCGAGCGACGGTGGCCCCAAAGGAATCGGCAAGCGTCGTCTGCATGTACCAAGCAGATGCCCAAGCACTGACCAGCCGCCGACCACGGCGGCAACAATCGCATTCAGCCACTTAACTCGACGGTGCGTTAAGCGCACTTCTCGCTGCGGCCGTCGACCGTATTCGAGGAGATTATCCATGTTTCATCATCGATCAGTTGTTTTCCGTCTTTCCATGTGGGGGGGACTCACGGCCGTTTTCCTGGCCTCCGTTGTCGGCGCGTGTGGCGACGACACCAACGGCGTCGCCCCCGAGGGCGGGACGGACGGCACGATGAGCTCGAGCTCAGGGAGCAGTTCGGGCAAGTCTTCGAGCACCAGCTCCAGCTCGAGCGGTGCTCGCACGGACTCGGGTTCGAGTAGCGGATCCAGCTCGAGCGGCGGATCGGGCTCGAGCAGCGGATCCGGCTCGAGCGGCGGATCCGGTTCGAGCAGCGGAATCAGCGACAGCGGTCCGGACTCTGCGGACGCTTCGATGTGTCCCAGCCCGGGCATGCCCACGCCCGGGCCGGCCGATACGCACTGCGCTCTCCCCGACGGCGGCAGCACAGTGCAGCCGACCAGCGCGTCGAGCTGCACGCCGGACGCAGGACCTTCCGATGCAGCTCCGCCCGCGTGCGACTACGGGCCGACGATGTTCGGGAAGGAGAGCGACGACGACGACTGCAAGTACCACGTGAAATGGACCTCCACGCCCATTTGCGAGGCCGCGCCGGGCGTCATCTTCACCGTGACCGTGACGCACAAGACCGACGGGTCACCCCTGACGGGCGCCAATCCCGGGCTGGAGGTGTTCACCACGTCGCCCGGCGATTGGGACTCCGCGACATTCTGCGACACGCAGTCGACGCACCCCGCTGTTCCTCCGCCCCCTCCGCCCGGGGCGCCTGTCACCGGCTACTGGCCGCTAACCGAAGGGCAGCCTGGGACGTACTCGGGTCATGTCGTCTTCGATCAGGCCGGCCAGTGGACCATTCGCTACCACTTCAACCACAACTGTCTCGACGTGTTCCCGGATTCGCCTCACGGGCACGCCGCGTATCACATCACCGTTCCATGACAGCCGGCTTGCATCGGCCGAAGTAACCCACATGAAAAGCCGTCGGAGGAAACCGTGAATTACCTCGCAGTCGTCTTGGCGGTTTTCCTTCCGGCGGCTTGGGTTGCGTGCTCGTCGGGCACGCCGGCGAACGGTAGCAGTGCTGGCGCAGACACATCGGGTGAGTCGGGTGCACCGGGCGCCGACGCGGCAGCTTCGTGCGACCCGAAGTTCAACCCGGACACCATGGCCCCGGGTCTCACGAAGCCGGGAAACTCGGGCGCGCTGACGTTCGTCTTGGAGAGCATCGACCCGACGCCGCCGGTCGCGCAGTACAACAACTGGGTGCTCAAGGTGCTCGACGCGAGCGGAGCGCCCGTCGCCGATGCCAGCTTTCCGATGATCAAGACCTGGATGCCGCTGCACGCACACGGCTCGTCCATCGCGCCCACGTGGACGTCGAACGGCGACGGGACCTACAAGACTTCCGTATACCTCTTCATGCCCGGCCTCTGGCAGGTGACCTTCCACGCGCAAAGCGGAACGACGACCGACACCGTGATGTACACATTTTGCGTCGGTGGATAGGGAGCGAAGCGCCGATGATCGGTTTCTTGTTCAGTGTCCACGCTGTGCTAAGGACAAGAGCGCGGTCGGCGGTCGCGACGTGGCGAGTGAGCAGCATGAGGACACGAGCATGGCCCTCCATCGCCCTGGTCGCCGCCGTTGGCATCGCGTGCGCGGCGCTTGCGTGTAGTCCGTCGCCCGCCGTGCCGGACGCTGGTCCGGATGCGGGAACGCTCAGTCGTGGGGAGTTGCTCGACCCCAACACTTGCAACCTGTGCCACAAGAGCCATTACGACGACTGGTCGCACAGCGTGCATGCCTATGCGTCGGATGATCCAGTCTTTGTGGCGATGAACAAACGAGGCCAGCGCGAGACCAACGGCGCGCTCGGCGACTTCTGCGTCAAATGCCATGCGCCGATGGCGGTGCTGGATGGGCAAACCGCGGACGGGCTGAACCTCGCGGGCTTGGAGCAGAAGTACAAAGGCGTTACCTGCTTCTTCTGCCACACGGTCGACGCGCTCGCCGGCACGCACAACGCGGCCCTCTCGCTGTCCGGCACCGTGATGCACGGCGAGTACACCGATCCGGTGTCAAACGGAGCCCACGGCTCGACGTATACGAGCTTGTTCAATCGCGACCTTCAAGACACCTCGCGGATGTGCGGCGCCTGTCACGACATCGTCGTGCGCAATACGAATGCGTTCATCGAGCGGACCTTTTGCGAGTGGACGCACTCGGCATTCAACACTGCGTACGAGAACGGCGGCCAGTCGTGCGTGCAATGCCACATGGATGAGGGCCTCACCAAGGTCCCGATCGCACAAGCGCAGAACGTGCCGGTGCGGACGTATCACAGCCACCTTTGGCCGGGAGTGGACGTTCCTCTCAACGCGGCCGACGACGTCCAAAAAACCGCCGTGCAGAGTTTTTTGGGTAGGACGTTTCAAGGCGCGCTGTGCGTGACCGGAGCCAACGGCATCCGCGTCATCCTCGATCCAGTCTTTACCGGTCACCAATGGCCGACCGGCTCCGCACAAGACCGGCGCGCATGGGCCGAGGTCATCGCGTACAGTGGCGGAAGCGTCATCTACTCGAGCGGCGTCGTGCCCGACGGAATGCCTGTCGTCGACGTCGACCCCAGCAAGGACCCGGACCTGTGGCTCCTGCGCGACCAGATGTTCGGCGCGGACGGCAGCCCGGTCAGCATGTTCTGGCAAGCGGCGAGCGCACTCGGGAACGAGATTCCGGAGCTTGCGACCTTCGACAGGACGTCCCCCGGGTTTTACAGGACGCACGTCCAGCAGCTTTACCCGCGCTTCTCCCCTGGAGTACCCAAGCCTCTGATGCAGGCGCCTGACCGTGTCACCGTGCGCATGCGACTCCAGCCCATAGGTCAAGACGTCCTCAATGATCTGGTGCAGAGCGGCGATCTCGATCCGAACGTCGCGGCCAGCATGCCGACGTACGACGTGTCGTTCACGATGCCGGACGGTAGCGTCCAGCCGACACTCGAATGGACGCCCGCGTCGGCCAACTACCCTAATTATCGGGACCCCTTGGACCACACCATCGGGACCTGCACGATCACGCACGACTTCGATCCTACTGCCGACAAGCTCCCCGCGCCCGAAATGGGCGACCCGCAGGACTGCTCCGACGGCGGCGCCGCGGACGCCTCGTTCAACAATGAACCACTGGACGCGGGAACCGCTTCAGACGGCGACGCGGGCCCGGTGTGCGACCCGCGATATGCGCCGGACACCATTGTCCCCGGGCTCACGAAGCAAGGCGACTTGGGCGCGCTGACCTTCGTACTCGTCAGCGTCGATCCGATTCCGCCCGTCGCCAACTGGAACACGTGGGTGGTGAAGGTCCTCGACAAGAACGGCCAGCCGGTCACGAATGCGACCTTCACCAAGGTGAAGACGTACATGCCGCTGCACGGGCATCCGGGCTCCATCGTCCCGTCGGTCACCAACAACGGCGACGGGACGTACACCATCAAGATGTATCTATTCATGCCGGGGGTCTGGCAAGTGACGCCGTACGTAACCGTGGGCCCGACCACGGATCAGGTCACGTACTCGTTCTGCGCGGGCGGTTGACGCGCTTTCTTGGCCAGGACCCGCTGCCGGTCGCATGCTCCGGCCGCTTGGCCTCCCCCGAATACGAAGTCCGCGTCATCGGCGCAGCGCGAACGCCGCTTCGTGACTTTTATTACGCGCTCATGCGCTTGTCGTGGCCCACGACGCTGGTAGCGATCGCAGGGACAGACCTTGCACTCAACGCACTCTTTGCGTTCGGTTTTCTCGCGGTCGGAGGCGTCGACAACGCCCGGCGCGGTTCCTTGCTCGATGCGTTTTTCTTCAGCGTCCAAACCTTCGGGACCATCGGGTATGGCACGCTGACGCCCTCGACGACGGCGGCGAACACGCTGGTCGTCGTCGAATCTGTGGTGTCGCTCGTGTTCACGGCGGCCGCGACTGGCCTGGTGTTTGCGAAGTTTTCGCTGCCGACGGCGCGTGTGATGTTCACGCGAGAGGCCGCCATCTCGCTCATGAACGGCGTGCCCACCCTGTCGTTTCGCATCGGCAATCTGCGCAGCAACAGACTCGTCGAGTCGCATGTGCGCGTCGCGCTTACGCGCACGGAGCAAACGCTCGAGAACAAGACCTTTTATCGCATGGTGGACGTCCCGCTCACGCGCGAGCGCATTCCGTCGCTTTCGCGGTCCTGGACGGTGCTGCACGTGATCGACGAAAAGAGCCCGCTCTACGGCGAGACTGCCGAGTCATTGGAGGCCAAGGAGGCCGAGCTCAGCGTCTCCATCGTGGGCATCGACGACCTCTGGATGCAGTCGGTGCACGCGACGCATCGATACATGTGGACCGACATCGTCTGGGGCAAGCGCCACGCGGATGTGCTCTCCGAGGAAGGGAAAACGATGACCCTGGACCTGCGCAAGTTTCACGATCTCGAGGCGGCCGATTAGCGCGTTTTGATACACCGCGAAGCGGAAGACCGTCCTACGAAAACGGCTTCCGCTCGAACGAGAGCGACGCCGATTTCTCACGAGCGACGCTTCGGTGAGCCGACCGTCACTTTTTCCATGACGACTGACGCATCAAACAGAACAAACGCCTCCCGTTGAATACAAAATGATGCTTTGAGTACTGATAAAGCGTCATCGTCATCAACAAGCGCATCACTTTGTACAGCAAAAGCGGCTCCATCAACGATGAGCGACGCTTTCAGTAGAACGAATGTGTCATTCGATCGAATGAATGTCTCGTTTTGTGTAGCAACGCCGCTTTTATTGCGACGAAAGACGCGCTCTCATGCAAAACGCGTCACTTTGTATGAAGAATGCTGCTTTGTCATTGATCCATGTCGCTTTTGCAGAAGCGAAGGACGCGTTGATCGAACAGAAAGCGGCGCCTCGTGCAACGAATGACGCTTTTCATAGACACAAAGCCTCATTCTTGAGTCAACCTGCCGCTTTATTGAATCAAAAAACCGCTTTGTTGAATCGAACCGACAGACGTCTAATGTAGAAGCCTACCCATAAAGCCAGAATGGCGACTACCTCGAACACCAAGCCGCTTTCATCGTGGACAGGTCGAGTGATTCCCTGCCCCCATCGGCTGTGACGCTCTTCAGCCCTTTTTCGCGGGGAGAGACAGGCCCAGTTCCTTCATCACCATTTGGAGGTCCTCCCATGCGTGGCGCTTCGCTTCTACTTGCTGCGGACCTGGACGCAGCAAATACGACGGGTGATAGGTCGGCATCACGCGCGTTTGCCCGCGGTAGAGCCGCCACTGACCGCGCACCTTGGTGATGCCGAGCGACGTCTGCAAGAGCGCTGCAACGGCCGTGTTCCCGAGCGCGACGATGACGCGTGGGCGAATCAGGGCGAGCTGCTCGTGCAAGTAAGGAATGCAGGTCGCGATCTCCTCGGGCTCGGGTCGCCGGTTGCCAGGGGGCCTGCATTTAAGGATGTTGCAGACGTACACGTCGTTTTCGGGCGACAGCCCCATTGCGGTAATCATTCGATCCAGCAATTGGCCGGCGCGCCCGACGAAGGGAAGGCCCTGTGCGTCTTCGTCCGCGCCCGGCGCCTCACCGACGAAGCAGAGCTGCGCCTCCGGATTGCCGCGGGCGAAGACGGTCTGAGTGCGCGTCGAAGCAAGGCCGCATTGGGTGCAAACGGCCACCTCGCGGGCGAGCTGGGGAAGCCGGACGTAGAGGTCGGGCATCGTGGTCGCGGTGTCGGATGCGGACTCGGTCCCGGTCGCGGTCCCAGTCGCGGTCGCGGTCCCGGTCTCGGTCGCGGCCTCGGTCGCAGGCCCAGGCGCAGGCGCGCGCGCGGGAGCGCTCGCGTGGGCGGGCGCGCTCGCCACGGGTCTTCGCGGGAAGCCGGTGGCTCCGCTTTCCTTCTGCCATTCGAGATACGACCGCAGCGAGGCGACGATGTCCGCCAGCTCAGCGCGCGGGTCGCTACTCATGGTCAGCGGGTAAAGCTCACCCGGACTTTGATCGTCGAGGCAATCGGGGTCCCGTCGTGATCCAGCGCGGGCGAGTATCGTCGTCTCATTGCGCAGGGCCGCGCCTCTCGCCCGAATCCGTTGCCCGGGTCGGTGACCACCCGCACATCGGAGGGCGTGCCGTCGGCGCTGACGTCCACCTGCAAGAGCACATAGGCTTCGTCGATTTGCGCCGTGTCCGCCTCCGGCGGGAATGGGCAGTTCCACTGCGTCTCTCCGACCGACGCCCGTCGGGATCGGTCCGGGCCTGCGGCCCCCACTGCGGCCTGGGGTGTGCCGGTTCCGGCAGGAACTCCCGTGGGAGCCGGGACATTGTGGACCGCATTGGCGCTCTTGCCGTTGGCCGACGTGAATCCTCCCGCGTAACTCTCCGCGTTCCCCTGCACGATGGTGTTCCCCGTCAAATCCACCGGTTCGTCGGGATTCGGCTCCTGCGTCAACACCTTTGCGGCCTGGGCCGGCGCCGGGGCTGGCTCGTGCGCGTGATGCAGCGCGGGTGCGGCCGGCTCGGGCTTCACTTCGGGCTCGACCGGGGGAGGCGGCGGCGGCTCCTCCTTTGTAACCTCTATTTCTTCGATGCCATCCCCCGCCACGCGCGCGTGCGCCGTGTGTATCCACGCGACGACGCTCACCAGCGCCATCATCCCGACCAAGAGGAGCATCGAACCGGACGTGAAGCCGAACCACGGGCCCCAGCCGGACGTTTTCGCGTCGAGGCCGAGCACCTTGCTCATCGGGTCGTCGTAGAGCGAAGCCGCTGCCGCCGCTTCGCCGGCCGACGGAAGCCATGAAGCAGGCGCGCCATCGACGCCGTTTCTCGTACTTGCGTCGCTTCGGCCGGCCATGCTCTTTTTAACCCTTGTCGTCCCGTCAGTGCGATGGCGCCGGTGCCGCTCCCGCCACCGGCGTCACACCGAATGCGATCTTGTTCACATGCGCTTGTTTCAGCAGGTCGAGCACGTGAATCACGCGCCCGTGCGTGACGGCGGCATCCGCCTTGATGACGGCCCGCACGTCGGGATGCTGCGACTGGGCGTCTCGCGCGAGCTGCAAGATGGCGTCATCGTTTACGATCTGCTTGCTGTCGACGAGAACACGCCCGTCGGCAACGAGGACGATGCTGAAGACCACCTGGATGTCGCTCGTCCCGGTGGCGGCCTTGGGGAGATCTAGCGGCACCGTCTGGTTGAGGACGATCTTGGTCGTCACCATGAAAATGATCAGAAGCACCAACGTGATGTCGACCAGAGGCGTGACGTTGATGCCGCTGATCGTCTCGTCGGCCTCGTTCATCACGCCGCCGGCCATCTCAGTTCCTTTCCGACCCTTCGGACTTCTCCGCACGGCCTCGCCCTGCCGACGGCGAGCCGCCGGAGCGCTCGCGTTCGGCGCTCGCTCGACCGCGATCGACGCCTGGGGGGATAGCCTTGAGATGCGCGAGTAGCACGTGCCCGAGGGCCTCGGTGTTGGCGACCGTGCCGCGCACGATCCGCTGGAACGCGTTGAACGCCGCGACGGCCGGGATTGCGATGAGAATGCCGATGGCCGTCGCGACGAGCGCCTCGGAGATGCGCCCCATCACAGCTTCGGGCGCGAGCTGCGTCGAGCCTGACGAAACGGCAAGCTTTACCTTGCTGAGCTCGTCGAACGCGGCGACGATGCCGATGACCGTTCCCAGCAGGCCGATGAACGGCGCGTTATTTCCCAGTGTGCCGAGGAACGCGAGCCGCTTCTCCAGTTTGAGCCTTTGCAGTGCGCTCGCTCCTTCCATTGCCTCCTGCGCGGCTTCGACTCCGCGATCGGCCTCGACGAGGCCCGCAACGACGACGGCCGCCTCCGCGCTTCGGGACGCCTCGAGGCGACGGCGGGCCTCCTCCAAGTCGCCTCCGCGAAGCAGCTTGCCGAGGTCGCGCATCAGTTCGTCGATGTCGTCGCGCAGCGACCAATAAAGCCAGGCGCGTTCGAGCATGATGGCCAGCGACACGATGCTCAAAAACAGCATCAGGAGCAGGATCCATCCCGTGCCGAGGCCCACCATCGCGCTCTTGACGCGTTCAATCAATAAATTCACTGCGCTTCGCTCCGTAGTCTTCCGCGGACTCGTACAGCGGGCTGTACTCGTTCACTCCAGTGCACTTCCGTCGTTTTCCTTGGTCTCGTTAAGGCTTATGGCCGACGCGAGGACAGTCGTCGCATACCCACCCTTCGGTAGCACGAAGTGCACCCGAACGCAGGCCGCCGCGCCGGCGGTTTCGGACGAGCCGTCTTCCCCGTTTTGCACGATTTCGTAGCGCAGGTCCTCCACCCACATCCGCAGGGCGCGCCGACTGCCTTCCCCGAGGCGGCGCGTACGCTGCAGATCGAATCCGTCGCCGAGCATCTTTCCGGCGACATGTCGCTCGAGCTCACCCACGGCACCCTCGGCCGGGCGCATTCGCGCGCCGATGATGGGACCGGTGGGGGACACTTCGCCCCGCTCCGCACGCTCGCGCTCCGGCTGAACGGTCGTGCAGACGAAAAGACCGCCGGACGCGTGAAGCTTCAGGAGGTCACCCTCGAGCGGTGTCGCCCATGTCCCGTCTCGGAGGCGGGCGTCGAGCACCTCGTTAAATACCGCGGACTGCACCGCGGACCACAGTAGCCTCTGTGCGCGCGGATCGCGCGGGCCTCGGTCCTCACCCCGGAGCCACGCCAAAGCGCGGGTAGCGTTGCTTCCTTCACGACCGAAGCGCTGCGGCCCGAACGCGTTGGGAACGCCCGCCTTCGACACGCCGTCGAGCGCGCGGGTGACCTCCGAGAGGCGCTCGCGCGCGATGCCGCGCACCATGATTGTGAAGCGGTTCCCGCGCAAATGCCCGGGCTTGAGCTTGTGACCGTGCAGCGCCGCCTCGTGCACGACGATCCCACGAAGCTCGAGCCCGCGCGCACGGGCCGCAAGCGCGCTGGGGTCGACGCCCACAGGCGCGAGCAGCGAGACAGTTTGCGTCGCCTCGGCCCGCTTGTCCTTCATGCCCGCGTAGCCTGCGTCTCGCCACGTGCACGAGAGGGCCTGCGCCATGTCTCGCACCGCGTCCATCGTCGTAAGGTCCCGCTTCGTAAAGCGGACGTAGACGTGCGCTCCCTCGCCGCTCGGCGGGTACGCCGGGATTTCCTCCACGACGAAGTCTTCGGGGCGATCTTTGATGCGTCCGCGGGGAAGGTCGAGCACTCAGCCCTCGTCGAGTCCCGTCGCGTCGCCGTTGGAGAGACCGCGCACGGCCATCTCGTGGGCCATTTCGTCGCGCGGGCTGCGGAAATACTGCTGGGGCGAGTAAAGAAGGAAGTTTGAAACCTTGGACGTATAGAGGCACGCGTAATCTTCCACCTGGGAGCCGAAGCACGATTGTTCGTTTTCCTCTTTGAGGAGCGACCCCCAAAACGGATGGAAGCGCTCGTCGACGCGCCGCTCGATCACGCGAAGTTCGGCGTCGACCATCCGGAGGCGCCCGCGCACGCGGTCTATCGCGCGCTTGATACGGGTGCGCTCGGTCTCTTCGGCGCCGTTCGAGCCTCGTTGCTTGCTCTCGGCGCGACGGGAAAGCTCCTTGAAACGGCCCTGGTAAAATCGCAGCTCATCTTCGAGCCGGTCTCGCGAGGTTTCCAGGTCCACGCCGCGCGCGAAGTCCTCGTGGCAGGAGTCGTGGGCTAGGACCTCTCCTTCCAGCTCTTGAATGATCATCGCCGTGCGCCAGGCGCTCTCCTTCTTGCTGCGCAAGATGTCGCCATAAATGTGGTCGCCAACGTACAGCACCTCATCGCCCACGACCCCGAGGGCGCGTTCCAAATCTTCCAGGTTGCCCCCTTCGTAGACCTTGCCCCGCTCGAGCGGAGGAGTCGCACGCACGAGCTCAGTTCCGCTATGCATCATCAGGGGACGCCTTTCCTGGAAGAACGCGGGCTTGGTGGCGGCCACGATGACCACGTCGAAGTAGTTGCGCCAGTGAGGGTATTCGCTCAAGACGCCGCTCAGCAGGTAGGTCATCATCTTGTCGGTGTACGCCCAGCGCGAGTTCGTCAGCAGAAAGAGCTTTTTGCCGGCGCTTCGCAGCTTGTGCAGCGTGGGCGCGAGCTCGGGGTCGCGTCGAACGAACCGCGGAAAATCGGCGGCCACAGCCTCGAAGATGGTTCCGTCGCGGTGCGCCTCGTCGATACAATCGCGGATATCGGCGAAGGTCCTCGCGTAATCGATCGATAGCTCGCGCTGCTCCATGGCCTCGACCAGCGCCGCGTAAAGAGCTGCCTCGCTCAGGGCATACAGCGTGTCGATCCAGTGGTAGCGCGGCGTCGCCGGGCGGATTTTCTTCGAGTGATAGAGTTGACGCAGCTCGTCCTTCACGAGCTCGCGCATCCCGTGGTAGCCCTTGGTCACGAACTTGTGGCGGTTCATCTTCAAGGTGTGCCCGAAGCGCTTGTCGATGAGCAGCCCGCGCACCGGAAACGCCGTCTGATAGGCAATGGATCGGACGAACTCCGGGTAACCGCGCTCTACGAGCTTGTCGATGGTGGCGCGGATCGACAGCTCGTCCATGTGCGGCTGGTCGTAAATCGCCAGCGTGTAGTCCATGTCGAAGCCGACCCACGCGATCGTGCTCATGCGCAGGTTGCGGTTGCAGAAAATGCGGCGCTCGCGCGGGATGCGTGGAGCCTGAGGACGCGCGATGAACTCGTCGATGGGCAGCCAGAGCTGAGACGTATTCACTTCACCCGTCCGCAGGTGCGAGACCCGCTCGCACGCCTATATGTCAATCTTCCACGGCGCTGGCGCGGGCGCAATCGGCGGGGTCGCAGCTGAGGCGTGCTGCGCGTGCTCGGCCCCCTGGCCGGCGCCGGTGGGACCCAAGTAAACTTCGTCTTCGAGGGTCCAGGCGCGCCGACCGGCCGGATCGGCTCGGGAGCGAAGTCATGCGCCTCGACGACGGGCGCGGCCAGAGCGTCGGGCGCCGGTGTCCACTCCTGTGCACCGAGCGCGTCCTTGCAGCACCGAAAACCGACGAAGTAATAATAGAACTCGGGTTCGTGGCTCGTCGTCACGGGCCGGCACTGACTGCGCACGTGTCCCCAGGCCCCGCCCTTCAAAGCGGCCCATTTGGACTTGTCGTGTGTCGGTTCATCGCTGACGACCCACTCGTCGACGTTGCCCGTCATGTCGTACACGCCGAAGCCGCTGCGGCATCTGTCCATCGACCCGCTCGGGACGCTTTGATCGAGACGGGATAGCTCCCTGAACGCGAGCCACTTCTCTTTCGAATAGAAAAAGAACTGCGATCTCGGTCCGGGCCTGAGCGGATCGATGTACAAATTGTCCATGTTGCAGGCGCGGTGATCGCGCTCGAACCCGTAGGGGAACGGGGTGCTGTCGGGCCCCTCGCAGGCCGCCGTCCACTCGCTCGCCCAGCAAAGGCGCTTTCCCTTCGATTCGCAGGTCGCCTGCGCCTGGAACCAATCGAGCATCCACACCGGGTGAGCGCCCCTCTGATTCGGGTACTCGTAGATGTCGATACAGAACGAAATTCGCCTGCGCGGACCGCGGCAGCTTTGCTCTCTCGCAAACGAATGGCAAATGTCGAGGTGGTTGGTGCGCTCGTGCTCGACTTCGAGGCAGCGCCGGTCCACGTCAGAGCAGAACTCCGTGTCCACGTATTGCATGTCGTCCGGACAAGCCGCGCCGAGCGCCGCCGCCCGCTCCGGCAATGCGTCTTCGCTTTCGTCGCCGATCTCGCCCATCTCGGCGGGCGCCGTCGCGTCGCCCTGCTCGGCCGCGTTCGCGCACCCCGCCAACTGCACCTGCTGAAGAGTGATGAACAAGAAGATCAGAAGGTCAGGAAGGGGAGGATAGAAAGACGTTCCCCCCCAACCCTTCCTGATCTTCCTGATCTTTTTGTTAACCATTCTCGGAAGCCTGTAGCCTGTCGACAGTGAGGCGCATCATCCTCGGCGATTGTGCGGCGGTGCTACCGACGTTGCCGGCTGCGTTCGCGCGACTCATTTATGTCGACCCGCCCTTCAATACCGGAAAGCAGCAGAAGCGCGACCGAATCCGAGTAAGGGCGACCGACGGTCCGGGTCAGCGCGGGGGGTTCGGCGCGCGTCGCTACACCGTCGAGCGGCTGCATGAGAGCGGCTCGTTCGACGACGAGTTCGAGGATTTTGAAAACTTTCTCGTCCCACGGATCAAGGCAGCGCTGCGTTGCCTCACCCGCGATGGTTCACTTTTCGTCCATCTCGATTACCACGAGGTTCATTACATCAAGGTCGTTCTCGATCGGCTCATGGGACGCCGGTCGTTTCTGAACGAGATCATCTGGGCTTACGACTACGGCGGTCGACCCAAGAACCGATGGCCGGCGAAGCACGACACCATCCTCTGGTATGCCGTCGACCCCGAAAACCACGTCTTTCATCATGCGGCGGTGGATCGCATCCCCTATATGGCGCCCAGCCTGGTCGGGCCGGAGAAGGCGGCGCGGGGCAAAACGCCCACGGATGTCTGGTGGCACACGATCGTTCCGACCAACGGCAAAGAAAAGACCGGATACCCGACGCAAAAGCCGCGTGGGATCCTCGACCGGATCATCAAGGTCCATTCGGATCCGGCGGACGTGATTCTCGACTTCTTCGCAGGAAGCGGGACGACGGGGGAGTCAGCCGCGCGTCACGGCCGCGGATTCGTACTCGTCGACAACAACCCGGATGCGGTCGACATCATGAGGCGGCGATTGGCGGACTATCGTCCTGAAGTGTCAGGCGCGCCTGCCGATCCAGGCCTTCTCAGTCGTCCTCGTCCTGCTCGCGCCGCGGATCGTGCGACAGGTCGGCCACGACTTCGTCCACCGTAGCCGCCGGCGTCGGCGCCTTCGATCGGCGGGATCGGATATCCGAGTGTCTTACGTCGTCTTTCTCGTCCGCCTTGCGCGTGCGGCGCTGTTCGTGTGGCGCTGCGGGCGGGGGGATGGTCGGCGCCTCCGAGCGTTCGCGTTTGCTCTTGGGCACCGGTGAGCTCGTGCGCACAGGCGGCGGCGCCTTCGCCCGGCGTATTGCCGGCTTGGTCACCGGCTCCGGCGTGAAGCGTCGCTTCTGTGACATTGGACCATCCTGGTCGGACAAGAAATTAGGAGCGCCCCAATCGGAGAATACCGCGCTGTTTCTCTTCTGGCGAGGTATCGACATGGTCATTTCTACTGGTCTTCGGCGCGCGATGCCCCGATCGTTCGATGGTCGGGCGGTGGTCGGGCGGTTTGCCACCCCAGTTTGCCACCTCGCGAGTGCGCGCGCCCGCCTCAACGTTGAAGCTCGTAGGCTCGTAAGCTTGTCTACTTCGCAGCGGCTGTA
>Ga0210409_10002881_pt1 | contig 19892 bp, 20 predicted proteins | sample IncBWH17MmetaG_FD_161649 | JGI IMG/M metagenome (GOLD analysis project Ga0210409, IMG submission 161649) | Forest soil microbial communities from Barre Woods Harvard Forest LTER site, Petersham, Massachusetts, United States - Inc-BW-H-17-M | ecosystem: Environmental > Terrestrial > Soil >... | reverse complement strand
CAGGTAGCCCGCAGTTCACGCACATCAGCATCGACGATTTCCGCGTAGTCCATGCCAATTTAACCGGCGGCAACCGTGTGACCACGGGCAGGCAAGTCCCATATTGTCTGTTTACCGACCCCGAACTGGCTCATATCGGCTTGAGTGAAACAGATGCGGAGGTTCAAGGGATAGCGTATCGCCTGTTTAAGGTGCCAATGGAAAGCAACCTGCGTGCACGCACGCTTTCGGAGACCCGCGGGTTCGTGAAGGCCCTCGTGGCGGCTGATAGCGATCGCATCCTCGGGTTCACGGCCTTCGGTGTCGGTGCGGGGGAGATCCTGGCCGCCGTCCAGATGGCGATGATCGCAGGGCTGCCCTACACCGCGCTGCGCGATGCGGTCCTGACCCACCCAACACTGACCGAAGGTCTCATACTTCTGTTCTCATCTGCGGCGTCACCGCACGGCGTTGCCGAGACAAAGCGAGCCCGGATCTCCGCCGCATGAGCTGAACTGCAACAGCGAGGTGAACTGCAACAGCAATGGGAAAAATAGGAACTCGTGATCCGGTCGATGCGCAACATGGTTTGACTCGCTGTGCCGTCCGCGCTCTTCCATATTATTGAGAGCACTTGTATCCCGTTATACCCAAGGCCGGAATCCATGATTCCGGCCTTTAGGAGTGCGGTTTCGAAGTTTGGCGCCTGTGGACTAGGTTCTTATGGCATGCACTGAACTCCAGAGCGCACCGCGATTGATCCAATCAGGGTACAGCTTGAGCATTTCGTCATATAGTTCCCGAGCGGTCGTCGTCTGCACGACGAGGCGCTCGAAATCGCGGATATACTGTCGGGTTTCTCCAAGGATCCGAGGGCTATCATCATTTCCGACGCGCTTATGGCCGGCGATTACTGCGCGTGGATTAAGCGACTCCATTTTATCGAGGGCAGCAATCCACTCTTGGCGCTTCTGCTGATCTGGCGACTCCGACAGATGCAGATGATCGCCGTTATAGGCGGCATCACCCGCAACGATCAAACCGATGGACGGAGCGTGAAGGCAGGTCGTGCTAGCAGTGTCGGTGAATCCGAGTGGCACACTGACTAAATCGTGGCCTTCCAGGCTGATGACGTTTCCGGCCAGCTCTTCGGCAATTGCAAGATGGCTGGAAATCTGGCCGGGGAAACGCGGATTCCAAAACGTAGCGAGGGACTCTGGCGATGCCTGCTGGCGCATAACCTTAATCACATCCGGTCGCGCGACAAAGCGGGCACCTGGAAATCGCTCCAGAACTGTGCTGGTGCCAAAGAAATGATCGCCGTGGCCATGGGTGGCGTAGATCGTCGTCAGATTTTTTCCGCTGGCCACAACCCAATTTGTCAGGGAGCGGGCCTGCTCGACCGTAATTGGGGTGTCGACGAGGACAGCGTCGCGCGCCCCAGAAATAAGCGTTGACGAAATAGGCGGCCATGGCCGCTCTTTTTCGCCTGGAGGCAAATCGCTTGTGATAGCGGACATGCTGGGCGCCAGGAACACGTCCCACCTGAGAGATATTTTTTGAGTAGTAGGTCCGGAGTTGGAGGTACCGCTGCCGGATTGTCCGTGCATCGAACGGACTAGGTCAGCTCGGATTGGCCAAGTCGTGGCCGTTACGGCAGCAATTCCGAGAGCATTCGATAGGAACTCTCGTCTTGAGGTGATTATGGCCTTTTCGGACTGCATATTTTTGCTCCTTCTAAAGCAACTGCCCAATGTTGTCGGTCGGGCCTTGCGAGCGATCCCGCCACCAAAGTCTCCCGCCCGTTGGGTCAGATCTGGGCTCTACCACCGTCAACAAACAGTTCGATACCGGTGACGAAACTGGAGTCATCCGAAGCCAGAAACAACGCCACCTTAGCTACTTCCTCGGGTTCCCCCATGCGCCCCATCGGGATGGTGGACACAATCCGCGCAATCACGTCCGCAGATTGCCGACTTACCAGCGGCGTATTGATCGGCCCCGGACTAACAACGTTTGAGCGGATACGACGGTCCTTCAAATCCGTAGTCCAGGTTCGCACGAAAGAGCGGATGGCAGCCTTGCTCGCGGCGTAGACGCCGAAGGCCGAAGTACCCTTAACACTCGCGACAGAGCCGTTGAGAATGATAGAGCCACCATCCTTCAGTAGCGGTAAAGCCTTTTTCACCGTGAACAGCGTTCCCCGCACATTGATGTTGAATAGTTTGTCGAAATGCTCTTCGGTGACGGCCGCTAAGGGAACGAATTCGCCAACGCCGGCGTTGGCGAAAACGATATCGATTTGCCCCTTTACGTTAGAGATCTTCTCGTAAAGACGATCAAGGTCGGCCAGCTTGGCAATATCACCCTGAACGCCAGAAACGTTGGTGCCGATTGCCTTCACGGCCTCGTCGAGTTCCTTCTGCCGCCGGCCCGTGATGAAGACATAGGCACCCTCTTTCACGAAAAGCTTTGCCGTAGCCAACCCAATCCCTTCTGTGCCACCGGTGATGACGGCGGTCTTGCCTTCGAGCTTTTTGGTCACTGTGGTTCTCCGTTGTTGCTGAGCTGGAACTCTCCAGCTCCGATGCTTCACGCCCGATCACTTGGCTCCGAGCACCGCCTGGCCGAGGTGATAGGACAGATGGTTCGTGCGGCTGAGCAGGATGGCGAAGCGATTGCGCGACGCGTCTTTGGCGAAATCTTCTTCCGATACGGCCGAGTGCCGCTGGAGCCAGTCGGACCACGACATTTTTTCAAACCTCTTCCACAATTCAGCATTGACGGTGTTCCATGCCCGGCGAACCTGTTCGTGCGAAGGAATGGCGGCTTGCGACTTGTCGGAATTGGAGACAAAGGCGACATCAAACTCGGGATGAAACCGATCTCTCATCCCCAAGAGCGGCAGCATCGCGTCGTTTGTGGCGGTGAGATGTCCCCACAAGTAAAGCAACCTGTTTCGGCCCGGCGCGATTTCCCGCAGGACCTCCTCGGACGAGAGGGTTGCAAAAAGCTTGTCCGCCCGATCGATTTGGGCCTTCCATACTTTCAACCCGAGAGCTACATAAGAGCCTTCGTTTGGCATGGTTCCATCTCCTGTCTCCCCTTGCGTCATCAGCGTCGTGATGGTCGCCTTGCTACTTCTCGTCCCATCGATCGGTAAATACCACCGGCACCCAGCTATACCCACTCCCGTCCTTGCGCAAGCGACCCAGGGCAGGAAACAATGACGTATGCGGCGCCGCGATCAAAACATCCTCGCGCGCGAGCTTAGACAGCAATTGAGTCCGCGTCGCCGCAGCCGTGGTCTGATCGATGTCGAAAATCGCGGTGACCTCGGGATGCTGCAGTTGGACTCGCTGTGCATGGATGATGTCGCCCCAAAAGAGGATCTTTTGTCCCTTTGACGAAAATTCATAACCAGTATGTCCCGGGGTATGACCAGGCAGCGGGACGATTTGCATGCCGTCGACGATTGGCTCGGAGCCACTAAACGTGTGCCACTTGCCAGCGCTGATATATGGCGCTGCGATGGCTTGCGCACTCTGGAAGAAAGGTTGCGCATCCTTCGGCGCCTTAGCAGCAATTTCCGGCGACAGCCAAAAGTCGCTTTCGGCCTTTGCGACGTAAACATCGGCATTCGGGAAGACGCGCTTTCCGTCCTGAGTAGTCAGGCCGCCGACGTGATCGGAATGGAGATGCGTGAGCAAAACGATGTCGACTTCTTCCGGCGTGTAGCCTGCGCTGCGGAGGCTGCCCGCCAAGCGCCCGAGTGCTCCCCCACCCCACCAGGTGCCGGCACCCGCATCCACGAGGATTCGTTGCTTGCCAGTGTTAACGAGGAAGCCGCCATCAACAACATCCAACAGGTGCGGATCTTCCTGCAGTGCCTTGACAACACCATCCATCGTCGCCTTCGTTCCGTTCAGCCAATGCGGATCGAATACGCCAGTGCCATCGTATAGGGCCGTCACTTCGAGGTCGCCGACTTTCAGCCGGTAGAAGCCCGGCACCTGATCACGATGCTGGGGTGCGGCATCTAGAGGTGCGTCCGGACCGGCGACAAAGCTGGCGAGCAGCGCCAGAAGAGCGACTGCGAAACGGATCGACTTTCTGTTGAGAACGCTTCTACTCCTAACAATTGATGAACTCATAGCTCGGCCTCCGTTGATTGTTATCATTCCCTTAGTTGTCCCGATTTATTGTTCTTCTTATTTGCACAATGCCAATAAAAAAACTCAATGCGTCCTTTTCCGGATCTGCCCAACCACACTGGCCAGGGTTATTTTCGCGAGCGATCTCTCGAAGCTCTCCTGAGCTTGAGAAAGAACCCCCGACATGGATTCCTTGACGTGGCAGCTGACCGGACACCTCTTTTCCACCGGATACGAATGAATCGCAAACGCGGGAGGTGCCGCACTGGCACGGTATATGTCCAACAACGTGATCTGTCGAGGGGGACGCGCAAGCATGCTGGCCCCGCCTTTGCCGCGTCTTGTCACGACCAAGCCCGCTTTCGAGAGCTTGGAGAGCGACTTTCGAACGAAGGTAGGGTCGGCGTTCACGCTTTCGGCCAGGGTCGCCGAGGAGGTTTCCCCGCCGTGGCGGTAAGCCAGGGCAGCCATAATGTGCGCGGCAACCGTAAATTGAACGCTTTTGACTGACATACCCTCTCCCGCGCAATATGTGATGCTCAACAGCACAATTGGTTGTATCTTTTTTGTCGCGCGAAGTAACACAAAATAACTGAAACCGGTCGGTCTCACGCGACATCGAAGGGCGTGTGCGTTTCGATTCAGATCGCCACAATCGAGGAACTTCAATGACAAAGGAACAGGGCTTCGCCTGCGCCGATCCTATCGACCTTGACCCATTTATCAGTTCCCAGACTCGGGAACGCACTCTGAATGCAGCCATCGTCCAAGCTAACATCAGCGAAACCTCCGAAGAGTACCTTGAGATCTTCGACGTCTTTTACGACGACAATATCGAGGTGAGCAGCGACACCGGAGAAGAAGCGATTCACGGAAAGGCGCGAGTGCGCTCACTCCTGGCTAACTTCCTGGCGCCCCTTCATGTGATGGCCGAACTCCATGGTCTGTTGATATCGGTTCGTAGATTGCGTCTGGCCTGCAACATCTCCAGGAGTCGCGCTTTGTTTCAATGGGGCCGCGCCTGTTGCCGGGTTTCGAAGTCCCTCGTAACGAGTCGTAATCACGGACGATGGGGGCACTGCCTCCCCACTGGTTGGCTGAACTGATCGCATGTAACCGAGCACCGATGCGGAGCATCAGTTCCTAAAAGAACCAATCAATAGCGCACATATGATGACCGTGAGCAACGCAGGCTCGCTGTCAAGCGCCAGAAATCACGTGAGAGATTTAACGGTCTCAGACAGCTGGCACGGCAAGCGTACACAGACAGGCGGCAGGATCGTGAACAATGACTCGGAATTCGTAGCAGCACCGACCCTTGCTGTGTGCTACGAAACGCTTGTCCGGGTGTCCCGAGCCATCGGAACGCACGGGGACTTCAAAGAGCTGTTTGGTGTGCTGGCCAACGAGCTGCAACGAGTAGTGCAATTTGACTTCATCGGAGTGTCTCTTCGCGGCACAAACTCCGACACGTTCCACAATTATTTCATCGATATGGCGAGTGGATCAGAGTTGCTTCCGGAAGAGGAGCTAACGCCGGAGGAGACGCTTACGTTGTGGGTTTACCAGCAACAAGAACCTGCGCTGAGGTCCACGAACGAAATGGAGCCGCGTTATGGCCGGCTGCAAGCGTTGTTGAAAAGGCTGCAAATTCGGTCAATCTGCGCGCTACCATTGACGACGGCGCACCGCAAACTGGGGGCAATCACTTTCGGCAGCAAGCAGCTGGATACTTACTCGTCACGCGAAGTGCGATTCGTGTCCCAGGTAGCAGGCTATATCGCGCTGGCATTCGATGACGCATCGAATTTTGACGCGTTGCGGCAGGCGTCTGAAGAACTACAGAGTAAGAACGACCGATTGCAGTTGCTCCTGGACGTCACCAATCAGGTGGTCTCAAATCTGGAGCTCCGCGATCTGTTGCGTGCCATCTCGCATGATGTCCGGCGAGTGATGCAGTGCGACTACGCCGGTTTGACGCTTCCGGATAAGGAAAACAAGGAACTGCGACTCTACGCGGTGGACTTTCCGGAGGGAAAAGGGTTCCTGCAAGAAGACTTGGTCTATTCGATCGAGGGATCGCCTTCCGGCGCCGCATTTCGAACGATGAAGCCTCTGACGCTCCAGAGTCCTTTCACCGGTTGGGCCCATTACCCGATCGTTCAAATCGCGGTTCGTGAAGGTTTGAAGTCCTTCTGTTTTTTGCCGTTGATCAGCCGGAATCGTGCGATTGGCACCTTGGTTCTTGCGCGACTCCGAGACGATGCGTTCCGCCAGGCCGACATCGATTTCCTCAGCCAAGTTGCAAACCAGGTTGCTCTCGCCGTCGAGAATGCGCTCGCCTACCGGGAGATTCGGGATCTGAAAGAGCAACTCGCGAAGGAAAAACTCTATTTGGAAGATGAGATCCGCACGGAAATGAATTTCGCGCAGATCATCGGGAGTAGCGCTTCGCTACGCAGAGCCCTGAAGCGGGTGGAAACGGTAGCGCCGACGGATTCCACGGTGCTGATTTATGGAGAGACGGGCACTGGAAAGGAACTGATCGCGCGCGGCATTCATGATTTGAGCCCGCGACGCGCCAAGCCCTTCGTCAAGCTCAACTGCGCGGCCATTCCGACAGGTTTGCTGGAAAGCGAGCTGTTCGGACACGAGAAGGGCGCATTTACAGGAGCAATCGCGCAGCGGATTGGACGCTTCGAAGTCGCCGACGGCGGCACGATTTTCCTGGACGAGATAGGAGAAATTCCTCTCGAACTGCAAACCAAACTGCTCCGCGTACTGCAAGAGAGGGAGTTCGAGCGGCTGGGAAGCTCGCGCACGCTTCGGACCGATGCGCGCTTGATTGCGGCGACGAACCGGGATTTAGAAGCGATGGTGAGCGAGCAGAAGTTCCGATCCGATCTCTTCTTTCGTTTGGATGTCTTTCCTGTCCACGTTCCGCCCTTGCGGGAACGCGATGGGGATATCCCGCTGCTCGCGCGGCACTTCACGCAGCAGTTTTCGAGACGTATGAAGAAGGCCATAGAAACGATCCCCTCAGCGGCAATGGATGCGCTGTGCCGGTATCACTGGCCAGGGAACATACGAGAACTCCAGAATGTGATCGAGCGCGCGGTGATTGTTTCGACAGGTCCCGCGCTTAGCGTCGATGTGGCTGATCTAAAATTTACCAAGCCTGGCCCACCGGCAGAAAAACCAACTTCTCCAAAAGCAACAAATGGCGCACTTCACAACGTTCTTGAGGAAACGGAACGTCAACAGATTCTGAAAGCGCTCAAGCAGAGTAACTGGACGGTGGCAGGTCCCAACGGGGCCGCGGCATACCTTAGAATGAATCGATCCACCCTCCAAGTGAGAATACGCAAACTCGGAATCTCACGCGGTTCTGCATAATCGCACTTTCTTGTTTCTTGCTTCAATCCCCCGTCGAAGAGCTCCCGCTTCTGACACCGGTCTTTTAGTGTGCTAAGAACTTAGCAGACTGCTAAATCCTTGGCGGTGGCACACCAGCATGTCGAGCTGATCAACGTGCCGTTGCTTAGAGATCTCACTATGGATCAACAACTTCCGCAGTTTCAATAACACACCAGAGTTTGGCACGCCCGATGCATTTCTCCTGAGCGCGAGGCGGGTTGCCATGAGTGGAATGCAAAGCCTGAAGCGAGCACCGGATTTTCACTCGCCCTTCTCAGGCAAATGCACCCGTTCCTCCATCCTGGAAATCGACTGCTGGATGCCAAGCAAGACTGAAGCTATCTCGCCGCTGGTCGACCGCCTGATGAGGATGATGGAAGGATCGCAATGCGTCGCGGGAGCCGAGTTCGAGATCGAGTTAGCGCTCCGCGAAGCCTTAGGAAATGCCGTCGTACACGGCAATCGGGAAGATCCGAAAACAAAGGTACATGTCCGCTGCCGCTGCGGGCCCGGCAGGGAAATATCAATCGTCGTGACGGATCAAGGAAAAGGATTCGACTTGGAAACAGTGGTGGGCAACGGCCGTAGTTCCCGTCCTGCTAGCGAACATGGGCACGGTATCCAGCTGATGAAAGCATATATGGACGATGTGCGTTTTGAACGGGGGGGCTCCGAAGTCCATATCAGGAAGGCACGACAAGCCAGGCAGGAACGGAGTGCGAACCACCAGCGAAACAGTTTCCCTCCGTTCGCACGCTGAGCCCACGACGGGCCGCGGTTGTGGGCAGGTGAACGAGCCGAGCCACACGAAAGAGATTGAAGTGCTGAAGATCACGAGAACGGAAACGCCAGGAGAAGAGAGATGGATTCTGCAAGGCCGCTTGGTCGGATTGTGGGTTAGCGAATTGAGAAGGAGCTGGAAAAAGACCCATCGAGCCGACGACAAGCGGCGGTGCGTTGTCGATCTAAATGAAGTCACGTTTATCGACAAGAAGGGTGAGGCGATCCTTCGCACCATGTCAAAGCAGGGCGTACAGCTCATCGCCACGGGTATCTACATCAAGCACCTGCTTCAAGAGCGGTGCGCAAGATAAAACGACCAAGGAGCCGAACTATGCGGAGCAAAGTCATGGACGACGTCGACACAGATGAAACAGCCATTGCTTCTATAAACAGCCTTTCCAGCAACGCAGACGTCGCCCTGGTGGCTGCCGCGAAGAACGGTGATAGAGAGTCCTTCGAGATTCTCGTCGAACGTCATGAGCAAAGGATTCTCTTCGTTGTGCAGCGCATTGCCCGCACACGAGAAGACGCCGAGGACGTCGTGCAGCAAACCTTTCAAAAAGCTTTCACTCATCTGCGCAAATTCGAAGGGAGATCCGCCTTTTCCACCTGGCTGACCCGTATCGCCATCACCGAAGCCCTCATGCTGCTGCGCAGAAGGCGCGGCTTGCGCGAAGTGCGTATCGACGATTTGAACGGGAATGAGGAGACCACAACTCCGTTGGAGGTCCCGGACGCAGGTCCGGATCCGGAAGCTATCTATTCGCAATACGAGCAGTCGGAAATGCTGTCGGCGGCCATCAACGAGCTGCCCCACGGAACACGAAGGGTGATCCAGTTGCGTGAGCTCGGCGAGCGATCATCGGAAGAGACCGCCCGAATTATGGGGATTTCCGTTTCCGCGCTAAAGGGCCGAATGTTTCATGGACGACGGAAATTGCGCGAGAGACTGAAGCAGTTTGTCGAACCGACGTTGACGTCCGCAAGGAAGGCTTCGCGACCGATCGGTAGCACGACGCATATTCCGCAGAATGAGGCGATCTGCAATGGCTGCGGTTAAAGCGGGAACGGAGGGAGGCCCGTATGGCGACGTTCTTCTTTGTCACCGTATTGGCGATTTTGGTTTTTCTATGTTTCACCGGCCCGGACGGTGTTGTCGGCCCGCGGCATCGTCCGTGAGTTGAATGCACGATGCGGCCTTTCGTCGGGGATCGAATGTCGAGCAGACCTTCGTCGATCGAGTTGGTTTTGTAGTTGTGTAAGAGGTCCGGCGCACTGGATGTCGCACAGGTTCTCGGGGACTGAGGGAACCTAGCCAAGGTTCGCTGGGAGGGCAGAGGTCATGAAATTGCGAGACGTCGTTATGACAAAAATCACAATTCAACCCAACGTCGTGGAAAAAGAAAGAAGTACGAGCGCACCGACTCCGGCGGAAATCCGTCTGCGAGCCTTTGAGATCCATATCGACCGTGGGGGTATTCACCGCCTGGCCATGGACACTTGGGAGCAGACCCATGCGAATTTCGATAAAAGTCCAAAGACCGGGAAAGAAAAGCCACAAAGAAGTGAAAAGCGCGATCGAGGCAATATCGAGACTCACGAGCGGGGCGCAACCGTGAAATCGCCTTCCCTTTTCGATTGGTATCACATTCTGAGGGCCCAACATCACTGGACAGTATTTCAAGTGATTCGGTACGCATTATGGCTGGCTCGATAGATTAACGGTGTTTTTAAGCTGCACTAGGTAACGCGTTCAAATTCGCGGGTGGCGTTTAAGGAGTTCTAGTTATGTGGATTGTTCGAGTCGCTCTGGATCGACCGTATACCTTTGGTGGAGCGAATGCGACGAGCTCTTTCGCCGATCGAACCCCACGAAGGGAGGACCAATGACTACACATCCGATGCATCTCTTCGATCCGGCCCAAGCTGGTCCAAAAGGGAAGCCAGCGCGGACCATTCGTCTGTCTCCGACAACACAGGACGATGTTTTTCTGAGCGCACTGCTGGAGACCCCCACAACGAAGACCTTACGAAGGAGCCCTCTCGAGTGGGCCGTCGCGACTGGATTTCACATTGTGATTGTCGCCACGCTGATCATTGCCCCGTTGTACACAACGGGGACGATCGAACTGAGCAAATACGATGAGACTCCCTTGGTGGCCCCTCCTCCTGCGCCGCCCCCGCCTCCACCTGCGGCCGGGCGGCCGGTGGCTCCGCACGTATCAGCTACGCGGCCGAAGCTTACTTACACACAAGGAAAACTAACTGCGCCGACCTCGATTCCGAAGACGGTCTCTCTGGATAACGCAGCTGCCGCGCCGGACTTGGGAGGCGTCGTGGGAGGTGTCGTGGGGGGCGTCCCTGGTGGGGTGGCCGGGGGACAACTCGGCGGCTCACTCGGGGGAGTCTTTGGTGGCACGGGGACATCCATACCGATCCCACCTTCGCAGCAGGCCGCCGCGAAGCGAATTGTTCGCGTTGGCTCCAGCCTCAAACCACCGCGGCGAACCTATTCGATCCAGCCGGAGTATCCGACACTCGCAAAGCAGGCGCACATCTGGGGCGTGGTTGTAGTCAACGCGGTGATCGACGAGCACGGCAACGTGGTGCAAGCGCGCGCTGTGAGTGGCCACCCGGTACTCATACCGGCGGCATTGAGTGCGGTCCTGCAATGGAAGTATGAGCCAACACTGCTTAATGGCACGCCGGTGGCTGTCGAAATGGAAGTCACCGTCCATTTCAGCCTCGGAAGCTAGTTCCGAGCGCGTGGCTACACGAAAGTGAAAGAGGCTTGTGAACGCAGGGACCAGTTCGCTATCGTTCACGGGCGACTCTCCGAGCTTTGGAGAGCCTGTTAAGGAAACTCACGACGAGAGGGAGGAATAGCGATGACGAACGAGCAATCGACGTGGTCTCCATCTGAACCTGCTCCCTTGGGCATTGGCAAGGGCACTGCGGAGCTGGGGGAAATCGTCGTCTTTATCGACGGACGCACCGAGACTGCGGGCATCTTGGAGTTCGCAGGCATTGTCGCCCAGGAGCACAACGCGCGGCTAATCAGCGTATTCATGCAGCCGGAGCCCACGATTACGCCGGCAGAGACGTTCGCCCGCGGCAAGGGCATGCATAGCGTTATCGAGGCACACGGAGCGGAACTCGAGAAGATCGAGGCGGAGCGCCGCGCGCAGTTCGAGATCATCGTCCGTCGTCACGGAATCCGGTCAGAGTGGAGATCGTTGCCCTACTTGAGCAGCGAAGTAGGCGTGCATGCATACTACGCGGACCTGGTCGTGATCGCCCGCCCAGAATCTGCGGGCCAGACGGCCGCTCCTCCTGGCCTCGCCGAGTCGCTCGTCTTGAGTTCCGGCCGGCCGATCATCGTGTTTCCACCACGCGACAAGGTATCCCGAGTCCGCCGCATCCTGGTGGCATGGAATGCCACGCGCGAGTCCATCCGCGCCGTAGCGGACGCCCTGCCATTGCTTGTGAGGGCCGAGGCGGTCGAAGTCTTGGTGGTCGACCCTCAGCGCCGTCCGGAGGGTCACGGCCAGGAGCCGGGCGCCGATATCGCACGTCACTTGACACGTCACGGTGCGCAAGTTGCGGTACGACGCGTGCCGTCCGACGGAAAAGACGTAGGTCGCCTGATGCTGTCGCAGGCCGCCGCTTTCGGCGCCGATCTGCTCGTCATGGGCGCCTATGGCCACACGCACTTGAGAGAGTGGATGTTCGGTGGCGTCACGCGGACGGTCCTGTACGAAGCGGGACTCCCGGTCCTGATGTCCCGATGAGCGTTGGTTCCAGTCCTTCTGGCGGGCCATTCGACCACCTGGATGGTTCGAAAACGGACCTTTCGGCAGCGCGAAGTCTTTTGTAGCAAGAGACCGTTCGGTCTCATCTAACACTTCTACTTCACGCGATCAGGTCGCGATGGGAGCGTAAGGGGTTCTATTTATGTGGATTGTTCGAGTCGCTCTGGACCGGCCATATACGTTCATTGTTCTAGCCGTGCTCATTTTGGTTCTGAGCCCGATCATGATCTTGCGCACACCGACCGATATTTTCCCTAACATCGATATCCCGGTGATCGCCGTGGCTTGGCAGTTCACCGGCATGAATCCCGAAGAATTAGAAGGCCGGCTGACCAGCCCGTTTGAACGCGTGCTGACCACGACGGTCGACAACATCGAACACATTGAATCCACAACGGTAAGCGGTCAAGCCATCATCAGAATTTACCTGCAACACGGCGCGAGTTTGGACACCGCGAATGCCCAGGTGACGGCCATATCGCAAACCGCAATTCGACAATTACCGCCGGGCATTCTGCCTCCCCTGATCATTAATTACAGCGCTTCGAGCGTGCCCATTCTGCAGTTGGGCCTATCCGGAAGCGGGCTCTCAGAGCAACAGTTGAACGACCTGGGACAGAATTTCCTGAGGCCTCAACTGGTGACAGTGCCTGGAGCCGTCGTTCCTTTCCTCTACGGTGGGAAACAACGTCAGGTCATGGTCGATTTGAATCCGGGGTTGATGCAGTCGAAAGGGCTGGCTCCACAGGACGTTCTCGCCGCCGTGCAGCAGCAAAACCTGATTTTACCTTCCGGAACGGCAAAGATGGGTCAATTCGAATACGACGTTCGAGTGAACGCCAGCATGCGAACCGTCCCCGAACTGAACGACCTCCCGGTCAAGGTCGTTGGGAATTCTACGATCTATCTTCGTGATGTGGCGAATGTCCGCGACGCTTTTGCGCCGCAGACCAACATCGTGCGCCAAGACGGTCATCGCGGTGCCTTGGTCTCCATTCTCAAAGCCGGTAACGCTTCGACCATCGACGTCGTAAAAGGCATTCGCGGCCTTCTTCCTCGTGTGGCGCAGACGCTGCCCCCGGAACTGAAGATTTTGCCGCTGGCCGATCAGTCTATTTTCGTCCGCGGCTCTGTGAACGGTGTCATCCGCGAAGCCGTTATCGCCGCGTGTCTCACGGGGTTGATGATTCTGCTCTTCCTGGGAAGCTGGCGCAGCACCTTGATCATTGCCATCTCCATTCCGCTATCCATTTTGACCTCCGTCATGATCCTCAGCTTTCTGGGCGAAACCATCAACATCATGACACTTGGAGGGTTGGCCCTCGCGGTTGGAATCCTGGTGGACGACGCTACGGTTACGATTGAAAACATCGAGCGCTATTTCGAAGAAGGCCACGCGCAGCGGGATGCCATCCTGGAAGGCGCGGCGCAAATTGCCGTACCTGCTCTGGTGTCGACGCTCTGTATCTGCATCGTTTTCTTGCCCATGTTCCTTCTGAGCGGCGTGGCCAGATATCTATTTGTGCCGCTCGCCGAAGCGGTGGTGTTCGCGATGCTCGCGTCATACATCCTGTCCCGCACGCTGGTTCCTACGCTGGCGATGTATCTGCTAAAAGCAAAACAGCACGACCGCACCGGCTCACGGAATCCTCTCATCCGGTTCCAACTAGCGTTCGAGCGCGGATTCGAACGCCTTCGGAATTCCTATCACGACCTACTGACTGAGCTTGTCCACCGGCGGGCCCTTTTCATTCCCGCATTTCTTCTAGCCTGCCTTGCGGTTTTTCTCCTCGTACCATGGCTCGGCCAGGATTTCTTTCCGAACACGGACAGCGGTCAATTCATCCTGCATCTCCGCGCCAAGAGCGGCACGCGAATTGAAGAGACCGCGAAGGTGTGCGATCTCGTAGAGGGCTCCATACGCCGCGAGATCCCCGAGCGTGAAGTGGACAACATCCTCGACAACATCGGACTCCCTTACAGCGCCATCAATTTCATGCACAGCACATCGGGACTCATAGGAGCGGGCGACGCCGATATTCTGGTGACTCTGAAAGAAGATCACCACACCACTGCAGACTATGTTCAGCGCCTGCGAGAGACGCTGCCCCGTGAATACCCAGGCACAACCTTTTATTTCCTACCGTCGGACATCGTCACCCAGGTTTTGAACTTCGGCTTGCCGGCGCCCATCGATATCCAAATCGAGGGAACCGATATTGACGGCAATCGCGAAGTCGCGGCCCGGATGCTGCAAGAGGTCGACCGCGTTCCGGGTATCGCCGATGCGCGCATACAACAAGCGTTTGACTATCCGGAGTTCGATGTGGCCGTGGACCGTACGAAGGCGGCCCAGGGCGGCTACACGCAGCGCGATGTAGCCAATAGCCTGTTGAACTCACTCAGCGGCAGTTTCCAGATCACGCCGATGTTCTTTCTGAATTGGAAGAACGGTGTGAGCTACAACCTGGTGACTCAGACTCCCCAATACTCGATTCAATCGCTGGAGGACCTTCAGAACACTCCACTCAATGCGGCGACCGCCGCGCGCCCTGAAATTCTCGCGGATGTCGCGTCGATCCAACGGGCAAACGAGATGGAAGTGATCAACCACTACAACATCCGGCGCACAGTTGATATTTACGCCGCCGTGCAGGGCCGCGATTTGGGGGCGGTGGGCCGCGAGGTCACGCGTATTGTGGATGCCAACCGAAAGTCGTTGCCGCGTGGCAGCTTCGTCACGGTTCGCGGCCAGCTGCAGACCATGCGCACCTCGTACCTCGGGTTGCTGGGCGGACTCGTCTTCTCCATCGTTCTCGTCTACCTCTTGATCGTGGTCAACTTTCAGTCTTGGCTCGATCCGTTCATCATCATCACGGCACTTCCTGCCGCCCTTGCAGGCATTGTCGGTTTCTTGTTTCTTACCCATACAACTCTCAGCGTGCCCGCATTGATGGGCGCCATTATGTGCATGGGCGTCGGAACGGCGAACAGTATTCTCGTGGTTTCTTTCGCGAAAGAACTGCTACTGCACCACGGAGATCCAGTTAGGGCGGCGATCGAAGCCGGCTTCACACGGTTTCGCCCCGTGCTGATGACCGCTTTGGCCATGATCATCGGCATGATTCCCATGGCGCTCGGGTTGGGCGAGGGCGGCGAGCAGAATGCGCCCCTGGGCCGCGCCGTCATCGGCGGCCTGTTGTTCGCCACTGTGGCCACCCTGATCTTCGTTCCCGCGGTGTTCAGCCTGCTACACCGACGACGTGATCCTTCCGTCCAACAACAGTCAGCGGCCAACGCCGAACCAATTCAAGCTTGAACTAAAAGGAAACCATGACACCGAGCCAGGAAAACGTGACGAGCATCCCCGAACCAGAAATGATCGAAGGGCAGACCATGCAATCGAGTCCGGATGGATTTCACCCTCACCCTGGAGCCCGGCGCCGGACTGCAATCCTTGTGGCAGCAGCCGCGCTGGCCGTTCTCGCTCTCCTCATTTACTCCGGCATCCATTCGCGCGCGGTGGCCGAATCGCGTCTGACGCAACGAACGCAAGAAGCCGCCATTCCTACCGTCGCCGTGGTCTTTCCGAAGGAAGGCGCCCCCACACAGGAAATTGTACTGCCGGGCAATACGCAGGCATTCAGCGACGCACCGATCTATGCGCGAACCAGTGGCTATCTCAAGCGCTGGTATTTCGACATTGGCGCACACGTTCAGAAAGGCCAGTTGCTCGCGGAGATTGAAACTCCGGAAGTCGACCAGCAGCTGCTGCAGGCGCGAGCAGATCTGGATACCGCGCAAGCCAACCTGAACATCGCCAAAATTACTGCCAGCCGCTGGCAAGATCTCGTGAGCACGGGCTCTGTGTCCCAACAGGAAACCGACCAGGCGGTCAGCAATCTCAGCGCGGTGAAAGCCGCGGCCGAATCCAGTTCCGCCAACGTGCGCCGTCTGGAGCAACTGCAATCGTTCGAAAAGATCTATGCGCCCTTTGATGGAATAATCACCGCCCGTAATACGGATATCGGAGCACTCATCGATGCCGGAGCCAATACACAACCCAGAGAGCTCTTTCATATGGCTGCCATTCGCACGCTCCGCCTGTACGTCGCAGTTCCCGAGGTGTACTCCCGCGCTGCCCGTTCCGGCGCGCCAGCCACCTTAACCCTCGACGAATTCCCAGGCCAAACCTTCCGTGGAACTCTCGTTCGCAACGCCAACTCGATCGACCTCGCTTCGCGTACGCTGCTTGTCGAAGTCGACGTTGACAATCCGACCGGCCAGCTCCTGCCGGGCGCTTACGTCTTCGTGCACCTCAAGCTGCCCGACCAAGCTCGTTCGGTAACCATTCCCTCGAATACGTTGATCTTCCGCAAAGAGGGCTTGCAGGTCGGGCTGGTTCGCAATGGCAAAGCCGAGTTGGTCCCGGTTAAGATCAGCCGCGACTACGGCAACAGCGTAGAAATCGTTTCGGGCCTGCAAACAACGGACGCTGTCATCGTTGACCCATCGGACTCTTTGGTCGCCGGCATGCCCGTGCACCTGATAAGCAAAACAGCAGGTGGGTCCGAGCAATGAAGTACGTGTTGGGGGTCGCTCGCTTCATTCTTAGCAGCATTGTCGTTCTGATTCTAGTGCTGCTGCTCGCGGGTTGCACCGTCGGCCCGAAATACGTCAAGCCTGCGGTTCCCACGACAGCGACCTATAAGGAAGAGCCACCAGCCGCATTCAAGGAATCAGAGCAGTGGCAGCCGGCACATCCCGCGGATCAAACAAACCGTGGAAACTGGTGGGAAATTTTTGGCGATCCCGAACTCAACAAGCTGGAAGAGCAGATCGCCAGTTCGAACCAGACTCTAATGGTAGCGGAAGCGCGCTTCCGCGAAGCTCGCGCCGCGATTCGCTTCAATCGGGCTGCGCAGTTTCCAACCATCTCGACCTCGCCAAGCGCCAGTTACGTCAAGAGTTCGGACTTTTCACCGAACTTTCCATCGAAGATTCAACAATCCAGCAAGGGCGATTTCGTGCTGCCCTTCGATCTTTCCTATGAGCTGGATCTCTGGGGGCGTGTGAGGCGTAGCGTCGCGGCCGCGCGGGAAGAAGCGCAAGCGACCGCTGCCGATTATGAGACCGCAAAGCTCAGTCTCGAGGCGGAACTCGCCTTGGACTATTTCGAATTGCGCAGCGCCGACGCTCAGAAGCAGCTTCTCGACGATACCGTAAAAGCCTATACCGACAACCTGCAACTGACGCTCCATCGCTTCAAGGGAGGCGTAGCCCCGAAGGCCGATGTTGCGCAAGCGCAAACCCAGCTTGATACGACTCGCGTGCAGGATACGGATGTCACCGTGCAACGAGCGCAATTCGAACACGCCATCGCGATTCTGATCGGAAAGCCGCCTGCGGACTTCAGCCTCGCAGTCGCGCCGCTCAACTACCAACCTCCCAGCATTCCGATCGGACTCCCTTCTGAACTTTTGCAGCGGCGCCCGGACATCGCCGCTGCGGAGCGCCGAGTGGCGGAGGCCAATCAGCAGATCGGCATCGCCCGCGCGGCGTATTTTCCCACCGTGACGCTCGGAGGAACCGCGGGCTTCGCCGGCACCCAGGGTTCCAACTGGTTCAGCTGGCCGAGTGGTTTCTGGGCCGTCGGGCCGGCCCTCGCGCAGACGCTGTTCGACGCCGGGCGCCGTCGCGCCACTTCCGAATCGGCGCGCGCGAACTATGATGCCGCTGTGGCAACCTATCGTCAGACCTCACTCACCGCGTTCCAGGAAGTCGAAGATAACGTCGCCGCGTTGCGTATTCTCGAGAACGAAACGCAACAGCAACAGGAGGCGGTCGCGTCAGCGCAGGAATCTCTGCAACTCTTCACGAACCGTTACAAGGGCGGCGTGGACACCTACCTCCAGGTCATCACCGCGCAGACGATCGAACTCACGAACGAGCGAAACGCCATTGATATCCAGCGCCGTCGATTGGACGCAAGTGTGCTCTTGATCAAGGCACTCGGAGGAGGCTGGACCTTGTCCAATCTTCCTACGTTCGGTGCGTCCTCCGTTCGGGACTATTGAACATTGCGGCCGATCCGCCCAGGAAGCCCAGTTTCTGGTCGAGAGTGTCCGCAGGTGTTTCGGGAGGAAGAGTAAACCCGATAAAGCTCGCCTTAAGGCAGTTTCTGACGTGCAACGGTTTAGCAGACCGCTGTAGTCGATTGGGTGTTTAGAATAGACCATCAGTATTGACGTCCAACTAGCGTCCATATCCAAGGTTTGGTGGCGGTTTTTGAGGGTCTCGAACTGTAAGGGCAATTGAATCATCAAGACTTAGGGTTTGGTCGTCATCTCATAACCTGAAGGTCGTCAGTTCAAAAGCGTGACCCTCGCAACCGTTCGCCACATGGTCATGCGGCCAGTGAGAAGCTAAACTCTGTGGTACGCGTGGTGCAAACCGGGCCCCCGGCACCAAGATTTCCTGACACACAAGGAGTACAACGCGAACGTCAGGTCAAATCTGCTCCCCGCAACCAAGAAATTCTTTGATTTCAGAAATTTCTCGGTACCCCGCAAACATCCGAATTGACGAATTTCTAAACGCTTGCTGCTGCCTGGGACCGGCGCAACTCGTGCGGGAGCAACGCTCGCTCTTCCCCGACATTCCACGGGATCAATTCCGGTTTGGCCGACGGTTCGTTCGGGATGCAAAATTGAATGTTGACGCGCTGTCAAAACGCTCATTAGCATAAGGGGGATAAATCGAGATTTTCATACGCGCGAGGCGCGATTCATAGCGAAGGACATTCGGGCGTACGGGGAGTCGGATCAAGAACAATGGTGAACCGGGGAGGTCATTCGTGCCGCAGGCGGTTTCGTCGTGGCGACTTGAGTGTAACGTGCTGGCTTCGAAGCGAATCGTCGGCACCCCGCTGTGGATCTATTTTGTATGAAACTGGCTAGGCTGCAAGAAACCAAATCAACGATTCGCTTTCGCGCCAAGTTGTTTCGGCCCAAGGCAAACGAAAAGACTGGATCGTGGACCCTATCTCTGCCCAAGAACGCGAGTACGAAGCTTCCATCACGAGGCATGACGATGGTGGAGGGAACGATCAATGGCTTCCCTTTTCGAGCCGCTCTCGAGCCAAACGGCAAAGGAAGTCACTGGCTCAGGGTTAACAAAACCATGCGCGATGCCGCAGGCGCTGATGCTATAGATATGGTGACGCTGGAGATTACACGGGCCGGAGAAGAACCGGAGATCAGGGTGCCAATGGATCTGCGCGAAGCCCTTGCAGCCGCACCGCTGGCGCAGGCAGGGTGGGAGGACATCACACCAATGGCGCGCCGGGATTGGATTTTCTCGATAAGCTCGGCCAAGCAACCGGAAACGCGCTGCCGCCGGATCGAGAAAGCGTGCGACATGCTTGCCTCAGGAAAGCGACGATTATGTTGTTTTCCCGGTATAAAGTGGCTTATGAAAAAAGACGCAAAATCATGCGGAATGTGGCTTCCGTTGCCGAAGAGTGAGCCTGTCGCTCAGAAAGGAAGAGTCGTATGAAGAACACTGAGACCTCTCCATCCGCCCATGTCCTTGAGAATACGCAGCAGGAAGAATTTGATCTGGTGATTCTCGGGGGCGGCACGGGCTCGACCATCGCTGCGTGGACTTTTGCCGGCGAAGGAAAGCGAGTCGCAGTCGTCGACCGCAAATACATCGGCGGGTCATGCCCGAACATCGCGTGCTTGCC
>Ga0210409_10002879_pt1 | contig 19896 bp, 17 predicted proteins | sample IncBWH17MmetaG_FD_161649 | JGI IMG/M metagenome (GOLD analysis project Ga0210409, IMG submission 161649) | Forest soil microbial communities from Barre Woods Harvard Forest LTER site, Petersham, Massachusetts, United States - Inc-BW-H-17-M | ecosystem: Environmental > Terrestrial > Soil >... | reverse complement strand
AGCCCTTCGTCTACGTGCAGTCTTCCACGAAACAAAACGAGTTCGCGCGCCGCCTGATCCAGCTCGGAGATAGCCATGGCGGCCGCACGCAGATTACAGGTGGGCTCAAGGAAGGCGAGCGCGTTGTTGGCGACGGTAGCCTATTTCTGCAATTCAAGAATTCTTTGGAGCACTAAAGGGAGAAGCGGCCAAGAGAAATCACGATGATCCATCACATTGTCCAATTCGCCCTGCGCCAGCGCTTCCTCATCATTATCATCACGTTGTTGATAGTAATCGCCGGTGCCGAATCCTTCCGCCGCATGCCCGTCGACGCGTATCCCGATCTTTCTCCGCCCATGGTCGAGCTGATCACCCAGTGGCCCGGCCATGCTGCCGAAGAGGTCGAGCGCCTCACCACGCTTCCCCTCGAGCTCGCCATGAATGGCACGCCGAACCTCAAGGTGATGCGCTCCATTTCGCTTTACGGTCTGAGCGATGTCATCCTCACCTTCGAGGACAGCACTGACTCCTATTTTGCCCGCCAGGTCGTTTTCCAGCGCCTCAGCGACGCTACTCTTCCGCCCGGCGTTACGCCCAGCATGGCTCCACTGTTCAGTCCCAGCGGCCTCGTCTACCGCTACGTCATCGAGAGCCCCGATCGCTCGCCGATGGAACTCCACACCTTCGAGGATTGGATCATCGAGCGCGCCTACCGCAGCGTTCCTGGCGTTGCCGATGACTCCGGCTTCGGCGGCCCTACGATGCAGTATCACGTGCTGCTCGACCCAGTGAAGCTCTACAACTATCACCTCCCCGTCGTGCAGGTGCTCAACGCTCTCACCGCTAACAACGCCAACACCGGCGGCGGTTTCTACTCCCAGGGCGGCCAGTTTTATTACGTCCGCGGCCTCGGTCTCGTCAAAACCACCGAAGACATTGGCGAAGTCGTTGTCGGCAGCGGCAACGGTGTGCCTATCCGCGTCAAAGACATTGGCCGCGTCGTCATCGGCAGCGCCCCGCGACTCGGCATTTTCGGCTTCCAGGACAAAGGGGAAAAGGGGAAAGACAACCCCGACGCCGTCGAAGGCGTCATTCTCATGCGCCGTGGTGAGCAGACGCAAAACGTACTCGAAGGCGTCGAGAAAAAAACCGTCGAGATCAACCGCGACCTGCTTCCACCCGACGTCAAAGTCCGCCCTTACTATGACCGCAGCGATCTCGTCAAAGTCACCACCGACACCGTCGAGTGGAATCTCGTGCGCGGCATGGTGCTCGTTCTCATCGTCCTTATCTTTTTCCTTGTCAGTATCCGCGCTGCCGTTATTACCGCGCTTACCGTTCCACTTGCTCTTCTTTTCGCCTTCATCTTTCTCCACGCTACCGGCGAAGCCGCCAACCTCCTCTCCATCGGCGCCATCGATTTCGGCATCATCATTGACGGCACCATCGTCATGGTCGAAAACATTTACCGTGAGCTCAGCCTCCGCCATGGCCAGGAATACAAAATCAACGACGTCATTCTCGCCGCCGCTCGCGATGTCGACCGCCCCATCTTTTATTCCGTCGCTGTCATCATCGCCGGTTACCTCCCCATCTATGCCCTCACCGGTCCCGCCGGAAGACTTTTCCATCCCATGGCGGACACCATGGCCTTCGCGCTCGTCGGCGCCCTCGTCCTCACACTCACTCTGGTTCCCGTCCTGGCCTCCTACTGGTTCAAGAACGGCGTCAAGGAAAAGCCCAATCGCCTTTTCGAGCGCGTCCGCACCGGTTATGGCAAGCAACTCGAGTGGTGCCTCAATCATCCGGCGTTGACTCTGATTGTCGTCACTCTTATCTTTGGCTCCACGCTGCTCCTCCTCCCCTTTATCGGCGGCGAATTCTTGCCGCACCTCGATGAGGGCGCTCTGTGGCTTCGCGCCACCATGCCCTACACGATTTCTTTCGAAGACTCCGCCAAATTCGCTCCGCAGGTCCGCGATATTCTTTCGAAATACCCGCAGGTCACTGTCGTCGGCTCCGAGCTTGGCCGCCCTGATGACGGCACCGATCCCACCGGATTTTTCAACTGTGAGTTTTATGTTGGATTGAAGCCTTACGACGACGCGTCTTGGAAATCCGGCTCCATTCACACCAAGGAAGAGCTTAGCCGCGAGTTCGACAAAAAACTCGCGTCTTATCCCGGCGTAATCTTTAATTTTACCCAGCCCGCCGAAGACGCCGTCGACGAAGCTCTCACCGGACTCAAGTCCTCCTTGGCCGTCAAAGTCTTCGGCCCCGATCTCAACGTCCTCGAGAAGAAAGCCGTCGAGATTCGCAATATTCTGGCCAAAACACCCGGTTTCAAGGAGCTAACCGTTGTCCGCGAGCTCGGACAGCCTAGTCTCCTCATTGACGCCGACCGTGCCAAAATCGCGCGCTATGGCATCAACGTCGCCGACGTAGAAGCCGTCGTCCAAGCCGCGATCGGCGGTCAAGCTGCGACACAAGTGATTCAAGGCGAAAAACTTTTTGACCTCGTCGTTCGAATGGAACCGCAATACCGTTCCAGTGCCCGCGCCATCGGCGATCTCCTTGTCCCCGCGCCCGCCGGCCAGCAGATTCCTCTCTCCGAACTCGCCACTATCAAGGAAGCCTCCGGCGCTTCCTTCATCTATCGCGAAAACAATTCGCGCTACATTGGCATTCAGTTTTCCGTGGAAGGCCGCAACCTCGAAGGCACCGTAAACGCAGGCCAGGACGCCGTCAAAAAAGCCGTCACTCTTCCCGAAGGCTACCGTCTCGATTGGGGGGGTGAGTACAGCGAGCTCCTCGAAGCCAAGGCGCAATTCTTCGTCATCGGCCCGCTGGCGCTCCTGCTCATTTTCATGATTCTCTTTGCGCTCTACGGCAATTTCAAATTCCCCATCACCATCGCTCTCGGCGTCATCCTGACCGAACCTGTCGGCGCGCTCATTGCCCTCAAGCTCACCCACACACCCATCAGCGTCTCCAGCATCCTCGGTTTGCTGGCTCTGCTCGGCGTCTCGGTCGAAACCGCCGTTATTCTTGTCAGCTACATCAACAAGCTTCGCCTCGAAGGAAAAAGCGTCCGCGACGCCACGCTCGAGGCCTCACTCCTCCGCCTTCGCCCCATCATGATGACTGCGCTCGTCGCTTGCCTCGGTCTGCTCCCTGCCGCCATGTCCACCGGTGTCGGCAGCGACACGCAAAAGCCTTTCGCCATCGTCGTCGTCGCCGGCCTCGTCTCGCGCCTGGTTCTCGGCTTCTTCGTCAACCCGGTTCTGTACGAAATCGTCGCCCGTGAAGGCGATGTCCTTCAGGTCTGACGCAGTCGCGTGCTATGCGGCGCGCGAACGTCGTTCAGATTCAATTGTCGAAAGACAGAAATACAGGGGCGGCTGAGCTATCGCTCCGTGTCTCCCGAGTTCCGAAGGAAAACACCTAAAATTTTGTAGGGGAAGGCTTGAATTCTTGCAGGAATCAACTCGATCGCTTAACTGTTCGGATCGAACATCACGGCCACGGTCATCGTGCTCTCGCCGCCCGGCGAGAATCGCCACTGCCGTACGGATCTCTCGGCGGCATCGGCCAAAGCCGGGTTTCCACCTAGCACCTCAACGTCCTTAACGCTCCCATCCGCATGAATGGCAACCTTCAGGCGTACCGTCCCGCCAATTCCTCTTCTTTTCAGGATGGCCGGATACTGCACGTCCACCTTTTTCACGATTTTGCGGTCATTATCCTGCGCCAGGACTGGCGTCAGGCTAAGCAGCACTAGAAGTAGGCAGCCGCATGTCGCGGCGCAGTGAGTCTTTCGTTTTTGGCTTGTCATCGTGCGGCCTTAAAGCAGCAGGCGGGGACTCGGCTCTGGGACCACCCACACCGTAGCCACTCCCTTTTGCCGCACTAAAGCTGCAGTCCTGCTACCAAGTTTCCGCGTTTTTTGCGAACCGGTTCCACCAGCGCATTGCGCCGCCCATAGTAATTATAAGTTATTGTAATTAAGCCACTTAGCCGGGGATGGGTAATCCTACCCGAACGCCTTGCGCCGCAGAAGGATCTGGTTCCAACAAGACTTTCTCAAGTCCCTCTCAGCGTGCTGTTTCACATTGAGATGTTCTCTGCGATATCGCCGCCCTAGTTGAGAGTCTTGCCTGAGCGAACTCGAGCCTTCTACTTCGCTGGCGCAGGTTGTGCCGTCGGCGGCAGAATCCCGTTAAGCCGCAAATAGATCGCCTGGCCGGCATAGTGGTCATACCAATCGTCACTCAAAATAATCAGCGCCCCCGCCCGCGAGGTCTGTCTATTTCCGAATAGGGTTAACGGATCGCTGAGCTTCGAATCGTCCACTCCCGCCAGCGCCGTCGAGCAAAACTCAAACGACGCCTTCAACCCCGCCACCAGTTTGTCCTTCCCATCCGCGTCCGTCAGCTTGAACTCCGGCGCCGTCTGCCCCGAAATCTTTGCGCACAGAAAATAATTCGACTGCGCGATATGCATCACCACATGCCCAAACGAGTTCATCTCCGCTGTCGGCTTGAAGCCATATTTCTCCGCCGGCATCGAGTCCGCCGCCGCAACCATGTTCTTCTCATATCGCGTCAGTTGACTTTTCACCATCGTGGTCACCGGATTCGCCACCGGCCCCGACGGTGCCGCATCCTGCGCCGCACACATCGCCCCGCTGACCAGCAACCCCGCCATTACCAATCCAATTTGCTTCATCTTCATTCTCCTCCCCGCCTAAGGCGCTCATCTCGCGCCACGCTTCTTCGAACGCCGCCACGGAAGCATACCCCCGCGCCATCCCAGCGACAAGCGGCTTCGCGTCCTGAAGTATTTCTCCATCGCAAACGGTTGAGCCAACACTCCTGTGATGACCTAACTCCAGTATCTCCCTCGCTCTGCCGGGTCTCGCACCATTTTCCTGCGCCCCAATTATTGCGGAATTCGATACTCCCCATTCAAATTTCGTCTACCTTTCAGCATCAATTCGCTCTCATAATAGATGCCGCGTCTATCGAAGCATGCCAGTCGGCTTCGAATCGATTATAATTCAGCGATCTGGCCGCGCACGGCCGGCATTTCTCGAAAGGTTGGATCAAGGCCGTGGGTCACGGTCTGAACGAGGAGCTTATGGCAAGAACAAACGGTAATGGTTCATCGACAAAGAGCAAATCCCCCTCCGTTAAGAAAAAGCTTTCCCCTGAGGAAAAAATCGCGCAGCGCGCCTACGAGATCTACCTCGAGCGCAACGGCGCCCCCGGCAACCCGCTCGAGGACTGGGTCCGCGCCGAACGCGAACTGCTCCAGAAGAGCCGCAAATCCACCAAGAAAACTGTTGCGGCAGCAGCCTAATCCCGGCGGACAACTCACCTCCCTGTCCCACGTCGCTTCTTCCGTCCTTGTAGAGGCGTGGCTTCAGCCACGCGCCTTTTTCTTCTCATCCCGATTCCCTTAAGTCCGCTCGCCACCGCGCCGCAGACATTCCCCGAACACTCGGCTACAATGGCGCGGCTCCAAAAACGCTACCCAAACTTCGCCAAGGAAAATTTTGATGCCCCCAGTGTCACAAAATAATCGCAGCGTCTCGCGCAAAGCCACCAGCAAGTTTCTCGTCAACGCTCTGGCATGCCCCATAGCGTTCGTCGCGCTCTCCGCGTCGCCGACAATTCTCCAAGCCGCGCCGCAAACTCCTCACCTAAAAAATTCCGCCGCGCAACCTCGCTTCGCCTTCTCTTTCGATTCGAAACTCAGTCCCTCTCCTCTCGACGGCCGCGTCTACGTCGTCATCTCCACGAAAGAAGACCCTGAGCCTCGCACGCAAATCCTCGAAGAAGAAGTCCAGTCCCAGCAAATCTTCGGCGCCGACGTCGACGCCCTCGCCCCCGGCCAAAACGCCATCATCGCCGATGACGCCCTCGGCTACCCCACCGCCAATTTCCGCGATCTTCCCCCCGGCGACTATTGGGTCCAGGGGGTCCTTAACAAATACACCACCTTCCATCGCTCCGACGGCCACACCGTCAAGCTCCCCATGGATGAAGGCGAAGGCCAGCACTGGGACACCAAGCCCGGCAATTTTTACAGCACGCCCGAACGCGTCCACATCGATCCTGCCGCCTCAAACGCAAACATCATCCAGATCCATCTCACAAAAGTCGTTCCCCCCATTGAGCCCGCGAAAGATACCGAATGGGTCAAGCACATCAAAATCCAAAGCCCAGCCCTCACAAAGTTCTGGGGCCGTCCGATGTATCTAGGCGCAATCGTAGTCCTCCCCGAAGGCTGGGCCTCCCATCCCAACGCGCACTATCCGCTCCTTCTAGACCACGGCCATTTCCCCCATGACTTCACCGGCTTCCGCGCCACGCCTCCCGACCCCGGCATGACCGGCTACTCCCTCGATCGCGCCCAAGCCCAATACAAGTTTTACCAGGACTGGACCACCGGCAAGCTCCCCCGCATGCTCCTCCTCCTGGTCCAGCACGCGAATCCCTATTACGACGATTCCTACGCGGTCGATTCCGCCAACGTCGGCCCCTACGGCGAAGCCATCAATCGCGAACTCATCCCCGCCATCGAAAAGCAGTTCCGCGGCATCGGCCAGGGATGGGCCCGCGCCGTCTACGGTGGCTCCACCGGCGGCTGGGAAACGCTGGCTACGCAAATTTTCTATCCCGATGATTTCAACGGCGCCTGGGGCGCCTGCCCCGACCCGGTCGATTTCCACGCCTACCAAACCGTGAACATCTACGACGACCCCAACGCCTACTGGACCATCGGCCCCTTTGGCCGCATCTCCCAGTCCGAAATGCGCACTCCTCCCGGCATCATCCTTGCCACCACCGAAGGCACCAATCGCTGGGAACTCGTCCTCGGTACTCACGGCCGCTCCGGCGAACAGTGGGACATCTGGCAAGCCGTCTTCAGTCCCGCCGGCCCCGATGGCTACCCCGCCGAAATCTGGGATCAACGCACCGGCGTGATCAATAAAGATGTCGCAGGCTACTGGCGCGAACACTACGACCTAACCGCCATCATGAAACGCGACTGGCCCACGCTAGGCCCCAAGCTCCAGGGCAAGCTCCACGTAATGGTCGGCACCGCCGACACCTTCTTCCTGGATGGCGCCGTCCATCTTATGCAGCGCTCGCTCGAAGCCACCGCCAACCCTCACTCCGACGCCACCTTCGACTACGGCGTCGACCAACCCCACTGCTACACCGGTCCCCCAGGCAGCACCACGCGCGAAGGCGGCCTGACTTTCACCCAGCGCGTCCTCCGGGAATCCGAATCTCACATGCTCAAGACCGCCCCCCCAGGCGCCGACACCACCAGCTGGCGTTATTAGCCGCTCTCCCTTGTAGGGGCGCGATTCATCGCGCCCTCTTTCCTTCCTTCGTCTCGTAAGCGCGAATTCTCAAACAAAGATAAATGATATTCTATATATAGTTAGAGTAATATTCCCGGGAGCTATTTCGGATTCCTGGAATATCGCCGCTTGACGTGCTCTCCGCGTACATGCAGAATTGTAGGTACATCGTCTGAATGCCCTTTACTTGGGACGAGCCAAAGAACGCCAGCAACTTTGCCAAACACGGTGTCCGTTTTGAGCGCGCCACGCTCGTCTTTGGCGACCCCCGCGCCGTCAGCCTCTTGGACGATAACGAACTCGAGGAAAGGTGGCTAACGATCGGGCTGGTAAACGGTGTCCTGGTTCTCGTGGTAGTTCACACGCTGCGGGAGTTAGTCCAGAAAAATGAGAACGAAGATGAAAACGAAGAAGAAATCAGAATCATTTCAGCGCGAAAAGCCACGCGCCGTGAACGGGAAATCTACGAACGGGCGCGCCAAAATCCCTGATCCAGAGCTCGAAGCTCTCGTCCGTCTCCGCGATGAAGACATCGACACCTCCGACATTCCCGAAATCACGAATGGGAGCGAGGCCGTCGTCGGCAAATTCTATCGCCCCATCAAAAGCCCCGTCACCATCCGCCTCGACGCCGACGTCCTAGCCTGGCTCAAGCGCTCCGGCCCCGGCTACCAGACCCGCATCAACGCCCTCCTCCGCCAAGCCATGCACCGCCCCCGGTCATCCTGACCGAAGCGATCGAAGATTCCCTCCAAGTTTGACTTTCGAGAGTCTCTTGGATATCTGCCTTTCATTGGACAAGACAGCCCCTGACGTTTCCGAGATGCGCACGGCCGAGAACTCAGTTGTCTATAGTTCCGAGAACACTGGTTTCCGTTTTCTCGGCGCCATCCAAAAACCACTCGAGCACGTCGACCTTCATTCCTCATCGACTGGTGGAATTCCGATTGCCAGTCTAGTTATGCTGTTCGGATACGGCGGGTCGCCAGTCAACGTGCTCAGGGTTGGCAATCGCGTCTTTCTAAATAACGGCTTCCATCGGGTGTACGCCCTGAGAAAAGCAGGCGTCACGCACATTCCGGTCGTAGTACAGCAAGTCTCGAATCCCGCGCTAGAATTTCCGCCGGTCTACCAAAACATTCCTAAGGAATACCTTCTTCAAGCTGAGAGACTACCCATGGTGCAGGACTATTTTGACCACCACATGGGCATTGAGCTTAAGACTACTGCGCGGCGACGAGGTATTAAGGTCGTGTGGATTTCGGAGCCCATCGACGTGCCCCTGTAGTTCCCAATGAAGGCGGTACGCACTCAAGGGGCATCGATCACCGGTCTTACATCCAGGCTTTTGCCTTTTCCACACATTTCCACAGTCTCACCAAAACGTCTCAATCGCGCCAACTGCCTCAAACCTCTCGACTTCCGCCACTCTCCTTCGAATTCGCGCCTCTCCGTTCGAATGACCTACTCAGTAAACAACAAATCTATTGACAATTGGTAATAGCTATGCTATGATATTTTATGTTTGGCTCGATGACCACCCCGTCACCCTCCCCTTCGCCCGATTTCTCCTCCCTCTGCGCACGGAGTTTACCCCGACCAGGTCGGGGCGTCGGCGTTCACCCCGAGCGGCTCGGGGCGTTCCGCTTTTCTGCAAACCTTCAAACCTTCCAACCTTCCAACCTATAAACCCGCCAACCTTCCTCCAACCTATCCCCTTTAGAATCACATCTTTTGCAGACCCCCACCTCCTAAACCCCATCGAATCACATCTTTGCAAAAAACAGGGGAGGGGGTGGGTCGCCTATCCGCTACTTCTTTATCCCATCCGTCACCCACAGCAACGCCCGCAACTCCAATCCCGTCATGTATTTACTTCACGATTCTCTGGATATCCCCGGGTGGGGTCATGCTCTTCTCAGTGTTTTGTCATTCCGAGCAACGCGAGGAATCCGTTTTTTCTGCTCCCTGCCTCGTTGCGTCGTTACCTCCCTTACTTCACTACTTCGCATTTTCACGGGCCACGGACCACCGGCCACGGCTCACGTATAATGTGCCCTCAATTCAAGGAGAGCACACGATGCACTACCGCAGATTCGGCCGCACCGGTTGGAACGTCAGCGAAATTGGCTACGGCATGTGGGGCATGGCCGGTTGGACCGGCTCGGAAGATAAAGAATCGCTCGCGTCGCTGCAGCGTTCCGTCGATCTCGGCTGCAACTTTTTTGACACCGCCTGGGCCTATGGCGACGGCCACAGCGAACAGCTTCTCGGAAAAATTCTTCGCGCCAACAAAGGCAACGCCGCTGTCGGCGGACCCGACAAAAAACTCTATGTCGCCACGAAAATTCCGCCGAAAAATCGCCGCTGGCCCAGCCGCCGCGAATTTTCGCTCGATGATTGCTTCCCGCCCGATTACATCGTCGAGTACGTCGAAAAGAGTCTCACCAATATCGGTGTCGAAACTCTCCACCTCATCCAGTTTCACACTTGGGAAGACAAGTGGCTCGATGACGAGCGCCTGCCGCGCGCCATCGAACACCTGCGCAGCAGCGGCAAAGTCCGCGCCGTGGGCATCAGCCTCAATCGCTGGGAACCGTGGAACGGGACTCGCGGCGTGCGTGAAGGCCTCGTCGACGCCGTCCAGATCATCTACAACATTTTCGACCAAAATCCCGAGGACGAACTATTTCCCGCGTGCCGCGAAAAGGACGTCGCCGTCATTGCGCGCGTCCCGTTCGATGAAGGTTCGCTCACTGGCACGCTCACCCTCGAAAGCACCTGGCCTAAGTCCGATTGGCGCAGCACCTATTTCGTCGCGGAAAATCTCAAGTCCAGTGTCGCCCACGCCGACGCTCTCAAACCTCTTCTCAAAGATGGTATGACCATGCCGGAAATGGCGCTACGTTTCATCCTCAACAACAAGGACGTCGCCACCATCATCCCCGGCATGCGCAAATCGCACCACGTCGAAACAAATCTCGCTGCCAGCGCCAAGGGCCCCCTCCCCGCCGCCCTCCACACCGAACTCCGCAAACACCGCTGGATCCGCACCCCAACAAGCTGGAGCCAATGAGACGCGCGACACCATACCCCAACCGTCATTTCGAGCGAGGCAGGCCGACGATTTTTCTTTCCGCTTTGCTCCTGCAAAGCGGTCGGCCTGCGCAGGGAGAAATCTCTCTTCGTTTTTTTCAAAGCGCAGAAATTTCAGCGAGGAATTCCAACTGAGAAGGAAAAACTATCTCAAGCCGTCTGTTTCAAGGCGCGTTCGACGAGCGTCAGGCAACGCTCCGCTTGTTCGCGCATCAACTCTTCGCGATCGCCGCGGTCTTTCTGTGAACTGTGGAGTTCGTCGGCGATGGCCAGCGCCGCAAGCACGGCTACTTTCTGGGTGTCCACCGTCGCCGTACCCACCGCAATGGCGTGCATTTTTTCGTCGACGTACTCAGCCAGCTTATGGACATAGGCTTCGTCCAGATCGCCGCGAATCGCGTAGGTCTGTCCGAATATCTCGACTTTTACGGGACTGCTCATGTCTCCGGATTGTAGCGCACCGCAGCCCGGACGAGAACACTCAACTGGCGCCCCTTCAACTCGCTCGAAGCTGCGCGCCAAGATTTTTTTCGAGGGCGGAAATAATTTTGGCGGAGAAGTCGCTGATTTGCGCGTCGGTCAGCGTGGCTTCGCGGCTCTGAAACGTTACGCGCACGAGCAACGAATATTTTCCTGCGGGGACATTCTTCCCCCGAAACAAATCCGCCGCATCGATCGATGTGATTTCGCCTATGTTCAGCAAGCGAATCGTTTTGACGACGTCCGAAAACGCAGTGCCGTCGGCCAGCAGCAAAGAAAAATCTCTTTCGACCGCGGGAAAACGCGGGAGCGGCTCGTAGCGCCGCGCGTCTTTCGCCGCGCGAATCTGAGCGTATAGGGTTTCGAGTTCAATTTCCGCTAAAAATATTTCCTGACGCAATTTGAATTTTTCGGCGACTCGCCGTGCGAGCTGTCCTGCGACTCCGAGCGAAACGGAATTCGGAGTCGTGGCCGGCGCACCAATCGAAGAGAGATTTCTCGCTTCGCTCGAAATGATGGTGTTTAGGTGAACTGTTCCGCGGCGTGCGGCGTGAGCCCACGTTGCTCCGCCTTCCTTCCATTCGAAGCCGCCGGCAAGTGCACCAATGGAGTCGAGGTCCCCTTTCAGATCGGCGAATTCGTACTCGCGGGAATTCTCGTAAATGCCTTTTTCGCGGGCTTCGCCGGTTGCACCGATGGTTAGAATCGGCGTTTCAACAGAAGCGCTTCCTTCGATGCGATAGCTGCGGCCGATTTCGAAGAGGCGGACGTTGCGCTGCCCGTGGTTGAGATTCCATTCGAGAGCGGCAGCCATGGTGACGAGGCCATTCGAACGGAGGACGCTCGCTTCCTCCGAGAGCGGATTCGAGAGACGCGCGGGCGTGAGGCCTTCGGGGCGGAAAAGCGCGTCGCGTTCCTCGGCCACATGCGGGATCGTCAGAATTTCGCGATAACCAAGTCCAATTAGGCGTTCGCGGACGCGCAGCTCGGGTTCGAACTTTGGGAGACGCAGCGCGCCCTGGCGGGCGGCGGGCAAGCGCGGCGGAAATTTATCGAGTCCGTAGATGCGTGCGACTTCCTCGATCAAGTCGATTTCGCGTTCGACTTCGCTGCGCCAGCTTGGCTGCGTGCATTCCCACGCGGCGAGCAGCGAACCTTCCGCACCGCGATTTTCGCCGATTCGAGCGGGCGCAAAGCCGAGGGCGCTGAGGATGGCTTCGATTTCCTTGTCGGGAACATCAGCGCCCATCACGCGAAGAAGCTCCGTGCGCGTCAATTGGATTTTTTTCGGCGCGCGTTTGCCGGGATAGACATCGACGACGCCGGAGAGCAATTCGCCACCGGCTAGTTGCAGAATGAGTTCGGCGGCACGCCGCGAGGCAAGTTCGGCCGTTTCGGGATCGACGCCGCGGCCGAAGCGCGTGGAGGCTTCGGTGTGAAGTTTTAGGAAGCGTGCGGCTTTGCGAACGGCGATCGGTTGGAACCAGGCGCACTCGATGAGGATGTTTTTCGTGGAGAAAGAAATTTCGGTGTCGGCTCCGCCCATGATGCCACCGATGCCGACGGCGCGTGAGCCGCCACCGTCGTAGACGACCGACATCGAGGAATCGAGGGTGCGCTCGAGGCCGTCAAGCGTACGGATTTTTTCGCCGGACTTTGCGCGGCGTACACCGATGCGGTGATCGCGGACTTTGTCGTAGTCGTACGTGTGCAGCGGGTGGCCGAACTCGAGCATGACGTAGTTGGAGATGTCGACGACGTTGCTGATGCTGGCGACGCCGCTGGCTTCGAGTCGGTCTTTCAGCCATTTCGGAGATGGCTGGATTTTTACGCCGCGGATGACGCGGGCGGTGAAGCGTCCGCAAAGTTCGGGAGCTTGAATTTCAACCTTTACTGCTTCACTTACTTTTGTCGCGCTCTCAACAGGCTTTGGAGCAACTGGCTTGAGCGGGAGTTTGTAGACGGCGCCAAGTTCGCGCGCGATGCCGAAGTGGCCCAGGCAATCGGGGCGATTCGAGCCGACTTCGGCATCAATGACCGCGCCGTGGGGGCCGTTTTCGACGCTGCCGATGTTGATTCCGGAAAGAGCTAGGCGCGAGGCTACGTCGTTTGGCGGAGCGGTCACGTCGACGAATTCTTTCAGCCAGTTGTAGACGACCTTCATTTGTTAGCCTTGCTCCGTGGAGCGAAGACCCACCCTCAAACAACGAGGGTGGGGCACCCGCGACAAACCAATGCAGGCCCGGGTAACTGGGGCGCAGCGTGCTGCGTCTCTACAAGGGCGGATCGCGAAAATAAGCGGCGGGCGCATTAGTGGGCACCTGCCAGGTGGCCGAAGTAGACGTGAGTGGTGTACTCGAGGCGGACCTGGCCGTCTTGGTTGAACTCGGCGAAGATGCGTTGGAGTTCTTCCATCATGGGGGCGAAATTGGGCGCATCTGGCGCGGGGATGAAGGAGCTGCTGCGAAGGCGGCCGGCTACGCCATCGAAATCGAATCCCTGGAAATTGGGAAGCCCGTGCGAGTTGTACGGGTTTGCGCCAAAGAAATCGCGCATGTGTTGCTCGTTGGGGTAGCTTTCTTTGACGCTGGCGTAGTCCGTGCCGAATTCGCGAAGCAAGGATTCGTAGGCGCGGACGAAGGGCGTGGAGTCTGTCAGGCGCTCATTCCAGATGACGACGACCCAGCCTTCGGGCTTGAGGATGCGAGTAAATTCGCTGCGGGCGGCGTTTTGGTCGAACCAATGGAAAGCCTGGCCAGCAGTGACAAAATCCACGCTGGCGTCATCGAGCGTGGTGGATTCGGCGGAGCCGTTGATGCTGGCGAAGCCGTCATAGGAGGCGAGATATTCTTCGCCGGCCTGGCGCATCGCTTCGTTGGGTTCGACCCCGAAGACGCGGTTGCCGTTTTTCAGGAAGAGTTCGCTGAGGAAACCAGTCCCGGAGCCGATGTCAGCGATGACGTGACCGGATTTGAGGAGGCACTCGGCGCGGAGGACGTCGCGGACGCCGGTTGGATAGCCGGGGCGGTAGCGGACGTAGTCGGCTACGCGGTTGGAGAAGCGTTGTTTGGAGTCGGTGAAGGTCATGAGAGGCTTCCGAGTGTGAAGATCGCAGAGAGATTTCTCTCTGCGCAGGCCGACACGTTCGCAGGAGCGAACGTGAAAGAAAAAGCATCGGCTTGCTCCGTTCGAAATGACGGTTTCGTGACCCGGCGGGGAGTCGTGGGAGACGATGGTGTTGTGATGAGGTAGTGGATCATGGGAATTGTTTCAGGAAGCGGACGTCGTTTTGGAAGAAAACTTGGATGTCGTCGATTTGGTATTTGAGCATGGCGAGGCGGTCGATGCCCATGCCGAAGGCGAAGCCGCTTACTTTTTTGGCGTCGTAGTTAACGAAGCCGTAGACGGCGGGATCGACCATGCCTGCGCCGAAAAGTTCGATCCAGCCGGCGCCTTTGCACTTGGAGCAGGTGCCGCCGCCGGCGCTTGCGCCACTGCCGCCGCAGAAAATGCAGGAGACATCGAACTCGACGCTGGGCTCCGTGAACGGAAAATAGCTGGGGCGGAAGCGAGTTTTTACGCCAGGGCCGAAGAATTGTTTTACGAAATATTCGATCGTGCCGGTGAAATCGCAGAACGTGATATCGGTATCGACGGCCAGGCCTTCGACTTGGTGGAAGATGAAGGAGTGCGTGGCGTCGGGATTGTCGCGGCGATAGACCTTGCCGGGGACTATGACGCGGACGGGCGGCTTGCGCTTCTCCATGGTGCGAATTTGCATCGGCGAAGTATGCGTGCGAAGAAGCAGCGGCGTTGGCGCACCTTTTGGAAGGTCGAGATAGAAGGTGTCCATATCGTCGCGGACGGGATGGAATTCGGGGATGTTCAGTGCTTCGAAATTGTAGTACGGCGTTTCGATTTCGGGGCCTTCGACGACGGAGAAGCCGATGGAGACGAAGATGTCTTCGATTTCCTGGAAGACCTGGCGGATGAGGTGATGCGAGCCGATGGGGCGGACGACGCCGGGGAGAGAGAGGTCGACGTGTTCGCGGGCAAGGGATGATTCATCGGCACCGGATTCGATGGCTTGGCGCCGGGATTCGATTCGCGATTCGACGTGGGCTCGAAGTTCGTTCAGGCCGGCGCCTACAGCGCGCTTTAGCTCGGGCGAGGCAGGTTTCAGCCAGTTGTCGGTGATTTGGGCTAGTACGCCGGATTTGCGGCCAAGCCAGGCGTCGCGGAAATTCTTCCAGGCGGATTCGTCGTGGATCGCAGCGGAGTCGGCGTCGAAGCGCGAGCGGATTTGGGCGAAGAGCGGAGCGACACCGGCGGATTCGTTAACGCCGAGGTCCGCGAGAGTTTTGGCCGTTGGATTTTCGGTGTTCGGCATAAGCGACATAGATTACAACGAAGGGGCACGAGAGCTCATGCCCCCTCAGAAATCGAAGAGAGATTTCTCTCTCCGCTGGCCGACCACTTCGCAGGAGCGAAGTGGAAGAAAAAGCGTCGGCCCGCTCCGTTCGAAATGACGGTTTGCTGACGCCGCCAAAAAACTACGATGCCTTCTTGGCTTGGGGCGGCGCGGCTGCTTTCGCGCTGGCTACCAGGCTTGCGAAGGCAGCGGCGTCTTTGACCGCGATGTCGGCCAGGATTTTGCGATCTAGCGAGACGCCAGCGGCTTTCAGGCCGTGAATCAACTGGCCATAGGTCAGGCCGTTGTTGCGGGCGGCTGCGCCGATGCGCTGAATCCAGAGCTTGCGATACTCGCGTTTTTTTACGCGGCGATCGCGCTTGGCGTAACGGTCTGCGCGATTCGCTGCTTCTTGCGCGGATTGGTAGAGCTTGCTCTTTGTTAGAAAGAAGCCTTTTGTGCGTTTGAGATACTTTTTACGACGAGCGCGGCGTTTTGTGCCACGTTTTACGCGTGCCATGGGTTTTTCTCCTTAGGTTTGGGAGACAAACGAGGTGCGCTGACGCGAGGGAATACGCGTAAGGCAGCGGGTTTGTCTCTGATTTGCTGCTGGCCGCTTTTGTTTGCCTTGCGGCAAACATTTTTTGCGGCTTATCGGCCGGCAGGCACCCGTGAAGCGCTGCCTGGCACGATACGCCGGACTTGCGTCCTGCGTTTTGATCGGAAGGGCACGGCATGCCGTGCCCCTACGAAGAAAATCTTTGAGCGTGCGAAATTCGACGGCACGCGCTCAAAACTTTTACGACTCTAGCCGTACGGTAGCATTTGCCTGACGGCGGCTACGTCTCTGGGACTAACCAGCGTCAGTTTCTTTAGCTTGCGCATGCGTCCCGGAGCTTTGGTGCCCATGAGGTGGCGCTTGCCGGAGTGCATGCGTTTGATTTTGCCGTTCGCGGTGATTTTGAAACGCTTTCTGGCGCCGCGATGAGTCTTCAACTTCAGTTTTGGTTTCGTCGAATTCCTTGGCATGACTTGAAAATCTCTCCTTCAAGAGCGGGGCTCACACGTCCCCAAAAATTCTAAAACTATTGCGATTGCTGGGCGTTGGCTGTTGATTGCCCGCTGGGCTTGGCAACCGAAACGCCTTTTTTCGGAGCCAGCAGAGCTACCAGAACGTTGCCTTCCATTCGCGGCATCGTTTCGATCTGACAGTGGTCGCCGATTTCCACGAGCAAGCGATTCATTTTGGCGCGGCCTACTTCCTGGTGCGCCATTTCGCGGCCGCGATGGAAAATCATCGCGCGAACTTTATGGCCGTCACCGAGGAAGCGGATGATCTGATTCTTGCGAACCTGATAATCGTGCTCCGCGGTCGCGGGACGAAATTTTACTTCCTTGAGCTGCGAGCCACGGCTGCTCTTGCGCTGTTCGTGCGCTTTTTTGTTGGCTTGGTAGAGATACTTGCCGTAGTCGGTGATCTTGCAAACGGGAGGATCCGCCGTCGGCGAGATTTCCACCAGGTCAAGCCCGCGCTCGCGCGCCAGTTTCAGCGCTTCGAACGGCTGCATGACGCCAAGCTGGCCGCCGTCTTCATCAATCACCCGGAGTTCGCGCGCCCGGATCCTTTCGTTAACTCGGATACGGTCACTCTGCCGGAAGCTGCGTTCTGCGATATTCCCCCCTAATTGCTAAAAGGCGCCTTGCTGCCCGCCTCGCCGGGCTGGGCCTCGAATCGTCACAAATCCGTGCCCACAGCCGAAAACGAGCCGGGGACGGGTTTCAAAGTATAGCATGCTCGGCGGGTTGCCCGGTAATACCCAAACTGAGCCCACGGCGTGAGGCTGGTTGGGTGCGCTCAGCTGGTTAGGACAAGTTCACCTTTCGGACCGGCGATGGTTGCGCGAAGTTGTGCGTACTTGGCTTTTGCGATTTTCACGTCGATACCTAGGATTGCCACGGCTTTGCTTAACTGTTCAGGCTCCGGAGTTGCGATTTCGAAACGCACAATCCGGCAGCCGGCGGGTGAGTCGGAAGAGGGATGGACGCTGTCGGCGCTCCACTCGATGAAGAAAGGAAGCAAGCCGGCGTGATCGTCCTTGAGATTGAGAGTTTTCCATTGAAGGAGGCGGCCGTCAGGACGTTTGCGTGAACCGGGATTCGGACCATCGAAGGCAATGTCTGCATCGCGGAGTCGGGTCGCAAGCGAATTGAGGTCGCCGGGATGGGCGGCCCAGCCGACCAGGCGCGGCACAATGAGTTTAGCCAAGCCGTAGTGGTCTGGCGCGTCGGACTGCAGTGGATCGAGCGCAATGATTTCGAGGTAATGCCTTTCGCCGAGAGAGAGGAGAGCATTTTCCGTTCCACGTCCGGGATGGACGCCGCCGAATGCGGCGCGGACGCCGGTGCGTTTTGCGACGAGCTCGATGCCCCTAGTGAGAAGGGTGCAGCCGAGGAGAATGTGGTCGAGCATAACGGGTGCGTCAACGGCTCCCCAAGAAATGGAGGGCGCTGCAAGTGCGCCACCGGTTACGGCCATAAACGTACGGCGAGAAAGCATCGGGAGCCTCACGAATACTTCGTCCGCAGCGGCTACGCAAAGACAGAATGCATTGCTCAGGCCAGCGCGCGGGAAGTGACTTCGTCTTGCAGCGCGGCGGCGACTTCGGCGAGGGGCTTGGGGCCTTGGTCGCCTTTGCTGCGATGGCGGACGGAGACGGTGCCGGCTTCGGCTTCTTTGGCGCCGACGATGAGCATGTAGGGAATTTTTTGTAGCTGCGCGTCGCGGATTTTGGCCGGGAGCTTTTCGTTGCGGTCGTCGAGATGGACGCGAATGTTGTGGCGCTTGAGGGTTTCGGTGACGTGCTTTGCGTAGTCGTCAACTTTTTCGCTGACGGGGCAGATTTGCACTTGCACGGGCGCGAGCCAGAGGGGGAAAGCGCCGGCGTAGTGCTCGATCAAGATGCCGAAGAAACGCTCGACGGAACCGAGCAGGGCGCGATGGACCATCAGCGGTTGATGCTTGGCGCCGTCTTCAGCGACGTATTCTAGGCCGAAACGCGCGGGAAGGTTGAAATCGAACTGGACAGTGGTGAGCTGCCAGGGACGGCCGATGGCGTCGATTAGCTTGACGTCGATTTTTGGGCCGTAGAACGCGGCTTCGCCGGTTATTGTTTTGTAGGGAATGTTGAGCTTCTTCATGGTTTCGGCAAGCGCGGCCGTGGCGCGTTGCCAGTCTTCCGGTTTGCCCGCGTAATTTTCCGGGTGTGAGGCGTCCCAGTCGGAGAGCTCGACTTCGTACTTGTCGAAGCCGAAATTTTTCATTACGGCGAAGGCGAAATCGATGCAGGCTTCGACTTCGCTTTCGATTTGAGAAGGTGTGCAGAAAATGTGCGCGTCGTCTTGCGTAAAGCCGCGGACTCGAAGAAGGCCGTGGAGCACGCCACTGCGTTCGTAGCGATAGACGGTGCCGAGTTCGGCGAGACGCACAGGCAGATCGCGATAGCTGTGCAGCTTTGATTTGTAAATGAGGATGTGGCCCGGGCAATTCATGGGCTTGAGCTGGTAATCGGCTTTTTCGACTTCCACCGGGCCGAACATGCTGTCCTTGTAAAAGCCCGTGTGGCCGCTGGTTTTCCAGAGGTCGAGGCGCATGATGTGCGGTGTGTAGACGAGGTCGTAGCCGCGCTTGAGGAGTTCCTCGCGTAGCCAGTCCTCGACAATTTTGCGGATCAGGCCGCCCTTCGGATGCCAGAAGATGAGACCGGGGCCGGCTTCCTCCTGGATGCTGAAGAGTTCGAGTTCGACGCCGAGTTTGCGATGATCTCGGCGCTTGGCTTCTTCGAGGCGGTTCAGATATTCGTCGAGCTCTTTTTGCGTGAAGAAGGCCGCGGCGTAAATGCGCTGAAGCTGCGGATTGCCTTCCTGGCCTTTCCAATAGGCCCCCGCGACGCTCATCAGCTTGAACGCGGTGATGCGCTTGGTGGAGGGGATGTGCGGGCCGCGGCAGAAGTCGATGAATTTTCCAGTGGTATAGAAAGAGACCATCAGCTCGGTAGCTTTTTCTTCGACGAGTTCACACTTGAAAATTTGATTGTTCTTTTTGTAAAGCTCCAGAGCTTCGGGCTTGGGAATGAGCTTGCGCTCGTTGGGCAAATCCTGCGCGGCGAGCTCGTGCATTTTCTTTTCGATTTTGATTAGGTCTTCCGGAGTGAACGGCTCCTCGCGGAGGAATTCGTAGAAAAAACCGGTATCGGTAGGCGGGCCAATGCCGAGCTTGACGTTGGGATATAGTTCCATCACCGCGGCGGCGAGCAGGTGCGCCGCGGAATGCCGGAAGACGAAAAGCGCGTCGGGATCTTTCTCTGTGAGGATTTGGAGCTTGACGTTTTCTTCGAGTGGACGCCGCAGATCGATCAGTTCGCCCAAATCAGGAGCATTGGGTAGCGGAGTTCCGTTGGTAGCGGTCACACGAGCTACAAGGGCGGCGTTGGCCAGCCGGGGCGAAATGTTGCGCGCGATATCCGCCGGAGTAGTGCCCTTGGGCACCTCT
>Ga0210409_10002878_pt1 | contig 19896 bp, 22 predicted proteins | sample IncBWH17MmetaG_FD_161649 | JGI IMG/M metagenome (GOLD analysis project Ga0210409, IMG submission 161649) | Forest soil microbial communities from Barre Woods Harvard Forest LTER site, Petersham, Massachusetts, United States - Inc-BW-H-17-M | ecosystem: Environmental > Terrestrial > Soil >... | reverse complement strand
GATTGGTTTCTACGGAGGTTATGGCTGGGGCTGGCATCACTGGGGATCCGATTGGCATAACCACGCCGTAATTTACAACCACAACAGATACTACTCCCGGAGCAACACGTTTTATAACCGCAACAACTACTATCGAGGCGGCGACGCGCGCGGCGGAGTTAGTCGCGACCGAGGCGGATTTAACGGCGACCGAGGCGGGGATCGTGCCCGCATCAATGAAGGGAACCGGCCCCCCAATGCTTACGCCGGCGGCCGCAGCGGGGCTGAAAACCGTCCCGGCGCGACGGCCAGGCCTTTTGAAGGAAACAATAACGCTGCTCGAGGATACGCTGAACACCGCGGTCAGAGCGGCGTCCGCTCGGGCGCCTTCAGCAACTACGACCATGGCGGACAGGCAAGGAGCTTTTCATCGCGCGGAAGCGCCAGCTTCGGTGGCGGAGGGGCGCAGGCGCATGGTGGTGGAGGATCTCACGGCGGCGGTGGCAGGCATTGATAATCAGAGTTTCGTCCTGTTCCTTGCGGTTTGTAAAATTTAGCGATGGAGAGAAGCCACATGCGGAGAAGGAAGCTGAATTTCGACAAATTTGATTGGACCAATCTTCTTGAAATGGCCGCTGTCGGCATCTTGTTGGCGGGGGGCTTTCCAGTGCGTTCCGTGGGGCAGCAACAAAGGCAGAAAACATTTTCATCGCCGGAAGAAGCGAGCGATGCGTTCGTCACGGCAGTGCAGAGTAACGACGAAAAAGTGATGCTCGATATCCTCGGACCAGACGGAAAGCAAATCGTCTCGTCGGGGGACGAAACCGAAGACGCCAACAGCCGCGCTAATTTTGTACAGAAATATCAGGAAATGCATCGTCTCGTGAAAGAACCCGACGGAACTGTCATGTTGTACATCGGCGCGAAGAATTGGCCCGCGCCCATACCACTGGTGAACAAAGGTAATTCGTGGTATTTCGACACCGACGCGGGCAAGAAGGAAATTCTGTTCCGGCGAATTGGCCGGAATGAAATGTCCACCATTCGTGTTTCCCAGGAGCTTGTGGCCGCCCAAAAGGAATATTACTCCGCTCAACACGCCGGGTACGCCCAGGAAATCTTCAGTGATGAAGGGCAGCACAATGGCCTTTATTGGAAGGCTGCGGATGGTGAGCCCCAGAGCCCCATCGGGCCGCTGGTGGCGTCGGCCGTTGCCGAGGGCTACGTCAAACCCCGAGACGGCGCTCCCACCACTCCTTACCGCGGCTACTACTACCATATCCTGACGCGTCAGGGGAAAAATGCTCCAGGTGGCGCGAAAGGTTACATCGTAAACGGCAAAATGACGGAGGGCTTCGCTTTCGTCGCCTATCCGGCGGAATACAGATCGTCCGGCGTGATGACCTTCATCGTCGGCAGCGATGGGGTGGTATATCAGAGGGATCTCGGCAAGAAGACCGAGGTTCTCGCCAAATCCATGAAGGAATACAACCCTGACTCCAGTTGGCAAAAGGCTGAAGAACAGCCGGAGCAGGCACCCACCGAGCAGAAAACCAACTAAGAGCACTCCTGTTTCTGTACTTGCCCCCGGCCTGCAGGGGGACGTTCATCTTTTAGATAGGGGGCCAAGGACGCTTGCGTGGGACAACCCGTAGCAGCCGCGGTGTATAATCGCATTATGGCTAAGGATGTGATCCATATCTCGGAGGCGGAGGCGGCGAGCGACTTTGCTGCGCTGATGGCTCGCGTGCGGGCGGGCGCTGAGGTGATCATAGAAAGTGGCAAGCGGCCTGTGGCGATCCTTCACGCTGCCGAGCCAATACGCCGCAGCATTTCCGAATGCATTGCATTGGCCAAAGCGCATGAGGAAGAGACCGGCAAGGCCCCGGTCCTCGATGCGGACTTCGCGAAAGACGTAGAAGACATTGTTGGCCGGCGCAAGCCGTGGAACCCGCCAGCGTGGGAATAGTCCTCGACTCAAGTGTAATCATCGCCGCCGAGCGTAGGGGCCATACCGTTCGGGAAATCCTCGAACACGTTAAGGTCGTTCAGGGCGACATCGACATCGGATTATCGGTAGTGACCGTCGCCGAATTGGTGCACGGGGCCTATCGCGCGAAAACCAAAGCGCAACAGCAACAACGGCTGGAGTTCATCGAGCGGTTGTCGACCGACGTGCCGGTGCATCCGGTCACCCTCGACATCGCGCGGCTTGCCGGACGCATTGAAGGCGAACAGGAAGCCCTAGGTGTCCAGGTTGCGTTCGAGGATTTGTTGATTGGTGCGACAGCATTGCATCTCGGCTACCAGATCGCAACACTCAACCTTCGCGATTTCCAAAGAATTCCTGGTCTTTCCGCCATCCAAATCTGAACGTCGGCCAACCCCCCTCGCTCTCGATGCCGCAAGGTAGAGGAATCTGCTGTGACTCGCATTGGTGCCACGCGCGGAGTAGCCTTCTAACGCGGGTTACCCGCTTTGCGAATATAGATCTTCCCTTGGAAGTTTCTGAATTGGATTTCCGGGCCGCCTCCGTTGATCGTCCCGTGGATGGTCTTGTCAATCTTCACCCGGTATTTGCCGCCGTGTCCGCGCCCGTCTTCCACTACTGGCTGAGATGACGCCGCCTTAAGCTGTATATCGAAATCGCTGAACACGTCCCCCTGGTCCGAACGAATACTGACATTCGCCTTTAAATCGGCCGGGAACGTGACATCTACATCGCCATTCAGCGAACTGAAGGCCATCGCTTTCTGCGGGTCGACCTTTGTAAAAGTCGCGTATAAGTGACCATTCAACGCATGCGCCACCGCGCTGCCCGCAATGTTGTTCAGCGTAACCGAGCCGTTTATGTCATCCACGTCCAGCTCGCCATCCACCCCTGTAACCACGATATCCCCGTCATTCACCGCGCGCAGCTTCAGCGAAGTGTGCACCGGTACCGACACCGTCACATCGATCGGGTGCATATACGAATCCGTGTTGATGTTAACTTCGTTGTTCTCTTCCTCCACGGAAAGTCCGGTGCTTGAGATCGTCAGCCGCTTCGGCCCGCCCTCGTTGCGCGTATTCTCGCGGTTCCGCACGCGCGCTTCCACCACCACTTCCTTGCCCTCGTACGCCTTCACGGTGATCCCGCCGTTCACCAAACTGACCTTGACTCGCGCCGGCCGCGAAGGATCGCTCAGCGTCACCGGAATGCGGTCGCCGCCAGCTTGCGCCTGGCCCTGCGCGAACGCCATCTCCGCGCCAAGTCCCAGTGTCACCGCCGCAATCCCCGTCAACGCTAACCCCGCAGACAATATCGATGAGAACCGCCTCTTTTGCTTATTCATGGTTTTCCAGAATTCGAATATCTCCATTTAGATTTTCTACCTTGATCTGCGGACCACCCGCATTTATCCGCGCTCCCGTATACCGGTCCGCACGAAAAATCACCTTGCTGCCGTGATGCTCCTCCTGCATTCCCTGCACTGGCAGCGCCGTCACCGGGAAATCGCTGTAAATCCCGCCGTTGAACGTCTTGAATCGGAAATCCGCCGACAAGTCGCGAGCGAATGCCAGCTCGATGCTCCCGTTCACCGTCTGGAAATCCGACGCTTCCCGCGGGTTTTGCCGGAACGATACTTTGACCGGCCCATTCACAGTCCGCGCCGTCCCCGATCCCGCGATATTGCGGATCTGTATGTCGCCGTTCACGTTGCGCACCAGGAAGCTGCCGTTGATATCGCGCACCGACACCCTCCCTTCATTCACGGTTCTTACCTTGATATCGATGTCGCGCGGCACCTGCACCTGAAAATCCATCTTCACGATGTACCCTTCACTTTCCCGCGAACGCGAGCAGTCGTGGCAATCGCAGCGGAATGGCCCATTCACGTACAGCTTCAGCGCGTCAGCCTGCTGCGTAATGTCCAATGTGACGTCCTTGCGCGCCTGCGCGATCTTTTCCTTCGATTCCGCCCGGATGCCCTTGCTCACCGTGAGCTGCACTTTATCTGACGCCGTCCCCACCACCTCAATCGATCCCCAAACGTTGTCGATCTCCAGCGTCCGCCGTCCCGTCCCCGCGGGCATCGCAAACGCTTTCTCAATTTTTTCCTGCTCATGCTCCGTCAGGCTCGGTTCGTCGTTATCGATCTCCTGGTGGTCAACGTCCTCCTGGTCCGAATCCGCTTCCGTCTCCGGCTCGTCTCGATCCGCATCCACGTCCACTTGCGGTTCCTCGATGTCGATGTCCATGTTCATGTCCGACTCAACGTCCATATCGATATCCATATCGGCGTCCGGCTCTCTATCCTGATCGACATGAACGGCAGGAAGTTTTTCCTGTTGCGCGAACCGATCAGCCTGTTTCTCCGGAACATTGCGTGCCGCTTGCGCAGGAAACAGCAGCAACGCCACCCCGGACACCAGCACCGAAAGAAAATAGGTCGTGTTCATACCCCGCTCCTCAATTCAGCTTGCTGATCGCCCAGTCCGCCCGCTGCCGCACCGTCGCATTCAAATTCGGCGTCTCCCGCAGTTTCTCGAGTCGCGGAGCGGCTTCCGCGTCGCGCCATTCCACCAACTGATCGATCAGCGCAACCTGCACCAGCGGTGATTGTTGCTCCTGCAACGCGTCCACCACCGTTTGTTTCACCTGCGGCTGCCCGGCATGCCGGCTCAGCGCGTCCAGCGCCGCCAACCGCACGTCCACGCTCTGGTCGTACCGCAACGTATGCATCAGCGCAGAAAGCACCTGCGGATCGAGCTGCCCCTCGCGACGCGTCCATGTCACGCCCTCCAGCCGCTGGCTCGCCGACTGTTGCTGTAGCATCGATAGCGCCACCATCTGCCGCATGTTGGTCAGTTCCGTGTGCATCGCCGCCAAATCCTGCGAACCCGATTTCGCGGCCCCTAATTGCATTCCCACGTACGTCCCCAGCGCGACCAGCGCGATGCTCCACGCCACCGCACCCACCGGCGAACGCAGCCACTGGAACACACTCCATCCGGATGCTCCTGCCTCCGCTGCGGCGCGCCGTGTCGAGCCTTCTTCTCCTCGCCCTGTCTGGTACGCCTGCAGCATCGCCTCAAATCGTTCCCGCCCGGCCGCGCTCGGCTGCTCGTCCGGAATCAGCGCCAGCTTCTTCCACAGCCCGGCCACCTCGCTGCACTCCACGCAGCTCTCCAGGTGCCGCTCTACGATTTTCTTCTGCTCCGCGCCCAAGCCCTCCTGCAAATAATCCGGCAAAAGCCCGGCGATTTCTTCACACTTCATGGCCTATCCTCCGCGGTGGAATATTTTGCCGCGCATTCCTCTGCGCGGAACCCGCTGGCGCAGCCTGCAACTGATGAAACACTTCTCGCAATTCCTGCAGCGCCCGGTGAATCCGCACCTTCACGGTCGACACTCCGCAACCCACCAGCCGCGCCACTTCCTCATACGGCAGTTCCTGAAAGCGGCAGAGCACCAGCAGTTCGCGCTTTTCTTCCGGCAGTTCCATCAGCGCCCGGTGCAGCAGTTCCGATTCCTGCTGTTGCTGCGCGGGATCTCCCGGCGCCACCGCCGGCGCCATCTCCGGTTCGAACGGCACTTCCGGCCGGCTCTTCCGAAAATGATCGATCCGCGCATTCCTCGCAATTTGGTATATCCATGCGCGAAACGGAGTCCCCGTCCTGAAAGTGTTCCGGTGCCTCAGAATCCGCAAAAACACTTCCTGCACCAGGTCTTCGCTCAGCGTTCGGTCCCCGGTCAGCTTGGTGTAAAAGTTGTAGAGCGGCGCGTGGTAGCGGTCGAACAACACCCCTAGCGTTTCACCAGCCCCATCACGAACCTGCAGCATCAATTCCTCGTCGGTTTCCGACTGCATTCTCGGATCGTTTTCTCTGCCTGCGTCTTGCCCCTGCATACAGGAATACCGCCTAACCGGGAAAAAGTTACATCAGGAAGGTGTCTAACGAAAGTTGGAAGCTATCCAGATACTGGCGTCGTTTTTCCCGGGGGGCATCTGCCGCGCCATTACTATGCAGCGGGTCGGTGAACTACGTTTATAGGCGTGCCTTTGCGCGGTATAAAAACCGTGGCTGGCGCCGTGATATTGAATTTTCTTGCGTAGCTGCCCTGGTTGACCGCAATCCCCACCCGGCCCCGCGAATCAATATATAAAAGCCCTTCCCCCACCGGAACGTCCATGAACGTTTTCGCGAAGGGCAGTGCGACCGCCTTCTTATTAATTTGCATAAACACTTTGTCACCGAGGTTGTAGCCCAGCTGCTTGAAATCCTCCCCCGGAATGTCCGTGATCAGCGATCCGTAAGGATCATCCAGCCCAATAACTTCTCCTTCGATGCCCTTCGCGGATGTCACGGAAGCTTTCGGTGTCAGGCGCACAAGTTGCTGCACCGGCGGGCCCACCAGGTCAAATTCCCAGCCCTCCGCCAGATGCGCGGCCGCCGGAGAAAAAATATCCCGCCCGTGAAACGTCGATGACAGCGGCGCCTGGATCATCCAATGCTGGTTGGTGATTTCCCGCGCCGACTCCAATCCGTCGCGGTCCAGCACCGGCGTGATCACTCCATTGTCCGGCAAAATAAAATACTGGCCCTTCCTCGATTTCACCGCGATCGCTTTCCGCGATGTCCCCACGCCTGGGTCGACCACCACCAGAAAAACCGTCCCCTCCGGATAGTACGGAGTCACTCCGTACAGAAAACGCGAAGCCTCCTCAATCGAAAATGGGGTCACCTGATGCGTGATGTCCGTGATTCGGACGTCCGGCGCGATTCCATAAATCACGCCCCGGCAAATCGCCACCGCGTCGTTCGCCGTGCCAAAATCCGTCATGAACACAATCGCGGGGCGCGCCGAGGACGCCTGCGCCGACGCCGGCACAGCCGGCTGACGCGAACATCCAGCCAGCGGCAGAAAAAGAAGCAAAGCAGCCACTCTATACATGCGCGATTTGCGCGAACGCATTGTGTCTCCTTCGGCCAAAAAGTATACCCGAACCGCGCAAGGCATGCGCCTTCGGCTGTCACGACATCGCAGATACGCTATGAAAATAAAATGATTGCGGGAGAAAAACTACTCAGTGAACCGGCAAGCCGAACAAATCAATTCCTGCCCCATATGGTCGAGGCGGCCTTGCGCGGTTGTTACCCAGTGATGGTCGGTGTACGGCGGGTCGTTCCGAACGTGTTTCTGATGCCCGCACTCAAGGTCCGCCACCCAGTTGCGGTCTACATCCATGCGAAAACCGACAATCTTGCGCGGAATTCCGGCCGATTGGGTTTTCATTGGCTTCATACCCCCATTCTACGCGCATTCCTTCGCCCATCCTCATATTTCCGGCGGCCGCTCCAGTTACGCCAACAACCGCCGCTCGAAGTGCTACACTCCGTCTGCTATATCAATAACGAACCGTGTAGTTAGAAGGAGCACAGAACATGGAAGCGGGCAACGAAACAGCGGCTGCAATCCTGGTGCAGACCATCTTTCTCAAGGACGGACACCTGCAAGGCCTTCTGGGCGAGCAAGCCACCAAGAGCCCCTTGGCGGCGGCTGAGTTCCTGAAACCCTTTTATCGCGCCGCCCTCGCCATGATCGCCAAAACAAAAGCAGACGACAAATCCTAGCCAGGCTCCCCGGTGACACGGTTCGCGCTCCGGCGTACACTGCGGTTGGAAGCTGAACTTGGGAGGCAATCATGTCGATACGACCTGTGAAGCGGTTGATTCGCAGCAAGCCCACCACGGAGGGCGCTGGCGTGCACCTGCGGCGCGCGTTTGGATTTGGCAACACCTCAGAATTCGATCCCTTTCTTCTGCTCGACGACTTTCGCAATGACGTCCCGGAGGATTATCTCGCCGGATTTCCCTGGCATCCGCACCGCGGCATCGAAACCATCACCTACGTGCTTGCCGGAACCGTCGAGCACGGCGACAGCATCGGCAACCACGGCGCCATCGCCGCCGGCGACGTTCAGTGGATGACGGCCGGCAGCGGCATCATCCACCAGGAAATGCCCAAGGGCGATCACGCCGGCCGCATGCACGGTTTTCAGTTGTGGGCCAATCTGCCGGCGTCGCTCAAGATGACCCCGCCACGCTATCAGGAGGTGAAAGAGCCTGACATTCCAGAAATCACCGATGACGACGGCACGCATGTGCGTCTGGTCTGCGGCAGTTTCTGGGGCAAGCGCGGCCCGGTCGACGGCATCGCCGCCGATCCTGTCTACGTCGATGTGTCCGTAGCACCCGGCCGGAGGAAGACTCTGCCCGTCGAGACCACACGACACGCTTTCGCTTACGTCTTCGCAGGCTCCGGCAAATTTTGCAACGCCAGCGAGCCGCTCTCCGTGCCCACGGAATCGGTGGGCTGGCTGGACACCGCGCCGCCCTCCGCCGCCGACAATCGCTCGCTGGTACTCTTCGATCGCGGCGACGAAGTAGTCGTGCAGGCTGGCGACCAAGGCATCCGCTTCCTCCTGGTCTCCGGCAAGCCCCTCGAAGAACCAGTCGCCTGGTACGGCCCCATCGTGATGAATACGCAGGAGCAGCTCCGCCAAGCCTTCACCGAACTAGAAAAAGGCACCTTCCTCAAGGAAGGCCGCACAAAGAAGGCCGGCGCGGAGTAGAGCGCCGCGACATGCCCTTGAACACCTGGGACCGACAGCCAGAAATGGCTGTCCCACCTGTTTGCACCTCCCGAGAAGAAGAATCTGGAAGTTGTTGATAGCAAAGGACGGATTTGTGGAGTACCCCCACCCCGGGTGTTTTGCGAAAAGAGGCTGCAAGTGATTGAAAAGAAAGGGCGGCGCTTGAAAAAAGAGCGCAAAGAGGCTGCAACAGTATGTAGGGAAAGGATTTACGTCGGGGAGGATGGTCGAGGCGTCGAGCTAACATAGGAGAGTTTACCAGGACGACAGCTACTTTGTCAAGACATTTTATAAAGCAAGCAAAATCAATCGAATAGGGGACCTCCCTTTTGGGTACATCTGCCGAACCCAAAAAAAGACAAATCGACGGCATCGTATGCGGCGTGGCCGCAACTGCACCGAGCGACTTAGGACCTCCGGCGATACTTTGTTCGGATTTTCCTCGGCGCGCCAGCCCTCCGGCCGAATGCCCTTCATACTTTTGCGGAACGCACATTCAATACGAACTTCTCGATCGCGTTGGCGAAGCCTTCGTCTTCATTTGAGGTGGTCACGTAAGTGGCAGATGCCTGAACGTCGGGGCTTGCGTTCCCCATGGCAATGCTCACGCCGCTTTTCTTGAACATCAGAACGTCATTGGGCATATCTCCGATGGTCGCGATCTCGGCGGCTGGAATGTTGAGCAGCTTGGAGATTGAGAGCACGACCTCGCCCTTATTGGCTTGCGGATGAGTAACATCGAGGTAGTAGGGCTGCGAGCGGGCGGCGGAAATGTGTGTCCCGCCGGCTTGCTGAACATCCTTTTCGCACTTGGCCACGCGGTCGAGGTCGTCACTGACACCTACAATCTTGGCTACACGGCCGAGGAGTCCGGCGAACGTCTTGACCACGGTTGGAGGAAATTTGACGGTCCACTGCTCACGCGCGACGTGAGGTGCGTTCGGGTCGCGCACGAACCACTCAGTGTCCGTGTACACCCAAACGTCCAAACCATGATTCTCTATGGCGTCCATCACCTTCTCCGGCACTCCCGCTGGTAGAAACTTCTGATCTACGACGGTCTTAAGGTCGGGCTGGATCAACACGCCGCCGTTGAACGCCGCGAGAGGTTGGGTGAGTTTCAACGGAGCGATCAGCATGGCCATGCCCCGGGGAGGCCGTCCGCTGGTGACGGTGAATTGGATTCCGGCTTCCTGCAGGCGCAGGACCGCCTCGGCCGCGCGCTTGGTCAGCACCTTCTCCTGCGTGACGAGCGTTCCGTCAACGTCCGCGATCACCATTCTGATCGGCTTAGCCGCTTGTTCATTTTTCGATGCCATGTCTTAACCTCGCTCTTAGTATTTCATTTGGATCTCGATTGTGTATTGCTTCTGGTTACGGCTGAAAGAGAAAACCGGCCTCAACGGAGCGACCGTGCCGGGCTGGGGCGCAGCAGTGCTGCGCCCCTACGTGAGATGCGTTGGCTACTGCTCTTGATAGTTCCACAATAAGCCGCTGTCGACAAAGTTGATCGCGTGACGAAGTCGGATTCGTCGGAGGCCACGACTTCACCTACACCTTGCCGCAAAGCGGTAAATGACGCAGCATAGATTTTCCCGAGATGGAGGGAAACATGGGAAGCGTCGTGTACGTATCGAAATCGCGGCTGGAGCGGAAGGCGGGGCCGGTGCGGGTGGCGCATTTGCCGGGGGAGGCGCGGCCGGTCATTTATAGCGTGCATGGGGCGATTGCGGAGCATTACAAGGTGGACCCGTCGAAGATTGGGGAGTCGCACGCGGCGACCATCGATTACGTTATTTCCGCGACCGCGGGTTGAATGCTGGGGACATTTGGAGGTGCGCTGGAAGCGCGCCAAATCGATGCCAGCAACGGGAAGCTGACCGCGGAAGTCACCGGCGAGGTGGAAACCGAGGATAATGTGCTGGTTATCCGGCGGATCCAGGTGGCGATGCGCCTGGTCGCGGACCCGGAGCTAAAGGACAAGATCGAGCGCGTCCACGGCATGTATGCCATGAATTGCCCGCTCTACCGGACGTTGCACAATGCGATCCAGCTCACATCGTCCTACGAACTCCTACCCAGCAGCGCAGTACCCTAGTGTCCGTAATCTCCTCACGGGCGGCCTCTCACCGGGCAGCGAGGACGGATTCATCGCGCAAGAAACGCGAGGTGGAGCTGCGGTCCACTTCTCCGGTTGAGCCGATAGCGTTAATCAGGCACTTGCGTCAGCTAGTCTTTCTTTGAGGTCTCGGGCCGCTTCGGAAATAGGAACGCCATTTGTAGCCGCATCCCCCAGGGAGAACCCTCGCTCGGATGCACAACGTTTCTGTAGAACGCCGCCGAAACATTGACCGGCTGGAATCCCAAATGGAAAACCCGCCCCAGACCGCCGCCCACCGGCACTGTCCATTCGTTGTCGCTCATAGCCTTCCAATTGGCGGTGATGATAGGTGATATCGATATGTACCAACCCTTCTTCAAGCTGTAGTTGACGAAGTACTGTAGCGTCATTTGATTCACGTTCACGCGTGCAGATTGGCCAGCGACTGACCACACGTTGTTTACGAGTGCTCCGAGGGTCCAATGACCTGGCTGAATTACCACAACAACCGAAGGTCCCACGCTAAGCTTTCCTTGACCCAACACGCGACCCGTTGCCGTCGGTAAAACGAACATCGGCCCGGCGGCCCAGACCACCTTGTGCGGCCTTGCCGGAGTCAGGAAGAACGTTGGCGCCATGTCTCCCAAACCGAATACTCCAGCGTGTGCCTGCACATCTTGCGCTGCCAGGAATGCGGGTGTGTTTTCTTCGATACCGAATACTTCCAAATTCGCCGTGCCGGGAGCGGGTTGCCATATGACTGGCGCGACCCAGCGAATGATCATGTTCCAGCTCTGGCTTAGGTTAATGGGAATAACCGGCTGAATATTGAGTACGTTTTGATTCCGGTCAAAAGGGCCGACACCAAAATTGCTGTTGTTCTGGATTGGAACGCTGATCAGGCCCGACACGGGATTCTGCGCAGCTTTCTGCAAGTTTCCCGAATCTTCGGCTGTTGGTTTCTCCTGCTCGGCTGCTTGAACTGCGATTTGTGCAAGCACCAAGCCGCAAATAGTGGCCAAAAAAGTCCGTAGCATCGAGGAGCCTCCAGCTTAGAGGAGTTATGTCCAACGGAACGCGTTCATCAGGCGTCACGCGATGTGTTGCGCGTGCGCGTCGATCGAAACCTGCTCGAAGTCCGGCAAGGGCCACGAACGATCGAAGTAGGCCTCAGTCGGCTGGTAGAACCGAAAATACGCGAACCAGTTCTTGCCGGGGACAGTGGGGATCCAGTTCCTCTCGAAGCCCTGCGGCGCCTTCGGCCCGCAATAGATGTCCACCGAGCCGTCTTCGTTCCTACGCAGGTCCATGCGCGACGAGCGATCGGCGATCTTCTGGTCATTCAGGATAAGTGCGCGCGTGTCGACGTCGTACACCGTAACCGACCAGAACAGCTGGATCGGCGGATTAGGCGGAACGCGGAGCCGATACGATGTGCCGCCGTCCAGCCAGCGGCCCGCCTTGTCCTTGTAGGCTCCGAGATACGCCGATGAAGGACCGGGACGCTTGGGCGCCATCGCCGCCCCAGCACCGACGGCCTCGTAGAACCAAGAGGCGCGTTCGTCGAGCAGGTTCCAGAATGCGCTGGGATCATCGGCGTCCAGCCGCAGCGCGAAGTCCCAGTGCGCGTCCGTTCGATATTTCCCATCCGCGAAGCGCCGGTCCGCAGAGTTGGCTTTCGCCATCGCCTCACCCACCAACGCGGCGTCGGTCAGGATCTTCGTCTGCCGCACGTCCGGCTTGAAAGTTTTGCCCTTTTCCAGACTGAGCGGGCGCAACATCGCATGGAAGAAGATGTCGCGCGGCTCGAGTGGCTCACACTGGATCACGTCATCAAGCCGCTGCCAATATTCCATCCCGCGCGGCGGCAGGCCGCTCCATGCCTTCGTGCCAGCGTCGAGGATCTCCGTCTTTGGCGGATGGTTACGTTGCGCGTAGGGATACATCTGTAAGTGGGCCAGTGCATCCTTCCCTCTCTCTGGATCAGCGTCGGTCAATCGCACTCCGAGAAAGATGTTGAAGGTCGGCGAATGACGCACAGCATAGCCGGCGACGCCTTCTTGTACCTTCTGGCCAGGGGCCAGCACGAGATACTTGCCGGGGGAGTCGGTCTCCGGAATGGCGTTTTGCCAAGAGTCGTTCATCCCGCCTTGCACGCCGCGCGCCGGCATCTCCAATACGAACGGTCCGGAGGAAAGATCGGCGAACCCGAGGTAGTACGGCGTCGTGGCGTTGGCGGTGAGGATGCCGCGCCTGGCTTCGTAGGACAGAATGGCGACGATCTGTCCATTCCTGGCACCGAGCCCCTTGATAACACCGCGCTGCCACGCTGTAAACGCGACCGCTGGAAGGGACCAGAGATAGGCCTGGCAGGCCCGCTGGAAATCACGCTCATCATAGAGCTTCTCGACGGTTCTTTCGGTCGGATAGCCGTTCGCGAAGTCGTGTGTAAACTCGAGCGTTCCGATGCGCGTCTCGACGTGCTCCGGACGGTGGGTCGTCATCTGGCGTTTCGCCGTGGAATTCATGTTCGTCTCCCGCGACTATTTCACTTTCTCGAGATCGGGCAGCACCCAAGACTTCGTGAGCAGCGGTTTCTGGGGGCCGTAGAAGCGAAAGAGCACCTCGAATTTTCCATCCGCGCTGGCTGGGACCCAGTTGGAATCCTTTCCTACAGGAGCCTTTGGCCCGAAGTAAATATCCACCGAACCGTCCGCATTTTTCTGAAGCTCTGGGTTCTGGGAGGACCGGCTGGCACGCTGCATGTTGCGAACGAGAGCGTGGGTGTCGCGATCGTAGACGGTTGCCGACCAGTATTGCGTGACCGGCGCTTTGGCCGGCACATTGACGTGATAAGTGTTGCTGCCCTCCAAGCCTCTGCCGCTCTTGTCGGTGAACGTCATCAGATAGAACTGCCCTGCGCCAAAATGCTTGGCGCTGAAAAATCCCACGGTGTAGGCGACACCGCGTCCATCCACAGGATATTTGTCCGGGTTGGCGAAAAAGGTCTGCAAGCCTTCGATGACGTCGTGCGAGACGGGGACGTACCAATGGCCACCCTCATAGTAGGGCGGCGGGAAGTAGGAATTTTCGTACTTGTCCGCCAGCCAGGCATGGGCCTCGCGAACGGCATCTTTTAGCGTGTCCTGAGCTTTCTGATCGGGATTGAAGGGCTTTCCCTTCTCGATACCGATGGACCGAAGCTGATCGATCATGGCCTTGTCTCTCTCCAGCCAAGGTTCGGTCTGCACAATGCGATCGAGCGACTGAAAGAAGCGTAGGTCCCAGGGAAGATTGGCGTCGTAAACCACGCCGATGGCGTCAACGAACTGGGTTGCCGCCGGATGAGCGGCTTGGGAGAGCGGGTAAAGTTTGATCCGTTTACCGTAGGCGACGGCTTTAGCGATGCCGGCGTCGCTGCCGCTTTTGAGGATGGAACGGAGCAAAGCGTAGCCCTGGTAGGTGTGCGACTGCAAGACGATGTAATCGGAAGGGACCTTGTCTTTGTAACCTGGCGGCAGGATGAGGTATTTGCCTCCTTTGCCTTCGTCAACGCCGGCAGGTCCGACGTCCTCAATGGCCGTCTGCCAGCAGTCGTCGATGGAGCCGGTGATCGAGCCTTCATCAGCTGGCGGGACTTCGAGCACGACAGGACCGGCGTGCTTGGTATTGAAGAAAGCCATGAAGTAAATTGCGTCGGGGTTGGGGGTGAGCGTTTGGTTCTTCCAGTCAAACAGGCGTGACCAATAGACGGCCTTATTGCTGCCCTCACCGGCCTTGGCGTCGCAGACCATGGCCTGGTACATGACATCGAAGTTGACCGCCGGAGTGCCCCAGATGACGGCCTCGACGGCCCGACGATACACGGTGCGGCGGGCAAGTTCTTCGGAAGAGAGATTTTGCGCGTTTGCCGATGTTGATAAGGCAACACCTGTTTTGTTCATGACTGCAGGTCTCTCTCCTGGCTCATCAATTCAGCCAGCGAATCGCCAAGGGATTTGAGTCGAGGAAACCCAATTGATTATCGTAACGTCGTCGAATTTATCGACTACTGTCAGACCTGACAGAGGAACGTGGAGGGCGGAAGACCGCCTTTCCGATGGCATTCGGCTCCGGAGGGCGCATCGCCTGTCATATCTGACAGGGTTTGAGACTACTCACGTTTGCTAGATTCGTGAGTTTACCGCTTGGAACGGCGTGACCGAGGGCGCGTCGACAAGCGGCTTGGGATTGAGATGACGTAAATGCCGGACAGGACGAATTAGGCAGGGACCACGTAATGAAAGCCGGTTTTGCGTGCGTGGCATATCGCGGCGCTCGGTAGAGGCATTCGGAGCGCACACATCGCGCTTGAAAGCGCCCGACCGCGGCAGGCAAGCCGCTCCCTCGACCCTTCGAGGCTCACGGTAAACTTGAAGTCGGGGGCTTCCACCCTCAGCGGCTGAAGCCTTGTTCCTCCTGTGGGTTCTACAGCACGGCTGAAGCCGTGCCCTGACACACATCTATTGAGGTCCCTGTATGGGGATTTCGGCCTAGTGTTGCGTCGACCCGTTGACTCCACCGCGTTAATTGTCCAAGTGCTGCGACGGTAAGGAAGACCAGGTGCCAATTTGCTCTAAACAACTTAAGTCACGAACTTAGCGCCGTATCGCAGACGATCGACCGCCACCATGAGCATACGCTGCGTATATAAGGATGCGCTGCGAGAACGGAAGGAAGGCGAGCGCCGCCGAACATATCAACACCAGGCCCTGCAGCTGCCCCAGGAAGAGCAAAGGTGTCGCAGCCCAAATTATGTCCAGCGTCAACACGGCCGGAAATAGTTTCCTAAATTTCCGGCCGAGATCGGGGTAGTCGAAAGCGACGGCTGTGAACTGGTATAGACCGAGCGGCACGCCAAGGACAGACGCCGTCAGCAACACGCTGCCTAGCACGATCGACCCGTACAATTCATGGCTGACGCGCAGCACATCGTGGAACTTATAGAGTGCCACTCCATACATCCCCAGGTAGCCAACTTGAATAAGCTCCAGCAATCCGCGCGCTGCTGCGCGAGATAATGAAATGGCTGAGGCCGCCTCGCTGGGAATGATGGGAGAGTTCACGGGTGACGACTCGAGACTCTGACGCAAAGCGGAGAGATCGACAGCGAGATCGCGCGCTGATGCATAACGCGCGTCCCTACGTTTGCGCAGGCATTTTTGCAGGATGCGGTCTAATTCAGGGGGAGCCACAGGATTGTGCCGGACAAGTGGCGCCGCTTCTTCCTTCAATATATTTGCGATGGTTGAACTGGAAGACCGTCCGACAAACGGATTGCGCCCCGTGGCCGTCTCATACAGTACGAGACCAAGTGCATAAAGATCGGTACGCGGGTCCACAGGCTCGCCTTCGAGCTGCTCTGGAGCCATGTAGTCAACAGTGCCAACGATCAATCCCGCCGAGCTCGACAGGGATGCTGTCTCCGCCGCTGACGCGCCCGCGTTTACCTTTGATGCCGATGGATGGAACAGTTTGGCCAGACCAAAATCGAGAACCTTGGCATGGCCGCGCGTCGTCACGAAGATATTGGCGGGTTTTATATCCCGATGAACGATGCCCTTGGCATGCGCGGCGTCGAGCGCATCGGCGATCTGAAAGCCAATATCCAATAGCCAAGCGGTATTGCACGGTTTTCGACCAATGCAGTATTTGAGCGTCTGCCCTTCCAGGAGTTCCATCACGATGAAGATTTGGCCCTCGTACTCGTCGATGTCGTGCACTGTGCAGATATAAGGATGGTTCAAAGCTGATGCGGCACGGGCTTCCCGGCGGAAGCGGTCCACAGCTTGCCGGTCGCGGGAAAGCCCTTCCGAGATGAATTTCAGAGCGACCGCGCGGCCGAGTCTCACATCCTCGGCCTTGTAGACAACACCCATGCCTCCGCTACCAAGTCTCTCGAGGATGCGGAAGTGCGAAATGTGCTGGGGGACCATAACAACCCGCAGGAGCTTGCTATTTGCGGGCCATGTTAGGCCCTGAGGTCTATCAAGTCAAACGGCGCCACCTGCAACGCTTTTGCTTTGTATCGGAAATGGCCAGCGAATAGGTGCGCAGCTCGACGTTGGAAAGTCCAAGGGTTGCTCCCTTTCACTGTCGGGCTGGGACGCCGTGTGTCAGGAGATTCATGCGGCACGGCGGTTGGTGTGTCTCGAACGGGACTCGCCATCTGCTCTATTTCCACCGGCTTGAGATAGCGTCGGTCCGGCTGGCAAAGTGCTCAATTTGGTAGCGCCGAGCCGATTCGATGAGCAAAGGAGGGCGCGGCCGTGCGATTAACATCTACAAGGCTGTCCTTGCTGCTCATCTTGGCAATATTTGAGTTGGTGAACAGGGGAGAGCATTCCGCAGGTGCCGCACGAAGCTCTTTTTCCGTTGCTTCAACCGAATCGTCGGCGCAGAATGTGAAACACTCCACCGGATTCTTTTACATTACAGAGAGGTCTATATGCGCTCCGCAAAAATCCTAGCCGCGGCGGCCCTGTTTGCTATCCCCATCTGTAAAGCAATGCCGCAGGCCACCGAAGCGGCCCTGTCCGGCGACCAAGTTGTAGATCGCGTATCTCCTGCCGTGGTGCTGATCCTAGTTTCCTCGGGCGATGGCCAGGTCTCTGGCATCGGTTCAGGTCTGATCGTTCGCTCCGACGGAATTGTGCTGACGGCGAACCACGTTGTGAAAGGCATGCGCGAAGTGCAGGTGCGCCTCAAAGGTGGCGACGTTTACGACCGCGTCGAATTGATCGCGGCCGATGAGCGCCGCGATGTCGCAGCACTGCGCATTCCGGCCACTGGTTTGACCGCAATACCAATGGCAAATTCATCGGAGGCCCGTCCGGGTTCGTCGGTGTATGTGGTATCGAATGGCGCCGGTCTGCCTTGGACCGCATCTTCCGGTGTGCTTAGCGCCGTGCGAATGGCGGATGAGGTTCCGGGAGCGGGCAACGGGTACCGGCTGCTCCAGTTCACTGCGTCTTCATCTCCTGGTTCGAGCGGCGGTGTACTTGTCGATGCGCAGGCCCGTGCTCTCGGTATCGTGGTCGGTTCGATCATCGAGGGTCAGAACATCAATTTTGCCGTACCTATCGATAGCGTGGCGGGCCTCGAGTCGGTTTCCGGAGGCACGCCATTTGCCTCGGGCGCACGGCTGCAACTCTTGGGCACCAAAGTCGCGTCCGCAACGGCGCCTCCTTCCGCCCCTCGTGCAGCCACGGTCACTCCTCCAGGCCTGATTCTGCCGCGCCCAGAACAGCGCCAAATTCATTCGATATCCGTGCATTCCAAAACAATTTATCTGCGGCGTGAGCGACTCCAGGATGACATTCAAAAAACGGCTATGTTTCCGCAACTTGGAGTGCGCTTCGCCGACTACGGGCAAACTCCGGATATCGCCATTACGGTCGATCGGCCGGTTATGACCTTTGATTGGACCTATACCTTGGAATATCAGCCACGGGCGTTGACCCTCGCTTCGGGAACGATTGAAGCAACGGATGAATTCGACGCTGGACCGAAACTTGCGGCTGTGATCGTGGAACAACTCGCTGCTGCCGTTATGCTGCCGCGCGGCGAACTGGATAAGCCGTCCGGAGCCTCCGTGGGGAGCACCGCCGTTCGCGACACTGGGAGCGATGCAGACGAAATTCTGCGTACAGCTCGCTCGATATTTGTGGAATCGCACACTATCTGGATGAAGGGTAACTTGCTGCAGGATGCGCTTTACGTGCGTCCCGAGATGCGTGAGTGGGGCATCCGCGTGAGTGACGACCGCAACGAGGCCGATGTCTATATCGACGTGACCAGACCCTTCCTGACATATGACTGGATCTTTAAAATGATCAGTCCAAAAACGGGCATGGTGCTGGGTACGGGGAAAGTGACGGCAATTGACGGACCTGCAGCCGCGCAGCGTCTAGCGATTGACATCGTTAATCGAATCCGAAGCGCTCATCCAAATTCAGCATCTTAGCTGTGGGCCGCCCGAGTTGATCAGGCACAAAGTTGTTCTAGCCGGCCCGCTCCGAAGCCGAACCCGCGCAAACCTCCGGTCTGCCCGTCGTCCGGGGCACTCACATACCCCGACAACAAAACCGAAGAGAGATTCATCCCGCAAGAAACGCGGGATGGGGCGGCGGTTCTCTCTCCGCGAACCCCTCCTACGTCGGGGCAAGCCGCGTCGCCCTCCTTCGGCGGGCGGGCTACGTTCGGAATGGCGGAGGGTGAGGCGTCGTCTTGCGGCACGGCTGAAGCCGTGCCCTGACACAAAACAGTTGATGGAGCGGCGGTCCAGTTGTCCGGCATGCGCGTTTATCGGGCACCAGAACATGCCTAAGGCTACGAAAAGCGCCGAAAATTCGTATTGCCTTAGGCAGTAAACGCTAGTAGTTTCTTCTGCTATGCCATCTCTCCGGACACCGTGAATCCTCGTCGTCGATGACAGCGCTGCGGTGCGCGGCGCCATCTGCAACTTCATTGACACGGCTACCCCTTTCAAGGCGTGCTGCGAGGCTGAAGATGGCGTCGCTGCCATCGAGAAGGCCAAGGAGCACGCACCGGCCCTGGTGATCCTGGACCTAAGCATGCCGAGGATGAATGGAGTAGAGGCAGCATCGGTACTGCGCGGCATGCTGCCCGGCACGAAGATCGTCGGCTTCACGACGTTCGACGAAGAGTTCCGCAGGTCCCTTCTCGCAGCCACCTCGTTCGACATGATCCTCTCCAAGCATGAGGGACTCGCAAAGCTGGCGGAGGCGATCAACGCGCTGCTGCCGGCCCCCGACCCCCTTAAAACTTAGAGGATACAAACTCCTGGCTAGTCGACTTGCCGGACATCTGCCGAGCCGGGCGGCGGTCCAGCAAAAGCATAGGGCGTTCCAAGCAGCTCGAGAGGTGACCGTCCTATCGGAATATGAGGTTAGATCTGGGGAAAATGAATATTCAGCTTCTGGCAAATGAAGAGAACCAGGATCGCGCCCAGTGTGGAAAAAATGAGACCGGCGGGATGATATCGTTCGTTTGTCGGGCGTGAAAAAATGTGGGTAACGCCGCCGCCGATGATCCCCCCGATGATGCCGAGCACGACCGTCCAGAAAATCGTTATGTGCACGTGCATGACGTCTTTCGCGATAACCCCCGAGA
>Ga0210409_10002876_pt1 | contig 19908 bp, 12 predicted proteins | sample IncBWH17MmetaG_FD_161649 | JGI IMG/M metagenome (GOLD analysis project Ga0210409, IMG submission 161649) | Forest soil microbial communities from Barre Woods Harvard Forest LTER site, Petersham, Massachusetts, United States - Inc-BW-H-17-M | ecosystem: Environmental > Terrestrial > Soil >... | reverse complement strand
ATCACCTCTGGGAAGACATCCTCTTCTCGCACATAGGAGTAGTCCCAATCCAGTTTACGGGCGAGAGGCAACCATTCTTCTCGGCCCAGCATGTCTCCTCCTGACCCAAGCGGACACTGGTACACCCACTTGACGCGGCATTGCTCTCTGCGTGTGATTAGCGGCGGATACTACGCTCGACGGGTGCAGACGTCAATACCATGAGCCGTGTAGACGGGCCGGACGCCATTTCTTATACAATAGTTACCTCCTTTTTCCTGCTTCGAAACTTAGGTGCCACGTCACTGCAAAGGGGATACGTCAGATGTCACACCCACGATCCAGCGCTCGTGAGACTTCCGGTCGGGCCGAAGACGGGAAAGACGAAAGGTCAGACCTCACCGAAACTCCTGCCGATCGAGAGCGACGTGAACTTCCTTTGCGCGGCGTGATGGATACGATTCCGGGATTAGTCTGGAGCGCTCTTCCCGATGGCGACGTCGAATTCTGCAACCAAAGATGGCTCGATTACACGGGGATGTCTTTCAATGAGATCAAGAGATGGGGATGGTCCGCGGCGATTCACCCTCAGGACATAACCGATTTGCGAGAGGGATGGCAAACGGCTTTGCTACGGTCGACCTCGTTTGAAACTGAAGCGCGTATGCGGCGAGCTGACGGATGCTATCGGTGGTTCTTGATTCAGGCTGTGCCTTTACGCGACTCCAACGGGCGGATTATTCGCTGGTACGGGACCAACACCGACGTTGAAGAGCTAAAACTTGCGCAAGAGGAACTGCAGAAGCAGACTTCTCGTTTAGATCTGTTATTTGAACAGGCTCCGGAAGCCGTTGCTGTTCTCACTACAGATGACCGCATCGTTCGCGTCAACAAGGAATTCACGCGCATGTTCGGTTATGAACCTGACGAAGTTTTGCAGCGCCCTGTGAATGATCTTATCGTCCCTGAGGCTGAGATTGAGAGCTCCCGAGCATACACGCGCCTACTGAAGCAGGGTGGCCGAGTGGAAGTCGAGACTGTTCGAAGACGCAAGGATGGGACACAGATTGACGTGTCTCTTCTTGCTATTTCGGTGAGGACTACTTCAGGTGAGCGGGTCGTGAATTACGCCATATACCGCGATATCACGGAACGCAAGCGCGCTGAGGAACGCTTGCGTGAGAGCGAGGCACGGTTCCAGGCAATGGCCGATACCGCGCCCGTATTGATATGGATGACCGGAACCGATGCTCTTTGCAACTATTTCAATAAGCCATGGCTTGAGTTCACCGGCCGAACCATGGAACAGGAAGTAGGCACAGGATGGACCGAAGGAGTGCATCCTGACGACGTGCAAGGCTGCTTCGATTGTTTTCTGCCTGCCTTCCATGCCCGCAAGCCTTTCAGAATGGAGTACCGCCTCAAGCGAGCGGATGGCGAATACCGTTGGGTGATTGAAAGTGGCATTCCACGATACACGGGGGCGGGAGAATTCGCCGGCTACATCGGTTCCAACATTGACATTACTGACCTTAAACACGCAGATGTAGAGCGCCAGAGATTGCGCCAGCTAGAAGCAGATCTCGCTCACATCAACCGTGTAAGCATGATGGGGGAATTGGCCGCCTCACTGGCTCATGAGCTCAAACAGCCAATCGCCGCTGCGCTAACAAACGCCAAAACCTGCGTGCGCTGGCTACGGCGCGATGCACCTGATGTCGCTGAGGGTTGCGAGGCGGCATTGAGGATGATCAATGATGCAACCCGTGCTGCGGAGGTTATCGACCGGATTCGCTCGCTTTACAGGCGAGACACATCTGACCGGGAGCTGCTTGATGTAAACGAAATCATTCGAGAAATGATTATTCTGCTGCACGACAAGGCGGATCGGAATTCCATCTCAATCCGCACCGAGCTCGACTCAGGGCTTCCGCTGGTCATGGCGGATCGCGTACAGCTGCAGCAGGTGTTAATGAACCTGATCCTCAATGGCATCGAGGCGATGAATGATGCGAAGGGCGAACTAATGCTCACGTCGAAGAGAACCGAGGATGGTCAACTACTCATTTCAGTGAGTGATTCCGGCATCGGCCTTCCTGGCGGAGAGGTCGGCCGGATTTTCGAGGCGTTCTTCACCACCAAAGCGCAGGGTACCGGCATGGGATTGTCCATCAGTCGGAGAATCATCGAGTCTCACGGAGGCTCTTTGTGGGGGTGTGCCAATCCGGAACGGGGTTCGACATTTCAGTTCACACTGCCCACCGACGTGGCGGCGTCCTCACCTTCGGCTGCGTAAATTGACCTAATTTACTGGACCGATCTTTTACAGCAGGGCATGGAAAAAGTTTCCTGACGCCGACGAGGACATTTCCTGATTTCTGGACTCGCCGCGGAACACACTCAGAAGCTCAAGTCGGCTATTAGGTTTGGTCGCCACAGTTAGAGCACCTCCGCCTCACCAAAAGTGACGAGCGACGTTGACGGTGCCGCTCGGCTCCTTCATGTGGCTCAATTTGCGGAGGAGTTAGGTTCGAGTCGACTCGCTAGGAACCTCCAACGGAAGATTTTCCTGTTGGGCGCTAACCGCGATTGACGAATCGTATCCTCCCCCTCGTGACGGTGATTCGATTCTCCGAGTTTCGTTGAGGCGACAGGCCTTTCGCGTTTCCTATGTAGTCGACTCGAAGCTCCCTGAAGCGGGAATCCCAGGTAATCATCGTACTCCCAACCGTTTCGTAATATAATAGACCCAGATTGTTGGCACCTCCGGCCGGACTCAAGCATCCGTGCTGCAGGCAATTTTTCATTGTCGTTCTATGGAGATAAATCCTGATTCAACGACAAACGATAACGGCACAGGTCATCGAGCACCTTCTTGGTCTGATAAAAAGCGGGCAAGTAAAACCCGGGGAACGGATGCCTACCGAAAAGCAGCTGACGGAGGAACTGTCGGTCAGCCGGACTTGCGTGCGCGAAGCAATGAAGTCACTGGAATCGCTCCAGTTGATCAAAGTGCGTCCCAGGGTGGGAGCGGTCGTCTTGGAGCCTTCTCCAACTGCACTGATTAATGCAGACCATCTCTCCGCCTCTGCGTACCAACAGCGCACCGACAGTCTTATCCAGTTCCGCAAGATCCTTGAACTGGGATTGGCCATGCTAGCCGCCGAAATGTCGACCGAAGAAGATTGGGCCAAGATGCGGGCAATTCTGGCAGACCATGAGCGTGCAATAAAAATCGATCGAAGTACTCCTGAAGGAGACGCACGCTTTTACAGGGAAGTGGGAGAGATCAACGTCCGGTTCCATAAGGCTATCGCGGAAGCCACTAGAAATCCGATTGCGATTCTTGTGCTCGACGCAATCTCGGAACCACTCGCTACGCGAAGTCGGAAGACAAACGAGATGCCAGGTGTGGCCGAAGCCGGATTGCGCGAGCACTGGACCATCTACCGAGCGATCCGCGAGCGCAACCCAGAGAAGTCACGGAACGCCATGCGAGCACACATCCAAAGCGCAGAGCGCGCCGCTCGTGCGACACAAGCGGATGAGGCGGAGATCGAACTGAGCCTCGTGCACCTACCGTGAGATTCATGCCCACAGCTTGATACTCCAAAGCTGACCAGCTTTGGCTTCCATGTGATAATCCAAGTCTGAAAAACCATAAAATCAGTATCATAGTATTATACTATATAATTGGATGGATTACCCTTTTCTCGTGAGCTAAACAGCGTATTTGCTAGACGATACAGGATTTTCTAAAGGGTGCCGCACTGCGAGCGATTGCTGAGCGGCCTTAGGGTATTTCGTACTATTTCGCTTGTTCTATTACTAATATTGTCGTACAAAGGCCGCGAGCTGGGATGCTGCTCTGGGGGAGACTTTCCATGGAACGTCGTAGCTGTCGTTATTTTTGCGTCTGTCTGCTTGCGCTCCTTGGCACCGTACAAGTTTGGGCGGATGTGACCGGTTCCATCCTCGGGTATGTACGAGACAAATCCGGCGCGGTGCTTCCGAACGCGTCTGTCACTGCCACCCAGACGGCCACGGGCTACGTACGCACGGTTAAGAGCGATTCATCGGGTGCGTATAGCATCCTCGCCCTGCCGCCGGGACGCTATCGCTTGACCGCGTCGGTCCCTAATTTTCGTGAGGGGCTGGTTGAGAACATCGATCTCAACGTCAACGATGCCCTACACTTTGATTTCACGCTGCAAGTGGGAAGCGCCACCGAGGTCGTCTCCGTGGACGCGGATGCTGTGCAGGTGCAGACTGTAGCCACCTCGACCGGAACGACCATTGAGTCTCCACAGATTCTGGCGATGCCACTGAATGGTCGCTCCTATCTCGACCTGCTTTCCCTGCAGGCTGGTGTCTCTCCCGCGAATACAAACAGCGGATACTCCGATCGCGGCGTTGCTTCCGGTCTGTACACTTCAACGGGCAACGTGTCAACGGACGGTCAGCCTGAATGGGCCAATGCCTTCCTCGTGAACGGTGCTGAGGTCAACGAGACCAAGAACATGGGCGCCGGTGTGATTCCCAACGCCGACTCGATCTCCGAGTTTCGCCTGCTCACTAACAGTTTCAGCGCCGAGTACGGCAAGTTCACCGGCGCAGTCATGAACACCGTCACGAAATCCGGAACCAACAAGTTTCATGGAACGCTCTTCGAGTTCTACCGGAACCAGGGGATGGATGCGAGGAACTACTTCGACCCCACGAAAGCCGAGTTGAAGCGTCATCAATACGGCGGAGTCCTGGGTGGTCCGGTCTGGAAGGACAGGCTCTTCTTCTTCACCGACTATCAGGGAACTCGCCAGGTGGCCGGCGCCAGTACGGGCAATGGCCCGGCGGTATTGAGCGCCGATGAACGGAACGGCATCTTTCCGGACACCGTGCTCAGCAACCCCTTGAACCCCAAGTATGTCCAAGGCAGCGCGTGGGCCGCAATCCTCACGAGCCGCGGCGGCGGAACAATTGTCCCCGGAGTGACCACCTACGACCAACTCGGCACGGCCGTAATGACTAAAGACATCAACGGCAATCTAGTGAACGGTCGCGATATCTCCGCCTATATCGACCCCGTCAGCAAATTGACGATGCAGTTCATTCCGACCGCAAATTCGAGCAACGGCTTCAACTATTCGGACTCTAGCCATGCCGGAACCATCAACGATACCAACCTCGGGGAACGCATCGACTTCGTCAACAAGATGACTGGGGATTGGTCGTTCTACTACCACTACGACAATGCGACCGGAGTCCAGCCCGTCTACAACCAGGCCTATATGAGCCAGGTGACTCTTCCCGGGTTTCCGGTGACGCAGCCGTCGCGCAACCAGTTGTTCATGGTGAGCAACACGAAGACTTTCGGTTCCAGCGCGGTCAATGTTGCACGCATTCAGTTCTTCCGTACGACGCTGCATACCGCGCAACCCTCCGCCAGTTCCACGATTTCCGGCTACGACAAATTCGGTTTCAACACTGATCCCGCCAACGGTGGTCTGGTCAATACCGGCACGCCTGGCTATCCATCGTCGCTGCCAATGATGCTGTTCAACACCTTCGCAATCGGCAACAACTGGTTGAACCTGTATCAACCTGACACCACCTACGGTGTTGGCGACACCTTCAGCAAGACCAGCGGCGCTCACTCCTTCAGCTTTGGCGCTGAGTTCAAGAAGTACGGGTTGAACGCTCGCAACGAATGCGGACCCAACGGATATTTTCAGTTCAGCGGCAACGAAACGAATGCGGATGTTTCCGATTACTACATCGGCGCTCCATCGAGCTTCGTCCAATGCTCCATTCAGGTCCTCGACAACCGCACCCGGTATGGCGGATTCTTCGGCTCCGATACGTGGAAAGCGAGGCCCAACCTGACGGTGAACCTCGGCCTCCGTTGGGACATCGCCCGGCCCTGGAGCGACAAGTTTGGCCGTTTGACGACTCCGGTCCCGGGAGTGCAATCCACGAAGTTCCCCAACTCCCCCGCGGGCAATTTGGTTCCCGGAGATCCGGGGGTTCCGAACACCATCTCGCCGACCCAATACAACAATTTCGGGCCCCGCATCGGTCTTGCCTACGCGCCCTCGGGCGGTATCTGGGGTGAGAACAAGACCAGCATTCGCGCGGCTTTTGGTATCTACTACCTCGGAGCGGCAGATAACGGCAACTTCGGGATCATTGGCGATGCGCCCTGGGGCCTCTACTGGGCTTCGCCCCAGCCCACCGAGTTCGCCAGCCCCTATATCACTCGCGCCAACGGAATTACGCAAGGGCAGCACTTCCCATTCACCTTCCCGTCAGGCCCCGGGCCGTTTCCAAACTTTCAGTTTGGATCGCTCATGCCTCTTTACGTGCCCGGCTACTACAACAAAAATAAGACGCAAATGGCGGACCACTACAACGTCTCCATTCAACGCCAACTCGACAACTCAACCGTCCTGACCGTGGCCTACGTGGGAACCCAAGCCCACCACATTCAGCGTGGTGTACCCGTGATCTACGGTAGTGCGGCGCTCTGTCAATCGCTCGCCGGTTGCGGGCCTGGTGGCGAAGGCGGCGTCTATACGCAAGGCGGCCAAACTATCTATGGCACCTTAGTTGGTGCGATCGACAACCAGACCATCAGCCCGAAATACACAAACTCCAATGGAGGCCCGGTCGTGGCCTTCGCCCAAGCAACATGGCTGCAGAACTCGGGAAACTCGAACTACAACTCGTTGCAGATTTCGGCAGAGCGTCGTGCCCGGGACCTGACCTTTCTGGTCAGCTACACTTATGCCCATTCGTTGGACAGCTACTCTGCGGCGTACGACCCTCGCGATCCGGCCCGCAACTATGGCGATTCCACATTCGACATGCGGCATAACCTGGTGTTTAGCTACAATTGGGACATTCCATTTGCTCGCCTTTTTGGTGGACGACGGATTACCACCGGCTGGCACATTACGGGCATCAGTCGGTTCAATTCCGGAACCCCGGTGAGCACGCAGAGCAGCGGCGACTTTGCCCTCACCAACCTCGGGCTTGACTATCCCAACCAAGTCGGCCCCATCCGCAAGCTAAATCCGCATATACAGAGTCAGGTGGATGGTTTGCATCACTACTTCGACCCGTCAGCCTTCGCTACTACCCTTAGCTGCGGCTACGAAGTGTGTGGCGTCACCGGCAGCGCGAAGCAGTACTTCTTCAGCGGGCCTGGCGCAATCAACACAGACTTGGGTCTGGAGAAAGACACGAAGATCACCGAGGCCACGCAGTTCAACGTCCGCTTCGAGATGTTCAACGTCTTCAACCATGCCAACTTTCTGTCCAACTCTGTGGTGGGCAATGCGAATACCGGCAACCAGTTCGGTACGGTCACTAATACCGCACCTGCTCGTGTCGGTCAGATCAGTGCGAAGTTCCTTTTCTAACCCCCCGTCGCATTATCGCTTCGGCGAACCTTAAAGGGGATGCGAGGAATCGCATCCCTATCCTCTATAAGAGCCAACGTGGATTTGGTTTTGCATGGGAACTACTTGGCCGCTGAGAGGAAAATTGAACGACGATGAAACGACTAGTTTCGATTCTCGCTCTGCAACTCTGCATGACAGTATTTGCGATGGGCCAGATGCCGGGTATGGCAAATCATGCCGATCCGTCCGCCGACAATTCGAGCGCTTCGACCACCACTTCATCCTCCCCGAAGGTTACGTTTTCGAAGGATGTCGCGCCCATTTTGCAGCAACATTGCCAGACCTGCCACCGTCCGGGCGAAGGCGCTCCGTTTTCGATGCTGACCTACGAAGACGCCAGGCCGTGGGCTCGAGCCATGAAGAAAATGGTGCAGCAGCGCGAGATGCCGCCGTGGTTCGAGGACGGTCACACGGAGAAGTTCGCGAACAACCGGTCGCTCACTCAGGGCGAAATCGATACGATCGTCGAATGGGCAAATGCGGGTGCACCGAAAGGAAATCCCGAAGACCTGCCACCTCCCAAGCAATGGGTTGAAGGATGGTCGATCCCTAAGCCGGATGTCATCTTCCAGCTTCCGAAGCCATTTTCGATCCCAGAGAGCGGCGTCCTCGAGTATCAGTACGTGATCCTTCCGACAGGCTTCACTGAAGATAAGTGGGTTCAGTTTGTAGAAGCGGCACCGTCAGACCGCTCCGTTGTCCATCATATTGTTGCCTATGTCCGCAGACCCGGATCGAACTACTTCAGAGACCAGCCCAAGGGCATGTTCTTCGAAGCGCCGCCCTCCAAGACCGACAAGAAAGCCGATCCCGATGACGTGCCGAGCGATTGGCTGGTCGGCTACGCCCCCGGCCAGCCTCCAGACATTTTCGAACATGGGCAGGCGAAGCTCGTTCCGGCTGGTTCCGACATTGTTCTGGAGGTGCACTATATGCCCGAAGGTAAAGTGACGACTGATCAGTCGAGTGTTGGATTGGTCTTTGCCAAAGAGCCGCCTACAGAACGTGTGATGACGCTGACGGCCGTCAACGAGAACTTTAAGATTCCTCCTGGCGATCCAAACTACGAGGTAGATTCGTCGTTCACGGTGCGCCATGAAGTAACTCTGCTGGGCATGCATCCCCACATGCATACGCGCGGCAAAGACATGCAATACCGGTTGGTGTTCCCGAACGGAGAGACGCGAACCATCTTGAATGTTCCACACTACAACTGGCACTGGCAACTCTGGTACAACCTGGCAGAGCCGATCAAACTACCCACCGGGACCAGAATCGAATGCACCGCGCACTTCGATAATTCGGTTAACAATCCAGAGAATCCGGACCCGACGAAGACGGTCATCTGGGGCCAGCAGAGTTTCGATGAGATGATGGTCTGCTTCTTCAATTTCGCGTTTCCGGCGAACGTCTCGGCAAAGGAAATATTGCCCCTGCCGAAGGCTGACGCGGCCGTCGCTCGGAAAGACCTGAAATAATCCGTTATCTGCGGACGCTCGGCAAGACAATGACTCGCTTCCTGCAGGACATATTGCGGCAGCCCGATGAGATGAATGGCGCCCTTAAATTCCTGAGCGGCGCAGGCCGGGTTCGATTGGAGGAAGCAGCAAACGCAATTCGCAACGCGCCCTCTAGCTATTTAACTGGTATCGGCGCCAGCTGGAACGCAGCGTTGAGCGCAAGCATGCTCTTTCATTTGGGCGCTCGTGCCGTGTACCTGCAGGACGCAGCCGAGTTGCTACACTTTTCCACGCTTCCACCTGGGGCGGTCGTCGCCGTAATCTCGCGCAGCGGCCGAAGTATCGAAATCGTCAAGCTACTTGCAAAGGCTCGCGACTGTGGCGCGACGGTGATCGGCATTACCAATTCGGAAGACGGACCACTGGCGCGCGAAGCTTCGATTCCGCTGATCGTGCCTGCTACGCTCGATCACGGCATATCCGTCAACACGTACTCGACACTCGCCATCGCCGCCGCCGCCCTGGCAAGTGTTACGACGGGGGTCTTTGATAGCGATCTCGTACAGTCAATGTGGGATGCGTTGGCAGACACATCGCGTATTCTCTCGACTTGGCATCAGCAACTGGCAGAGACCACGTGGCTCAAGCTCTCAGGGATTTATTATTTTCTAGCGCGTGGTTGCAGCATTGGAAGTTGTCATGAAGCCAGGCTCCTTTGGGAAGAGGGAGCGAAGTCCCCGGCGACCGCAATGGGAACCAGCACCTTTCGACACGGCCCGCAAGAGATGACCAAGGAGGGAACTCGCTTCGGTATCTGGATCGATGGCGAATCCATGCGGGAACAGGATTTGGTGGTTGCTCGCGACTTGCGTCAGCTGGGTGCTTCCGTCATGCTGATCGGTCAACGCCTACGCGAGGATGCCGCTGACTTGGTGTTTCAACTTCCTGAGGTTCCGGCGAACTGGCAATTTTTGATTGATATCATCCCGGCACAGCTCGCGGCCGAATCGTTGGCACGACTTTCCGGAGTTGATCCCGATTCGTTCAATATCTGCTCCTACATTGTAGAAGACGAGAGCGGATTATTGGGGAAGAAGGTCGCTGGGCGCTGATGATTGTTGGGGCGGTGGACATCGGTGGAACCAAGGTAGGCGTCGGCGCGGTCGATGATCAGGGAAGAGTATTGTCCACCAGCCAATCCTTGACGGGCCAGGATTGTGAGTATTCTCGCGGACTCGAGCTTATTACGGGCATGCTACATGGTTGCGCGCAGTCCAGCGGCATGGAGATGTCCGGTATCGGTATTGGATCAACCGGGCCGGTGCATCCTTTCAGCGGGGAATTCGGCGATATTGACTTCCTTCCGAAGTGGCGCGGGAGAAATCTCGTAACTGATTTGGCTCGGATCTTCAAAGTCCCGGTAGCAATAGAAAACGACGCTGATGCTGGCGCCCTGGGCGAAGCTGGATGGGGGGCTGGAGAGAGCAAGGCGAGACTTATCTTTATAACCATTGGCACCGGCATCGGCGGCGGAATTATCCTGGACGGAAGGCTCTATCGTGGCGTGGATCAATCCCATCCAGAGCTTGGGCACCAGGTTCTTGATCCCTCAGGTCCCCTTTGTTCTTGCGGCTTCCGAGGATGTTGGGAATCGCTGGCTGCCGGTCCGGCGATGGCCAGTTGGTTCCAAGCCGAAGCACCACCGGACTATCCTGAGCGCAAGGGCATTACTGCCAAACGGATCTGCGAGCTTGCAGCGGAGGGGGACGAATTCGCGCTATCGGCCGTACGGCGTGAGGCCACGTATCTGGGCCTTGGTCTGGCCAACCTCATCAACTTATTTACGCCCGACGCCATTGTACTCAGCGGAAGTGTCATGAAGAGTTCCGCCCTCTTCCTCGACGGCATTCGCGAGACGATTCGCGAGGGCTGCCGCTTCGTCCCTTTTGAAAAGACGGAGTTGCTGATGGCCTCTCTCGGCGAGCATGCGAACCTAATCGGTGCGGCGATGGTTTGGCATCATCGGTTTGAAAACCAGCTGTTGACTTAGTCGCGAATCTTTGACCGCCTCGGCCTAACTATGGCAAGAAGCAGATATATCGCTGGGTTAGTTTTCCTGACTTTCTTCGTAATGTCTCTCCTGACCAATATTCTCGGACCAATCGTGCCCGACACTATCAGCAGCTTTCATGTAAGCCTGACGGCTGCCGGCTTTCTCGCTTTCTCTTTCTTCATTGCCTATGGCGTCTCGGTTCCGGCCGGTTTCCTGGTCGAACGGTTCAAGGAGAAGCGCGTCATGATCTGGGCTTTCGTGGCGGCTACGCTAGGCGCCCTGAGTTTTGCCCTGTTCCCGCAATATCGTGTCGCCGTATTTTCGTTGTTTGTGATTGGCGCAGGCATGGCCACGCTCCAAGTGGCGGTAAATCCCTTGTTACGGGTCGCAGGCGGCGAAGAGCATTATGCTTTTAATTCGGCGTTGGCACAGCTGGTGTTCGGTAGTGCTTCATTCATAAGTCCTCGGATCTATTCGTACCTCGTGTTGAATCTGAAAGAAAACTCCGAACGGAATGCTCTCTTGCGTATTCTGCATAGGCTTACGCCTGCAGAACTCCCGTGGGCTTCCATTTACTGGATTTTTACCTTCTGTGCGCTGGCGATGGTCGTCGTTCTGCTTTTTTCGCAGTTTCCTCGTGTCGAGCACACTGCGGACGAGAGTGCTGGCTCCTGGGATATGTATCGCAGCCTCGCGCGGAAGAAAGTAGTGTGGATGTATTTCCTTGCGATGTTTGCTTATATCGGATGTGAGCAGGGAACTGCTGATTGGCTTTCGAATTTTTTATATCAATACCATGGATTTGATCCGCATACGACAGGTGCGTCGGCCGTCTCCTGGTTCTGGGGACTCTTGACTGCCGGCTGCCTGGTGGGAATGTTGCTGCTCAAAATATTCGACAGCCGGAACGTACTGATCGGCGCTGCGGCGGGAGCCTTACTCTGCTTGTCGGCTGCGCTATTTGGGAGTGGAAACGTGTCCTTGATCGCGTTTCCTGCAGTCGGCTTGTTTACGTCCGTGCTCTGGCCAATTGTCGTGTCGCTCGCGCTGAATTCCGTGAGTGAGTACCACGGTTCGTTCTCAGGCATTCTGAGCACCGCGATTATTGGCGGCGCCATTATTCCCGTCATCATCGGGAGAATCGGCGACTACGCCGGACTTCGCACGGGGATGCTCTTCCTCTACATTACGTTTGGTTTTGTGCTCAGCGTCGGTTTTTGGGCAAAACCGCTGATTACGAACGCTACCATCCGCTTAAAGAAGACTACTGCGGAAAGCACGGTTTAGGTTTTTTTCGCTGGATCCCGTCCTGCCGAACCGTTCAGCCAGAGATCGATAGGCTTTTCCACGGCGGGAGCCTCGAACGGTAACGCAATCTTTCGCCCTTCGCCGGCAGAAGCGTAGCCCGCACAAAGTGCGCGCAGCACTACTAAGCCATCTTCTCCGGTGATTTGTGGAGTTTGCTTTCCGCGGGCGCAGCGGGCAAAGTGGCTCAACTCTTGCGGAGTGCCATAGTTCCAGAGTTCCTCATATACCGGATACGTCCACCCTTTTGTCGTAGGAGCCTTTTCGACGGCATAACCATACCCGTTTTCGCTATATGTGGGGAGGGCGTTCCCCATATGGAGGTTGGCGTAGGTTACTCCCGCCTCGCCATAGACCTCGATGCGATCGTCCATGCCTCCTCGACGGGCCCAACTGTTCTCGATCAGCGCGACTACGCCATTCTCAAATTCAAGGATACAGAGCGCCTCATCTTCGGCTTGTGTCTTGGCACTATGGACGTAGGTGCCCATCTGGCAATAGATCGATTTCATCGCTGGGCGGCCTAGAAACCAGTAACAGAATGCGATGCCATGACACCCAAGATCCATGAAGGCTCCGCCGCCAGAGAGGGTTACGTCCCAGAACCATGGGCTGTGCGGACCAAAATGTTTCTCGCTCTGCTTTATGAGATGGATCTGGCCGAAGGCGCCCGAGTCGGCCATTTCTTTCGCCTTCCGATATTTCGGAGTGAAAACGAGTTCTTCGCCGTACATCAACAGAACACCGTGTCGCTTTGCCGTAGCGATCATTTCTTCTCCCTCGGCGACGGTCATTGCCAGAGGCTTTTCGCAAACGATGTGTTTGCCTGCGGCAGCGCAGTCTTTGGCCATTTGCGCATGCAGGCTGTTCGGAGCGGCGATCGTCACCATCTCGATATCTTCTTCTTTCAGCATCTCGCGGTAGTCCGTAAACACGCGTGGGATGTTGAATTTCTTGGCGAACGCGGCGGCGTTGCCCGGCGTGGGAGAAGATACGGCAACGACTTCTGCCTCCTCCGCCGCGATTTGAAAAGACGTGGCATGAATGTCAGCTTGAAATTGCGATCCGATGATTCCGACTTTTACTCTGTCGTTTCTTGTCACGCGCTCACATCCTTTCAACGATGCAGGGCCAGTGGAGCAGAAAAACCGAACTTAACTACGGCAGCGAGAAAGCGATATAGACACTGCCCGTGGGCGATTTTGGATCTTTCCCGCCACCGCTGCTGACAACCACGTACTGCTTCCCATCGATCATGTACGTTGCAGGCGTCGCGATCGCGGAGAATGGGAGAACCGTTTCCCACAGCAATTGACCACTAAGACTATCGAAGGCTCGAAACTTCTTGTCATAAACCGTTGCGCCAATGAAAAGCACATCACCTGCCGTCACGATTGGGCCGCCATAGTTCTCTGAACCAGTGTTGGTTATGCCCTTGGACGCAAGCGCTGGATACTCCCCCAACGGAATCTTCCAAAGATATTTCCCGGTATTCAGGTCGATTGCGTTCAGGGTGCCCCAGGGCGGCATGATCGCAGGGTAGCCGTTGGGATCGAGGAAGTCCTTCGATCCGGTGATGCGGTATTTCATCGGCGCACCTTCAGCGGTGCTCGAGTAAATGGCATCATGATCTGGGTCCGGATCGATCGCGGATTGCGCTGTTGCCAGATAAGTGATCAGGCCGTCCAGTTCTTTGCCCGCCAGGTCCGGAAAGCCGGGCATGAGGCCTTTGCCTTGATGAATCCTTTCCTGGATCTGTTGAGTCGATAGCCGCTGGGCAACATTCACCAAAGTCGGGAACCTTGGTGGCTTGCCCTCCCGCTGGTCACCATGACAGATCGCACATTTGTCTTCGTACACATCCGGGCCAGAGTTAACCTCTTTTGAAGGCGCGCTACTTTGTGAGTCTTTCTGAGGAGTCGCGACCGCAAGCTTTTCTTCCTCCTTGCCTTGCGCAGGTATCGGGCTGGTCTCGGCAGCTTTCTCGATATACTCAATCAGCGATTTCAAATACTCGGCTTGAACATTTGGGAAAGCCGGCATGCGTCCTTTCCCTTGCAGGATCGTCGTTTCGATCTGCGCTCGCGATAGCCGTTTCTCAATGTCAATTAAGGATGGATACGTGGGCGGGGATCCTTTTCTGTCGTCGTTATGACAGACGCTGCACTGATTATGATAGGTCCTCTCGCCAGTGCTCCGCGCCGGCTTGTTTTCTGTCAATGCGACAACGCATGCCCACTCATTTGAATTGATGTAAATCACTCCCCGCGTCGGGTCCACCGCCGGCCCGCCCCATTCCGCTCCGCCTAGGAAACATGGGAAGACAACCGTCTCTCGATCGAGTGCAGTCGGCACAAATTGACCCCCACTGAGATAGGTGCCGAACTCCTGCACAGCCCAGGCATGGGCAACGGGTGTGCGCTGGGTCAGCAAGTCTTCCGTCAGACGCTGACGAGCGAAGGGCTCCGGCAGGATCGGAACGGGTTGAGTCGGCGCGGTCACTTCTCCCGGGATCTGGCTCGCAGGATATGCGCGCTCCTCAATGGGAAAGAGAGGCGTGCCGTTGCTTCGATCAAAGAGGAAGAGAAAGCCCTGCTTGGTGGTTTGCGCCACCGCATCCACGCGATGGCCATCGCGATTTACTGTAACGAGTGCCGGAGGCGAGGGGAAGTCGCGGTCCCAGATGTCATGATGCACACCCTGGAAGTGCCAGAGGCGCTTCCCGGTTCCTGCATCGAGCGCAAGCAGGGTGTCGGCAAAGAGATCGTCGCCAACTCGATCTGCACCGTAGAAATCGAAAACCGGTGAACCGGTAGGGGCGTACACAATGCCGCGCTCCGCATCAAGGGCCATTCCTGCCCAGTTATTCGCGGCACCTGCGGTCTGCCAGGCGTCTTTCGGCCAGGTTTCGTATCCGAACTCGCCCGGATGCGGAATGGTATGAAATCTCCAGCGCAGGGCTCCGGTGCGAACATCGAAGGCTCGAATGTCACCAGGGGGTGCCGGATGAGTTTCAGGGTTGCGACCGCCGACGATGATCAAATCTTTATAGACGATCCCAGGGCTGGTCATCGCGATTGAGACTGTCTGGTAGTCACCGCGCAAGTCTTTTCGGAGGTCGATCCTTCCGCCTGCCCCAAACTCCGGAATCGGTTTGCCCGATCGCGCATTCAGCGCGTACAAAAAGTTCGTTACCGGGGCCAGGATGCGTGCTTCCTTACCATCCGTCCAATACGACAGGCCCCGTACCGGGTTCTTGCCCACGATTCCCGAGTCGAACTTCCAGATCAGGTTGCCCGTAGCCGCGTCAAGAGCAATCACTTTTTGGGTTGCCGTATAAGCGTATAAAACGCGACCGACGATAATCGGACTGGTCTCAAGTCCACCCGCCTCTCCGCCATCAAACTTCCAAGCGACCCGAAGCTTACTTACGTTCGTGCGGTTGATTTGAGAAAGGTTGGAGTAATGATCACCAGCGGCCTGGCCACCGTACACAGGCCAGTCCACAGATAATTTTGTTCCTGACGGCTTTGTATCCGTCGAGTGCGCCTGGCTGCGCATGATGTCAGGCGAGAAGATCAGCACGGCAGCGACGACAACAGCGCAGAGTCTTGCGTTCATCTGGCAGCTGCCGGCGGCATCGTGTAAAAGTCGTAGGTGATCGTCCAGTGCGACCCCTTGCCCGGATCGATCTTCAATTCGATGTAGGGCTCCGCGACGGCCACCGTGCTGATGGCCCAGAAATTCACTTTCTGGAGCGGGTAGTCGCTGGTGAAGCGAACTCCGGCCCCGGCCTTCAGGTTCTCAATGCGAAAGTCGTAATCTTTCACACCGGTGCCGGTTCCTTCCAACTCAGAAAAGACACCGTTCTTGCCCTGCAGTTCGTGGGGAAACACAATTTCATGACCGCGCACTTCCGCACGATCTTTAAATCCTCGAACCGGGTTTGGAGTGAACAGAAACTTGACCACGACGTCGGGGCCTACCCTCTCGTGATCTATCACAAAGAAGTTGTGGTTGTATTGGTTGGTCTCGATCGTTTTAGTGCCGATGTTTTTTAGCGAGTGTTCTATGAGGAGTTGTGGCTTGCCTTTTACGAGTCGCACGGTCTTGCGATAGATGTACGCGTATCCCTGTTCAGACTTCAGTTTTTGCCTGAACTCGATCCGGTCTTTATGTTTTCGGATCGTCCACTCCCCGGGGTCAACAATCTCGTAGGTGTCGTAAGGGCGATAGTCTTTCTCATCAGGTTTGCGTAACGTACCGATCCCAATCCGCACAAACGTCCCGCCGGCCTTCGCCTCGTCGTACCCCAGACCTTTGTCATTCGTTTGAAAAGCCTCGACTGGACCTGTGATCGCATCGTGAATCTTGGGATCGTGATGCTCGTACCAGCGTCCGAAATACTCATGCCCTGCGTATTGCAGGCTGGAAATGACGCCCGACCAGTCGAACCGCGTGCCGCGATAGGAACCGCTCTGCGGGTCGGGCAGCATCAGTTCGGCGTGAATCAATCCATTCGAAATCTCGGCCTTCGGGTAGTCCTGCGCGCGCGAGAGGCTAGCGGCAAGGCACAAGCTGAAGCTCAGGCACAAACAGAGTCGCATTGTGGTCCTAGAAATTACGCCGACGAGCCAGAGCATTCACGATTCGTTCAACAAGTTCTGGAGCTACTTCTTGGTCGGCACGCGCACCCCGCCGATCCAGACCGAGTCGATCGCTCGGGTGTTCTTAATGTCGTCCAGGGGGTTCGCCGTTAGCACCACGAAGTCTGCCAACTTTCCTCTTTCCAGTGTGCCGACCTCTTGGCTGATGTTGATCACTTTAGCGGCGCCGCTCGTGGCAGACACCAACGCCTGCATCGGAGTAAGGCCTGCCTTGGTCTCGTATTCCAGCTCAAGATGCTCGAAATAGCCTTGGAAGCGGCCAGGGCCGCCGCCACTGTCCGTTCCCATCACGACGTTGATGCCAGCATCCGAAAGGTTTTTCAAATTGCGCATCGCGACCTCCATGTGCTCCTTGTACCAGAGGGCAGCGGGATCGAGTTTCATCGTTTCCTGCCGCTTGGAGTCTTTCATTGCCGCGATTTCCGTGGGATCGGCTTCCTTGAGAAAGAAGGGATCAGTAAAGAATGAGGGCGTTTCGGCGTACGTGAAGACAGCCAACTCGCGGGTGAGAGTTGGCGAGTACGAGGCATTGTTCTTCTTCATCAGCGCGATGAATTCCGCGTCTATATCGCGGTCGCGAACGCTGTGCGCGATGTAGTCGACTCCGGCCCGCAGCACACCTTTGGCATCGTCCAGATACACGATATGCGCAGCCGTGCGAAAACCGCGCTTGTGCGCTTCATCAATCACGGCCTCATAGACGTCCGGGCTCATTTTTGGACGTGCACCGCGAAAATCATCAACCCGCAGTTTGATGATGTCGGGCTTCTTCGATACGAGTTCGTCGACGCTCTTGCGCGCCTGTTCCGGGGACGTAACCGCCACAGCTCCTGGAATCGCTGTGGAATCCTGTATCGGTCCGGCGACGTACAACCGCGGCACCGTTCCGGGAGTAGCCTTGGCGCAAAAATCCCTTAGCCCGAACTCTTTATCCCCGCCCAGGCTCAGAACGGTGGTAATGCCGTCGCGGAGGTAGATTCCGAGCTGATCCTCCCTGTTGAGGTGGCCATGTGCGTTGATCAGGCCAGGAATAATCGTCTTACCGGTGGCATCGATCCGCTCCGCCCCAACCGGAATTTTGACACCCTTGCCTACGTCGGAGATGCGGCCATTTCGAATGATCAGCGTGGCATTCTCGATCGCCGGCTTCCCGGTGCCGTCGATAATGCGGGCGCCCGACCACGCTTGAACACCCGCATTCGACCCAGTCTCGGCAGCGCCAAAATTGCATGTAGTAACGAAGAGAACGACTCCCGCCACCACACCAGCAGCCCGGAGCGTCTTTTTCGTGGAAGGCATTTCCTTCGACAAGTACTATGATAAGACTATAACAAGAATTGTCGCGTAGCGCGAAAGTTTGTTTCGAAGGGAGATCGGAATGAGAAAAACTTGGGTTCTGGCAGCGTTTTTCGCCTTCACCAGCTGGCTGTGGGCTGCTGATCCGGAGGGTTTCGGCCTTTGGAAGGGTTCTGTAGTCATGAAATCTGGAAGTGAACTCGCCGGGAAAATCGACGACCAGAAATTTGCGTGGCAGTCTTTGGGTACATATGGAAACCATTTGATCGGGATCTCGCATCGCGAAGGCGACGGCAGTGCAGAGCTCCACGAAACTCAGACGGACATTATGGTGGTTGATGAAGGTGAAGCTACGCTGATCGTTGGGGGGACGATGGTCGACCCGAAAACGGTTAAACCGCATGAAGTGCGAGGTTCGTCGATTGAGGGAGGAGAAACGAAACAATTGGGCCCGGGCGACATTGTGCACATCCCGGCCAAAGTACCTCACCAGTTAAAGATCAAGTCTGGCACGAAGTTCACCTACACGGTTGTAAAGGTCGATACCAACTGATCTTCGGCACAAGGCGTGGGCACTTAGGCCTCAGCACTCAGAGGCCGACACAAACAAGTAGGACCGAAACAGAAATGTCCCGGGCAGCGCCACGCGCGTGACTCAGGCGGAATCTTCGCGCTTTGCAGACGCAGATTGGGTTACCGGCGGCGATGAGACTGCCGCGTCCGATGTTCGAAGGTTGTGAGCGTTGCGTTCTGCGGCTTCCAAGTGCGCGCGCATCGCCCGCTGTGCTTTCTCCGGATTGTTTTCGCGGATGGCTCGGTAGATCGCCCAGTGCTGACGTAATCCAGCTTCGGGCACACCCGGCATTTCATTGGTGCGGCGGCTCACTTCGATCAGGGGACCGGAAATCGCTTGCAGGACCATGCTCGCGAGAGGATTTCTGGTGGCCTCCGCTACTGCCTTGTGAAACTTAATGTTCACCTTGCCAATCGCTTCATGGAAAAGTAAATCTCCGTGAGGTGTGCTGCGGTCCATTGCAAGCGCAGCTTCCTGCTCTGCCAACACCCGTCGGATCGCCTTCCAGTCGGCTTCGGTAGCTTTCTCGGCCGCCAGAGCCACCAATCCTAGCTCTAGCACTTTTCGAAACTCGATCAGGGAATCTGCCTGTTGCAAGAAGGCAGACGTGGAAAGATACTCGGCGTTGATGAGAGCGCCCGCAGAAGGCTCAAGAACCACTGCACCAATCTTGGGCCGAACAGTGATGAGCTGAAGTGATTCCAGAGATTTGATCGCCTCGCGCACGCACGTGCGACTTACAGAAAGCTCCTCGGTCAGTTGCTTTTCGGTTGGCAAGCGCTCTCCGGGCTTTACGTGGCCCTTGCGGATCAAGTCGAGAATGTAATTGATTACTTGGGCGGTGATCGTCTGTCTGCGGATCAGGCAAATACCTCCAGAGCTGAGAACGATCCGAGGGCTCTTCCTGTCCGTAACTATAGCATCGTTGCCATCTCTGCTCGCGTCGCGGCTTTCCGATGCAACAAGAATCGTTGCTTCCCCAAGTCTAGGGAGACTCTGATTAAGTCCTCCCTTTCCACAGGGAGTATAGATAAAGTCGTGCCAGCATGAACTCGTTGGGCAAGCAGAGGACACTGGCGATGATGACGGGATTCGAGCGGTACACGAAGAA
>Ga0210409_10002873_pt1 | contig 19916 bp, 16 predicted proteins | sample IncBWH17MmetaG_FD_161649 | JGI IMG/M metagenome (GOLD analysis project Ga0210409, IMG submission 161649) | Forest soil microbial communities from Barre Woods Harvard Forest LTER site, Petersham, Massachusetts, United States - Inc-BW-H-17-M | ecosystem: Environmental > Terrestrial > Soil >... | reverse complement strand
GATCGTCAATGAATTGCACTGCGGGGGTTTCGAGGTAAGTCATGAGCGCGTGGAGACGACCGGCGAGTTCCAGAGCGCACTGAAAGCAAAGCCGTGGGACCTGATCCTCTGTGACTATTGCCCGCGGGGATCGGATGGGGTAACGATGCTTAAATTGTATCAGCAGGCGGGCCCGGACATCCCCTTCATCATGGTTTCGTCGACGATAGGTGAGGACTTCGCGGTGGAGGCTCTGAAGGCGGGCGCGAACGATTACGTGATGAAGCAGAATCTGTCGCGGTTGGTTCCTGCAGTAAAACGCGAACTGCGCCTGGCGCAGGAACGCCAAATCCGGCGGCGAACGGAAGCCACGCAGGCATATCTGGCTTCGGTTGTGGAATCCTGCAACGACGCGATCATTGGCGAAACGCTGGATGGGACCGTGGTGAGCTGGAACCGGGGCGCGGAGCGGCTCTATGGTTATACCGCTTCGGAAATGATGGGCTGCTCGGTTTCAGCTCTGATCCCACCGTATCGCCCGGAAGCCTTGCTCGAGACATTCGGAAGGCTAAGGCAGGGAGAACAGGTTGAGAACATGGTAACTGTGCGCACGAGGAAGGACGGCTCAGCCGTGGAGGTATCGTTGAGCATTTCCCCGATTAAAGACCAGGGTGGACGCCTCATTGGAGTTTCAACCGTGGCGCGCGACATTACCTTGTGGAAGCAGGAAGAGAACGAACATTTGAGCCTGATTCAGGATCTGACCTCGGCTTTGGCAGTCGAGATCAGACATGTGCAGCCAGCCAGAGCGCTCGGCTAAAGCCGGTTGCAATGTCTCTTGACTTAGCATAACCCAAAGGCATGCTCGCCGTGGATGGAATTGCGTCACCTGCGCTATTTTGTTGCGGCGGCGGAAGCGGAAAATGTTTCGCGCGCGGCGGTAAGGCTGCACGTATCCCAACCAGCCCTCAGCCGGCAAATTCGTGACCTCGAGGAGGAACTCGGGTTCCCCCTTTTTGAACGCAGCGCCAAATCGGTGCGCTTGACTGAGGCGGGAAGGACTTTCGTCGTCGAGGCTCGCGCGGTGCTGGCGCGAGCGGAGGAGGCTGTCCATAGCGCGCGGGTCATTGCGAATGGGGAGCGAGGGGAAGTTCACATTGGTTACGCACCCTCCCCAATGGCAAGGATTGTGCCGGCGACTCTGCGCCTGTTCCAGGAGCAGTTTCCGAAAGTGCGGGTCAGGTTGCATGATCTCTCGACCGAGGAAATGCTGACGGGAATCGGGGAAGGCAAGTTGCAGATGGCCTTGCTCGTACGGCCAATCCGCACCATGCTGCGGGGCCTGCATTTCGAGGAACTGGCCCACGACACCATGTGCCTGGCGGTCCCGCCTGATCATGCCCTGGCCCGGCTTCGCTCCGTTCCCCTCACCCTGGCGGCCCGAGAACCGCTGGTGGTTTTTAGCCGCAAGGATTACCCGGAATATCACGAATTCCTGGCAGGTTTGTTTGAATCCATCAACGCCAAGCCTTCGATTGCGGAGGAACACGATAGTTCCGCCAGCCTGATCGCCGCCATTGAATCGGGCGCCGGGGTGGCGTTCGTGCTGCGCAGTTTCTCCTGTTCCGTCGGCCCTCGCTTGAAGCTCATCCTGCTTTCGCCCACGCCGCCGACCCTGGTGATTGGTGGCGTGTGGCCGAAGGACGGTCTGACGCCCGTGGCTGAAAGATTCTGGGAATCCGCGAAAAAGGCAGTTTCAGCAATGAAATGACGAAACCGCGGATGACGCGAATTACACGGATTTCTGTTGCTATCCGCGAAATCCGCGTCATCCGCGGTTCTAAATTCGGGCGCTAAAATTCTTCGCAAGCTGCAACGACGTGAGCAGACACTGATGACTAAAAGTCTGACTAAAAGCCTGCGCTACTCCCAAAAGACCAGACCGGAGGGTCAGCTCACAGTGACAATGGATTGAATTTCCCAGGGTTGCGGAGTCTAATTGAACCGTTTGAAACAGGATGATTCGAGTTAACGCCGACTCGTTTTTGAAAGGCATGCCTCGTCCGTTTTTCAATCTGCTACGTTGGGCTCAATGAAGCGTCGCACCTTTCAGAAACTGCGAGCCGGCCAGAAACAGGAGCACCATCATCACGTTTATGTGGTTTTGCTCAACCCGGCCGTCTGTAAACTTCGGGAAATCTGCGGAGCTAACCCGAATCGCGACCCGGGGAAACCGTGCGTTTACGTTGGAATGACAGGGCTGGACCCGGAAGAGCGTTTCGCAAATCACAAGCGTGGAATTAAGGCCGCATCCGTCGTGAAGCGATACGGCATCCGGTTATTGCCGGAATTGTACGCTCATCTCAACCCCATGCCGTATAGCGCGGCGGCCCGGATGGAAATGGATTTGGCGGAGGATCTGCGCAGCGCCGGTTACACCGTCACCGGAGGCCATTGACGTCAGAGCTTTGCTGCGGTTTCACGGCCCATTGCTCGAGCCGCTGGGGCTGAGAGGTGCTGACGCGTTTGCCGGGGTGCAAGCGGCCACGTATTCGGTCCAGAGCTCCTGGACAGTTAGTCCTGTGTATTCTTTCCAGAGCTCGGAGCTGTAAAGCCCTTGACGCATGGCCGCATTCAGCCTGACGACCAACTCGTGATCATGGTTCCTGGCCACATATTCAAGGAACCCGGCTGTGATTTTATAGCTATCGGTATACTTTGCCCGGCTCGGGTTACGCAGCGTTGGCCGATGAGCCGGAGGCTCGAACTGAAACCAGCGAAGGTAATCGGCCACACCTTCAACCAGCCAGCCGGGGTTGCCCCGCATATGGTACTGCTGCACGACATGGACCAGTTCGTGAATCACCGAGCCAACCGCCTCGTTCCATTCCGGCCGCTTCAATTGCGAGCGAATCCATTGCTCGCTAACGTTTATTTCGATGCCACCGGTGGCGGCCACCCCGCGCATGGGCTTGATCGTCACACTAAACTGTTTGGGCGCGGTGAATCCGTCGCTCGCCAGGCACTCGCGGATGATTGGATACCACTTGTCAATTTCCGGTTTCAGCTTGGATTCCGCCCAATCCTTAAGGTCCGGCGTTTGCGACACATCCAAAGTATAATTGAAATCCTTTACCGGTATCGGCCTGGCCCCCACTTCGACCTCGGGCTCCGTCAGTTCCATCGCCCGCACATCGATCTCACTGAAGAAGGTGTTTCCAAAGGCGTCCTTTGTCTCAGTCGGTAAAATATCGAAGAGCAGATAGCGAAAGTTGCCAAGCGCGCCATCCGCGGCATCCGAAACACTCACACCATATTGGCCACCGGTCGCTCCGGAAGACGGGCGGGTGTCCACGCCGGCAACCTTTTGCCAGCCGCATACCTCCGGGTTAGTATCCCTTTTCGGCATGGCCTCGAAACCGTTGGCCGCGCCGTCGGAGGCATAAAGCGTGTAGACTTGCGGCGCGCGATCTCCCGAATGCCAGGAGTAAGAATTGACTTGTTTGATAGCGATGACATTGCCCAAATCCAACTGCAGCCGCCCCCCCTCAGTGCCGGCCTGGAAAAAGAAGTTCTCGGAGGGTTGATCCTCCTCGTCGGGCAGGCGACCGTCGTTGAGCGCCCTGAGCCGGCTGCCGTTGGGATCACTCTGACCGTCCACCAACCTGAACCTGGCTTGAGCAGCCGCATCGTTCCTCAAGGGACTTGGCACCGTCTTGAATTTGAATGTGGGTAATCCTTCAACCCTGCGCTCAACGGTGATCTTGACTTCGGCTCGCACCGCCCAGGTCGATGTCAGCAACAGCAGGATTGGAACAATTATGGATTGCGCGTTCAAATGCATTGTGTCGTTTCTCTCATTCTTGCAGAGTCGGACGCTTTCCTCCAGGCTGTTCTTCAAGCATAGCCAGTTGGACAACGGCTTTCCGAGTAAACTAATCTTTCGATATGAAAGTGGACCCTGAACAATGGACGGCTGTCGACGAGTTTCTCGCCAAGTCATTGTTAGCCTTCGATCCGACACTGGACACCGCGCTGGAGGCGAGTGCGGCAGCCGGCCTGCCCCCGATTCAGGTTTCTCCCTGCCAGGGCAAGCTTTTGCATCTCCTGGCCCGGGTCCACGGCGCCCGCCGTATTCTGGAGATAGGCACGCTGGGCGGGTATAGCACGATTTGGCTCGCTCGCGCGCTTCCTGCGGGCGGGCGCCTGCTGACACTCGAAGTCGAACCTCAACACGCTCAGGTGGCGTCCGCTAATATCTCGCGTGCCCATTTATCGAGTGTGGTTGAGCTTCGCGTTGGTCCCGCTCTGGAGCTGCTTCCAAGGCTGGCCGCGGATGGGCATGGTCCATTCGACCTGATCTTTATCGACGCCGATAAACCGAGCACACCCGAATACTTCCTGTGGGCGCTAAAGCTGTCTCGTCCCGGCAGCCTCATCATTGTGGACAACGTTATCCGCAAGGGCGCATTGATCGAGGCTGACAGTGCGGACCCAGCAGTTCAGGGGATGCGCCGATTCATTGAATTGCTGGGCGCCGAACCTCGGGTAACGGCCACAGCCATCCAGACAGTCGGCAGCAAGGGTTACGATGGCTTCGCAATCGCCCTCGTCACCGCCTGACTGCATTCCACTTTAGCCTTCAGCCTTCAGCCTTTCCCCCTCAGTGGGTATTTATCCCTGCCGACTGGGAGAGACTGCCTATTGCCAGCAAAGCCCACCCGCCCAATCCTAGCAGACAATGCAAAAGAAAAGGTTCGCCCTCGGTGGGTTTTGCCCATTCTCCGGCTTGCTCGCTGTTCTGCTCCTCGATTCCTCCCCAGCAACAGTTCCCACGGACATCGATATTCAAACGCCCCGAGTAGGCGACCACGCGCTCCACATTCTCACGCCAAATCTATTGGAGCTTGTTCTCGTCAACACCAAACAGCCCAACACGGCCGGTGTGGATAGCTGGGATTGGGTGAACGGTCAGCAGATTTTCGTTCCCCCCGATTTGTCGGGAGTCAAAGTGATCGTTGACGGCAAAACCAACAGCATCGGCAGGATTGGTTTCAAACGCCGCCCAGTCTACGCGCCATTGTTAACGTGGGACCTCCGAATCGGCAACCAACTTTATCTGCAGCTCAGCGATTCGATTTCCTCAGGCGCAACGGTCCAGGTGATCAACGACGGAACGCTTTGGCCGACGAATATGGCTTTTAGCGCCGTGGCTGATCCGCTCCGCTTTAATCCTGCGATTCACGTCAACCAGGAAGGCTACCTTCCCTCCTACCCGAAAAAGGCGATTGTCGGCTATTACCTGGGTGATATGGGCGAAGTGGCCGTTCTCACAAACAAATTCTTCGTCGTCAGCGCACAAACTGGAGCGACGGTTTACGACGGGGCTCTGACACTCCGCAAGGATGTCGGCTACCTGTACACGCCAACACCCTATCAAGATGTGTATGAAGCGGATTTTAGCAGTTTGACCAACTCGGGCGAATACCGCCTCCTGGTTCCGGGCATGGGCGCGTCGCTGCCGTTCCGGATCGACGAAGGCATCGCGATGGATTTCGCCCGAACCTATCTCCTGGGAATCTTCGAGCAGCGCAGCGGGTTCGATGTCGCCATGCCCTTCACGCGCTTCACCCATGCGGCTGACCACCTGGCGCCCGCCGCCATTCCGACCAACGACTCCGCCCCGTTCGCGTTCACCTGGCAGACCGTTTCCAACTATTCCAGCGAAGTGAATTCGGACAATCCGCCTCAAATTGCTCCCGGGCTTACCAATTATACGGCGCAACTTTATCCATTCGTCACTCAAGGTGCGGTCTCCGTATCCGGCGGCCATTTCGAAGCCGGCGATTACAACCGGGTCACCTATAACGGCGCACAACTCATCCATACCCTGGTGTTCGCGGCGGATTCGCTGCCGGGCGTGGGAAAATTGGATAATCTGGGCATTCCGGAGAGCGGTGACGGCATCAGCGACGTCTTGCAGGAGGCCAAGTGGGAAGCGGATTTCCTGGCCAAAATGCAAGATGCCGACGGCGCATTCTATTACTCGGTTTATCCTCAAAATCGCGAATACGAAATGGACGTGTTGCCTGAAAACGGTGACCCACAGGCCGTGTGGCCCAAGAATACGGCTTCCACCGCGGCGGCGGTCGCCGCCCTCGCCCAGTGCGCCTCATCACCCCGTTTCAAGCAAGCTTACCCCCAGGCTGCCAGCAATTACCTGGCAAAGGCAGTCCTGGGTTGGCGGTTTTTGACCAACGCAATCGCGCGTTTCGGCCTGGAGGGCTCCTATCAGAAGGTTCAGCACTTTGATGAGGATTTCACTCATCATGACGAACTGACCTGGGCAGCCTGTGAATTGTTCCTGGCCAGTGGTGACCCGCAGTATCAGGCAAAGCTATTCGAGTGGTTCCCTGATCCAACCGATCCCGCCACTTTCCGTTGGGGTTGGCAACGGATGGGCGTGTGTTACGGAAATACGATTCGGGATTACGCTCTCGCCGTGAGCAGTGGCAGGTTAGGGGCCGGGCAAATTCAGCAAGACTATTTGGCCAAGTGCATTAACGTCATCACCAACTGCGGCAACGACGTTCTTAGTTGGTCGCAGGACAACGCTTACGGCACCAGTTTCCCCGATTTGACCAAAGCCTATCGAGGCGGCGGCTGGTACTTTTCGCCGGAGCAGGCGTTTGACATGGTTGTGGCCTATCAATTCAATCCTAGCTCGCAGTACATCGACGCCCTGCTCCGCAACGTGAACTACGAGGGCGGGTGCAACCCTGTTAACGTGTCGTATCTGACAGGAATCGGGTGGAAGCGCCCGCACAATATTGTCGACCAGTACTCGCTTAATGATGGCCGGTCTTGGCCGAAGGACGGAGTTCCGGTCAGCAACATCCAGGCAGGCTTCCTCCCCGTCTGGACTTATGGCTGGGAGCTGAGTGCCCTGGTCTACCCTTCGGATTATATCGACACGGCGACCTATCCCTATTACGACCGCTGGTGCGATGATTGGAACGTCTCGACCGAAGGCTCGACCACCGACACCGCGCGAAGCTTCGCCGCTACGGCCTGGCTCGCAGCTCAAACTTCCCTGGCCGGCCAGCTCTGGCGCTCGACTAATGCCACGCTTATCGCGCCCGCAACCGCCGGGTTCATGGGACAACCCGTGACCGTCACGCTCAACGTAGCGGATACAAATCTGAGCGCAGTACGGATTGTTTGGGAAGTCATTGGCCAGGAACCAGTTTTTGGCAGCCAGAACCACACCTTTATTCCAGGAGCCCAAGCCGGGCCTTATCGTGTGGAAGCCGAAGTGCAGTGGCCGGACGGCCGCCGTGCCTTTGCGGCGAATTCGTTCGTTGTGAGCACCAATGCCCCGCCTCAGCTGATCAATCCGCAAATACTGGCGGGCGGTGGATTTTCCTTCACGCTCACGGGCACGCCGTTGACCAGATATGTGATCCAGGTTTCCACGGATTTGGCGACTTGGACTGCACTGGCAACCAATGTCGTGTCCGCCAACAGCATGGTTACCGTCACCGATCCCAAGGCCGGCCTATCTTCACAACGTTATTACCGCGCACAGCCGCTTCCTTGAAAAAACGTTCGACCTATAACTTCGTCTCGCCTAAAGGGACCGCTTGCAGCCTTGAGGGGAAAATGCCCCGCCGCTCTTGAGAGGACCCTTTTGCGGTGTAATGATGAAGCGTGAGTAATCATTTATTGGATTCTAAACAATCCGCGTCGGCAGCGCAGTTCGACCGACAGAGTGACCGCTACGGCAAATCCCACATCCTGGCAGACACGCAAGATGTGGCTCTAGGATTGAAGGGCGTTGCCATGCCGCTGAACGGCACTGCATTAGATGTCGCGACAGGTGGCGGACATACCGCCCTCTGGCTTGCGCGACAAGGTTGGAAGGTGACTGCCGGCGACATCGCGCCCCGGATGCTGGAGAACGCTCAAAAGTTATGCGCCGACTCCGGCTTCAGGATCCAACCGCGACTGTTCCCGGCGGAGTCGATACCTTTTGATGATGGCGCCTTCGACCTGGTCACGGTCCGGGTGGCCCCGCATCACTTCAGTTCACCCGCGAAGTTCATTGAGGAGACCTCTCGCGTGCTCAAGCATGGCGGTCATTTCCTGCTGATTGATGGGAGCGTGCCCGATGATGACCCGGAAACCGAAGAATGGCTCCATTGGGTTGAGAAGTGGCGCGACCCAAGTCATGGTCGCCTGCTGTCTCGCAAGGCCTGGGAGGAGTTAGTGCGTCGAGCCGGTTTGCTCGTCCTTCGCTCCGAACTACAGCCATTCAAGCAACCTGATCTACAGTGGTATTTCGACACGGCGGCCACCTCACCTGAGAATCGGCAGAAAGTTCTTGAAACCGTGCGCACTGCCTCCGAGCACGTCAGAACGGCGCTCCGCCTCGGAAATGAAGATGGCAAGGTCGTCTGGTGGTGGCTCCGGCTGACGCTCCTGGCTCAAAAAAGTTAGCCGGCGCGCGGACATTCTTGTCCGCAGCAACGCGCGAGCTTGCCAGGGGCTCGGGATTACGGCGTGCTCAGGCGAACTTCGGGCGTTGCTGCGGACTGGAAAGTCCGGGCGCCAGGACAACGTCTGGAAAAAAACTTGCCACACTTTATCCTGACGAGTACCACCTCCGGGCGCATGAAAAGGTCTATTCTCCATTTGGTTGCCCTCTGTTTCACCCTGTCTTTGGCCCGGGCCGAGGAACAAAAACCACCTGTGCGTTTTGCGATTTTCGGCCTCGCCCATGACCACGCGGCGGGTTTTATACCTCGGGCCAAAGACCGAAAAGACATTCAGTTGGTGGGCATTATTGAACCGCGCTCGGACCTGGTATCCCGTTACGCCCAAAAGTATCAATTGGACCGCAGCTTGTTCTACTCGAGCTTGGATGAATTGCTCGCCAAAACAAACATCCAGGCCGTCGCCACCTTCACCAGCACCTTCGATCATCGCCGGGTCGTGGAAATGTGCGCCTCCAAGGGGATCAATGTCATGATGGAAAAGCCATTGGCCGTGAACATGGAACATGCCCGGGCTATCGAAGCCGCCGCGAAAAAGGGCCACATCCAGGTGATCGTCAATTACGAAACCACCTGGTATGCGGGAAACCAAGCCGCCTACTCCCTGCTGAATGACGAACATGCACTGGGCGAAGCTCGCAAAATTGTGGTGCACGATGGCCATCGAGGGCCGAAGGAAATCGGGTGCTCGGAGGCGTTCCTGCAGTGGCTCACCGACCCTGTGCTTAACGGCGCAGGCGCCTTAACCGATTTCGGTTGTTACGGCGCCGACCTGATCAGCTGGCTCATGCAGGGACAGCGCCCAACCTCCGTGTTTGCTGTCACCCAGCATTTCAAACCGGAGGTCTATCCAAAAGTTGAAGATGAAGCCACGATCGTTGTCACCTACCCCAAAGCGCAAGGTATCATCCAGGCATCCTGGAACTGGCCATTCGACCGCAAGGACATGGAGGTCTACGGGCAATCCGGTTATGTGCTGGTACCGCACCCCGATTCCTTGCGCGTGCGCAAACCCGGCAGCTCCGAAATTGAGGTGACCCCCCCGCCTCTGAAGGCTCCGCAAGCCGATCCTCTCTCCTACCTGGCGGCTGTCATTCGTGGTGAACTTCAACCAGCCGGCCTCTCCTGCCTTGACGTTAATATGACGGTTACCGAGATACTGGATGCCGCCCGCAAATCCGCACGAACCGGCAAGCGCGTAGAACTGCATTGACGTGGCGGCGTAATGTGGAATGGAAAGGGGTGTTGGGAATGCCCGGATCCTTGGACATTTGGATGTTGCTGCGGACAAGAATGTCCGCGCGCCGGTTCATTAACAGTCAGGACTAGACAAGCCCGCGGGGATGCCTGAATTACCCGATATCACGATCTACCTGGAGGCGTTGGAGCGGCGCATTCTGCAGCAGCCTTTGCAACAAATTCGCGTCGCGAGTCCGTTTCTGGTGCGCACGGCTGTGCCGCCTATAGACCGTGGCAAGGGCAAGCGGGTCCTTGCACTGAAGCGAATCGGAAAACGAATCGCCATCGGCTTGGAAGGCGACCTTTGGCTGGTCCTGCACCTGATGATTGCAGGGCGATTACATTGGCGTGAACCAGGAGCCAAGCTGGCGCGCAAGCTTGGGCTGGCGTCCTTCGATTTTCCTGATGGCAGTTTGGTGCTCACCGAAGCAGGAACGAAGAAGCGAGCGTCTTTGCACGTGGTCGAGGGCGAGCAAGGTCTACGGGCATTGGATCCGGGCGGCCTGGAGGTCCTGGATAGCACGCTGAAAGCCTTTGCGACGGTGTTAACCGGCCACAATCACACCCTGAAACGGGCTCTCACCGATCCGACCCTTTTCAGCGGCATAGGCAACGCCTACTCCGATGAGATTCTGCATCGCGCGCAGCTTTCACCCGTCGCGCTGACCCAGAAACTCGGGCCCGAGCAAATTCAGCGACTGCATGAAGCAACCAAGGCGATCCTAACCGACTGGATCTCCAGGCTGCGCAACGAGGCAGGTGACGCCTTTCCCGAAAATGTGACCGCTTTTCGGCCGGGTATGGCCATGCATGGGAGATTTGGCCAGCCTTGCCCGGTCTGTGGAGGCAAAGTCCAACGCATTCGCTATGCTGAGAATGAAACCAATTACTGTCCCACCTGCCAGACTGGCGGAAAGCTCCTCGCCGACCGCGCGCTCTCCTTGCTCCTGAAGAAAGACTGGCCGAAGACTCCCGAGGCCCTGGAGGAGATGCGCGCCACCCACAGTCGCTGAGCACCTGGACGGGACATCGTCCGCTCTCCCTACTCTCCCAGCAATTTTTTGAGATCCGCGCGAGCCTTGCTCTCGCGAGACTGATCTTCGGCCGGAGGCACGAACTCTCTGCGAATCATGTCGAAGTATTCGCAGTAATTCGCCAGGTGTTTTTCCGCAACCGGATCAGCCCGACGATCGCGGCACTGGTACGCCACTCGCGCGTCGTAGCTCACACAATTCAAACACGCTTTCAGGTCCGAGCCGCAGGTATGGCATGTCTCCGACCGACCGGGGCCACCGGGCAATTTATATTCCGTGCCGCATTTCCAACAATGTCGCGTTAACGCCATGGGGATATTTTAACCAGTTGAACCTGCCAGTAAAGACAAGCCCGACTCCGCTTGGTTTCTCAGCTTTGCGGTCCTCGAGTTTGGCCGGTCAAGGTTGACGTCCGGGCGGTTTCGAGAGTGAAGGTTCTCTTCACGCTGGGTGGGGCGAGGCTCCTGCCGAGCCCTGATCCTTTGGCTTCTGCTGGCCGCAATGAAAGGAGATGAAGCCCTCGAAAGAGACCAGCCTGAGGTTGACCGCGCGTGAACCAAGATGAGATGAACGCACCCGGTCTAGTTTTCGCCCCGCACATCCCAGGCATCTCGCAGGCCATCGCTGAGGAAGTTCAAAGCCAGCAAAGTGATAACGAGGAAGGCTGACGGAAACGCAATGAGCCACCAATAGGTGCGGATCGGGTTGATTTGGTCCGCGCCTTCCGCGATGAGCGAGCCCAAGCTAGCCATTGGCGGTTGAATACCCAGCCCGAGATAACTCAGAAAAGATTCATAAAGAATGACCGCAGGAATCGTCAAAGCGAGATACACAATCACGATCCCCAGCGTGTTGGGAATGATATGCCGGGCAAGAACCCGAATAGGGCCGGCCCCCAGGGCCCGGCTGGCTTGAACAAAGGCGCGCTGGCGCAAGGATAGGACCTGGCCGCGCACGATGCGCGCCATGGTCAGCCAGGAAACAGCACCCAAGCCCACGACCAGCAGCAAAAGGCGCCCGGAGACATCAAGGTCCTGAGCCCCAAGACGAGCGAGCCCGCGCCGGAGGATTCCTTCAAAGGTCGTGATCAGGACGATCACAAAGATGATGGAAGGAAGCGAATAGAGGATGTCAACGATGCGCATCAGCAGGCCATCGGTCTTTCCCCCGGCATAACCGGCTACCGCGCCCCAGACCACACCGATCAGCAGACTTAAGATTGCAGCCACGCAGCCCACCAGCAAAGACACTTGCGCTCCGTACAGCACACGGGAAAGCAGGTCGCGTCCATGAACGTCCGTGCCGAACCAATGGGCAAAACTGGGGGACTGGAACTGGGCGTCTGAAACCCGGTCGGGCTGGAAGCGTTGCGTAAAATCAGCGCCGGCTGGCCCCATCACGGCTGCGATTTTGAGAATGATTGGCCAGGCGACAACCCCCAGAGCAACGAACAGGAGCAACCAAAGGCTCCAAAGGGCGGGCCTATTCCGCCGGAATCGTTGCCAGGAGCGTTGGCTCGCGCGGTCGCGATCAGGCAATGTAGCGTCGCCCACTTTAGCCAGGCCACTGGATGTGAGGGGCGGCTCAGTCATATTTGACCCTTGGATCCAGCAACACGTAAATCAGATCGACCAGGAGGTTGAGGACGATTAGCAAGACGGCGTAGAGGATGACCAGGCCCACCACCAGCGTATAATCGCGGTTCAACGATCCGTTGACAAAGAACGCTCCGACGCCGGGAATCTGGAAGATGGTCTCGATCACAAATGAGCCGGTGAGCAAGTCGGCCAGCAGCGGCCCGGAATAGGAGACCACCGGCAGGATCGCCAGGGGCAAGGCGTGCTTGAGCAGCAGTGCATTTTCGCTGAGACCTTTGGCTCGCGCCGCCATGATGAACTCGGAAGGCATCACATTAAGCATGCCCTCGCGCATGAGCCGGGCAACGCGGCCGGCGAAATAAAGCCCCAGCGCGATTACGGGCAGCACGGCGTGCATCGGAGAAACCCAAAGCGCAACCGGGAACAGCCGCCATTTGATCCCCAAATACATAATGAGCAGAGGAGCAACCACGAATCCCGGGACGCAAACCATCAGGACAGCCACAAAACTGCCCAGGTAATCCTGATAGTGTCCGCGCCGCGCGGCCGTGAGGTAGCCCAGCGGCAGGCCGACCCCCATGGCGAATCCGAAGGCGAGCAATCCGAGGCTGGCAGAGACGGGCAAGGCCTGGGCAATGATGTCATTGACGGTGTGGTTTCGATATTGCAGGGAGATCCCGAAATCTCCGCGGGCCAGGTCGGCCAGGAAACGCGCGTACTGTTTCCAAACCGGCTCATCGAGATGATACTTGGCCTTGATTTGCCGTTCGATTTCAGACGAAGCAGGTTTGCGCTCGCGATCAAAAGGCCCGCCGGGAGCGACCCGAACCAGGACGAAAGACAGGAAGCTGATCACCAGCAGCAATGGGACCAGCAGGAAAAGACGGCGCAGAAAGTACATAGGCTCCTGGCAAATTATTGAAACCGTTTCAGAACCACCGCGCTTATAAACGCGATGGCGCCAGTACTCGCCCCGGGAGTTTCTGCCCCTGGCTTGACCTTCCAGATGTCCTGAATTGGGTGTTCGTCCAGGAGATTCGGATAGATTCCCTTGATCTTCAAATCGTTGAAGTACATGAATCCGGCATAGAAGTAGATCGGGACAATCGGCATCTGCTGCGCGACCAGAATGGTCTCGGCTTGCCGAAATAATTCGGCGCGGCGGCGTAGATCGGTCTGTTGATTGGCCTCAAGGATCAGGGCATCGTAATGGGCATTCGCCCAGCCAGTCCGATTGTTGCCGCTGTTGGCTGCAAACATGTCCAGGAACGTATTCGCATCATTGTAATCCCCTACCCAACTCGAAGCGGAGAGATCGTAGTCCAACCGGGATTGGGAGCTGTAGAAAACCTTGCGTTCAATTTGGCGCAGCTGAATCTCGACGCCCAGTTCCTTGCGCCACATCTGTTGGAGTTCAACGGCAATCTTACCCTGGATCTTCGCTCCGCCCCCGGCCGCGGAAAAGAACATGTACTGCAGGTGTGGAAATCCTTGTCCGCCGGGAAAGCCGGCCTGGGCCAGAAGTTGGCGAGCGAGGTTGGGGTCAAAGCCGGGGCCTTCTGGTGATTGATAATTGGCCACCCCATCGGGAACAAAATGGGCAGCGACCTTTTCGCCGCCGAAAGTGAGCTTCTTGACGATCCGCTGTTTGTCGGTGGCCAAAGCGAAAGCCTGGCGGACGCGTGGATCGTCCAGCGGTTTGCGCGTCACGTTAAACCGGTAGAAGAAGGTCCCCAGGAAGTCGAAATTATGGTAGTCCGGACGTTTCATGAGGGCATCCATTAACTCGACGGGCACCAGGTCTTTGTCCCAGACGACGTCAGCGATACCGGTTTCGTAAAGATTGAGCGCGGTGTTGGGCGAGGCTGTCGGAAGCAAATCCACCAGAGAACTGCGAGTATTGGCGGCATCCCAATAATAAGGGTTTTTGTGCAACCGAATCTTGTCATTGAGGCGCCAGTCGACCAACTCATAGGGGCCGCTGCAGGGCAACGGCAAGTGAGTCACCCAACGATCTCCGAATTGTTCGATGATTCGGCGCGGTACCACCGCCAGGGTGGGGTAACAGCACAGATCCAGAAAGAAGGCCAAAGGGTAATCGAGCTCGACCTGAAAGGTGCGCGGGTCCAGCGCACGAAGCCCGACCTCGGAAGGCGTTTTGAGTTTGCCGTTGTAGAAAGCCTCGGCATTGTGAATATAAAAGAGCTGGCCCGCGTAGTCGGAAGCGGTTTGGGGACTCAGCGCGCGCAACCAGGAGTAGAGAACGTCGGCACTGGTGATCGGCGCCCCAGTCGACCAGGCAGCGTTGGTGCGCAGGAAAAAGGTGTAGACGCGGCCATCCGGGCTGAGTTCCCACCGCTCAGCCAACCCAGGGGTCGGTCGTCCGGACTTGCCGTCCAACCGAGCCAATCCCTCGAAGAGCGCCTTGGTGATGCGCATATCCGGCACGGCGGTGACGATCGCCGGATCGAGAGACTCCGGTTCGTTGCCATTGGCGATAACCAAATCCGCCCGCGGTTCACGGCGGCAACCGGCCAGGAGCATCACGACCCACAGTGCGCACCAAAACAACATCGGAAATGGCCGCTCGATTGGACCGCCGCCTTTACACGTAACACAGGGATCGAAGCAGACAGCGGCCTCACGCAAAGGCCGCGAAGGCCGCAAAGGAGATTGAAAATACAGCCTGCCGATTTCCCTCACGAAATGCCAAAGGAAATCTCGGAGCTGAAAGCACCGTTTGGTTCCTTTCTTCGCGGCCTTTGCGCGCTTTGCGTGAGGCTTGTATGGCAGCCTTACGGCTTCAGGCGGGCGGCCAAAACGACGAAGCGCCCGCCACGTTTCGTGGAGAGCGCTCCTCGCGAGATTCATGGGTGACTATTTCTTCGGAGCCGGGTTCGCGTCGGAGGCGGCGGGGACACTGGTCGACTCGGGTTGCGGCTGGATGGTCAAAGGATTGGCGTTGTTGGTAGTGGCGGGCGGCGGAAGAGCTATCGCGCCCGGGGTGGTGCCTTTGGCGGGCGCTGTGGGCGTGGCCGGAGCGACCGGCGAGCTTAGAGGCTGGCTGAGCTTCTGCTGAAAACTCGAGGAGGTCTGCCCGTGGAAGTGACTCTGCAGAATAGAAAGCAGTAGCGCCATCACAAAGAAAATGGTTGCGGAATATTTGGTGATTTTGGTCAGGACATTGCCTGACCCGGCGCCAAATAAGGCATCCGAGGCGGACCCGCCGAAAGCGAGCCCGGCACCGGCTTCCTTCTTGGGGAGTTGGACCAAGATAAGCAACACCAGGACCACACAGTCCACGATCATGAAAAACGTCAGCAGGCCAATAACAAAACCCATAAACAATAATCTTAGATTGAGCTCTTAATAATATCTGAAAAACTGCGAGCTTCAAGGGAAGCTCCGCCTACCAGGGCGCCATCCACATCCGGTTGACTCATCAGTTCGCGCGCATTGGCAGGCTTGACGCTGCCACCATATTGAATGCGCACGCGGCGGGCCACGGTTCCGTCGAAACTTTTCCCGACCAGCCGCCGGATGAAAGCGTGGGCTTCCTGAGCCTGGGCCGTGGTGGCCGTCTTGCCGGTCCCAATCGCCCAAACCGGCTCGTAGGCAACGACGGTTTCGGCCATTTGCTCCTTGCTCAGGCCTGCCAGGCTGCCCCGGACTTGGGTTTCGAGCACCTTTTGGGTATGGCCGCCTTCACGTTCCGCAAGGGTTTCGCCGACGCAAATAATGGGTTTGAGCGAAGCGGCATGAACCGCGGCAGCTTTCTTCGCAATTAATTCGTCGGATTCTTTTTGGTACAACCGGCGCTCGGAATGCCCGAGAATTACGTAGCGCACGGAGAATTCTTTGAGCATGACGGCGGCGATTTCACCGGTAAAGGCGCCGACGTTGTGTTGGCTCATGTTCTGGGCGCCCAGGCGGATGTTGGAGTCGAGAATGGCTTTGGAGACGTCTGCCAGCGCCGTATAGGGCGGGCACACCACAATGTCCACCTCTTTAACGTTGGCCAGTTCAATTTTCAAACCGCGCACGAGGTCCAATGCCTCCGCCACGGTTTTGTTCATCTTCCAGTTGCCGGCAATGATGAGTTTGCGGTCCTTGTTCATAAATGGGCGAGCTCTACTTTTCGCTGAGGGCGGCGACTCCCGGCAAAACCTTGCCTTCGAGGAATTCGAGACTGGCCCCGCCCCCGGTGCTCATGAAACTAACCTTGTCGCCCAATTTGGCTTTGTTCAGGGCTTTGACGCTGTCGCCCCCTCCAATGATGCTTTTTGCGCCGTGCTTTTCGGTCACATCGGCTACTGCACGCGCGATCGCGTTGGTGCCTTCGGCAAAACGCTTGTCCTCGAACAAGCCCATCGGCCCGTTCCAAAGAATGGTTTTGGCCTTGGCAATCTCTTCGGAGTAAGTCTTGACGGTCTGCGGACCGATATCCAGCCCGGCTGCATCGGCCGGGCAGTCTAAATCGGCGCTGGAGCGGACTTGCTGGTACTCAATCACCGGTTTTCCCTTCTTGTCGAGTTGGTCGGTTTTGACGGGAACGGCGACGACGTCATCCGTCGGGAGAAGGAACTTCACGCCGCGTTGCTTGGCTTTGGCGAGCGCGGCTTTGGCTACTTCCGCTTTATCCGGTTCGATCAGCGACTTGCCCGTCTTGTGGCCTTGGGCTAAGCGGAAGGTATAGGCCATCGCGCCCCCGATGAGAATGGCGTCGGCCTTTTCCAGCAAACGATCGATGACTTCAATCTTATCGGAAACCTTTGCACCACCGAGAATCACCACAAAGGGGCGGGCGGGTTTTTCCAGTTCGTCGCCCAGGAATTTCAACTCCCGTTCCATCAGCAAGCCGGCGGCACACTGGCCGCCACGTTTGGCAATCACTCGCGCAACTCCTTCGGTCGAGGCATGAGCCCGATGCGCGGCCCCGAACGCGTCATTAACATAAACCTCGGCGACTTTCGCGAGCCTTTCGGAAAAGCCCGGATCGTTCGCCTCTTCTTCATTGTAATAACGAACGTTCTCCAGCAACAAAACGTCGCCGGGTTTCAAAATATTCGCGGTGTTTTCCACTTTCTCACCGATGCAATCGTCGGCGAAAGCCACCGGCCGGCCCAGCAGGTCGGCGAGTCTGACCGCCACGGGGCGCAGCGACATCGACGCTTCGCGTTTGCCTTTGGGACGGCCCAAATGAGCCGCCAGGATGAGTTTGGCTCCCTGTTGAATGAGAAGTCTGAGCGTGGGCAGAGTCTCGACAATCCGGGTTGCATCCGTGATTTCCATCTGGCCGTCTTTTTCTTCGAGCGGAACATTATAATCCACCCTGAGGAAAACGCGCTTGCCGCGAACATTCAAATCTCTCACTGTCAGTTTTGCCATAACATCAGGTCTTCTGAATCAAGAAGCGCGAGAGAATAGCCCAGCGGTAAAACGAGTCAAGGTGATTGGAAGTCAAAAAAAGGCGGCCCACGCGCAAAAGCGTGGACCTAGGGCCGACTCTCTGTAGCAGTCTATCATCAAGTCGTGCGCGGCGAGCAACCACAAATGCTCGTCGCTACCCTACAATATTATAGTTCAGATTTTTGCTTTTGCACTGGGGTTGTTAGCGGGGGAAAGTAATAAGAATTGGATCTCGGGCCAGACTTGATTCAATAAGCCGATGCCAAGTGATCTGGTAAAACTGCAGCGCTCGCCAAGAGACATTGCGCGGTGGCAGAAAGCGCAGCAACAAGTCGTCGGAGAACGTCACGCGGCCGCCCTGGCGAGTTACCGCGATCTGGTGAGACAATACCCGGGCGTGGAGCAGTTGTGGTTTGAGCTCGGCTTGGCCGCAACGGGTGATTTGGAGTTCAAAACCGCGCAGGAAGCGTTTAGCCGGGCCGAGCAATTGGCGGGCAAGGATGCTTCCTTCCAGGTGTTGCTCGGCCAGCAGTTCCACCGCCTGAGGCGTTTGGACCGCGCCCGTGCCTGTTTCGAGCGAGCCGTGCAAGCGGATCCCGCCGCAGTGCACGCGCAGCTCAGCCTGGCGGCCTGGTACGAGCGCGAGCGGCGGCTGGATGACGCTTGGAACTGCGTTGAGGCATGCCTGACCAAGCATCCGCGAAATCCCCAGGCACTATGCCTTAAAGCTCTGCTGCTGCATCGCAAAAAACAGAACCCTGAAGCCGAGGCACTGTTGCGGGATTTGATCAAAGGCGACTCCGGCGATCCGAACGTCAAAATTTCAAGCCGGCACCTGCTGGGCACGGTGTTGGACCAGCTCGGCGAGTACGAAGAGGCGCTGCGCTGGATTTGTGAGTCGAAAAAGTTGCTCACCCAAACCGCGAACGTTGCGCGAATGGAACAGGACTACGACCGGGCGGATCGGCACCGTCGCGAGTTGCTCTGCGCCCTGACGCCGGAGCGGATGCAGCGCTGGCGGGCACAAGCTCCCGCCACTCCCCTGCCCAATCGGATGGTGCTCCTGGGCGGCCATCCCCGCAGCGGCACGACCTTACTCGAGCAGATTCTCGGGGCGCACCCGGCGATTGTCGCGCTGGATGAACCGGAGGCTTTCGTTCAGGAGGTGTGGCAGTGCCTCGCTCCGATTCAAGCCACGCGGCCGTTGACCATTGCCGAGTTGGACACCCTCCGGGATTCCCAGCTAGCCCGCATGCGGGAACGTTACTGGAAGAGTCTTTGGCGCGAGATCGACGGCGATCTGCCAGGCAAAGTGTTGCTGGATAAAAACCCCTCGCCGACAGCCGCACTGCACCTTTGGTTAAGGGTCTTTCCGGAACTGAAGGTCGTGATTGCCTTGCGGGATCCGCGCGATGTGGTCCTGAGTTGCTTCTTTCAAAACCTGATGCTCACACCCGCCAACGCAAATTTTCTGAGCCTGGAACGGACGGCAAAGCATTACGCCGACCTGATGGATGTGTGGTTGAGAATGCGCGAGCTGGGCGGCTTTGATTGGGCGGAATCGCGTTATGAGGATTTGGTGCAGGATCCCGAGGCGGAAGGACGAAAAGTGACCTTGTTCTGCGGCCTGGATTGGGACGCTCAGCAAGCGAGCCACCACGAAGCCGCCCGAAACAAAGTCCTTTTTGCCCCCACCTTTAGTGATGTGGCGCAACCGGTTCACCAACGGGCTGTCGGCCGATGGCAACACTATGCCGAAGCGCTAGCGCCGTTGCAGGATCGTTTGAGTCGCTATTGCCGGGCATTTGGCTATGGCACGGGTTAGCGTGGGCCAGCAAACCTCGCTTTTACGCGATTGCGTTCCGAGAATGCGGCAAATATGTTATCTCCATGGCAATGCTGAGTATCGAGCTGCCTTCGCAACAGGCGCAAACTAGTTTCAACCTGCGGCGCTGGGATGAGTTGCTCGCCAATCGTGAGCTTTCGAAAATCGAAGGCCGGATCGAGACCGATCGGCACGGCCATATCATTATGAGTCCCCCGCCCGCCCCGTCGCATGGCTGTTACCAGGTTGAGATTGCGCATTTGCTACGAACTTTCAT
>Ga0210409_10002872_pt1 | contig 19926 bp, 11 predicted proteins | sample IncBWH17MmetaG_FD_161649 | JGI IMG/M metagenome (GOLD analysis project Ga0210409, IMG submission 161649) | Forest soil microbial communities from Barre Woods Harvard Forest LTER site, Petersham, Massachusetts, United States - Inc-BW-H-17-M | ecosystem: Environmental > Terrestrial > Soil >... | reverse complement strand
TGCTGATTGGTTCAACCGTTTCTGCCGCTGCTGATTCCCCGCAAGCTCTCCAGCTTGAGGGGGACGTTCAGTACACCCACGACCCCTCCATCATCAAAGATGGCGACACGTGGTACTTGTTCGGAACCAACAATGGACCGGAGCGAACCGGCGAACTCCCGATTCGCTGCTCGCAGGATCTGCATCACTGGAAGCGTTGTGGCTACGTGTTTTCGAAGATACCCGACTGGATCAAAAAAGCGAGTCCGGAGACCAAAGAACTCTGGGCACCTGATCCTTCCTATTTCAACGGTGAATTTCACATCTACTACGCCTTCTCCGCATTCGGCAAAAACACCTCGGGCATTGCGCTCGTCACCAATAAGACACTCGACCCCAAAAGCCCGGATTTTCAGTGGATCGATCGCGGACTCGTGTTTCGTTCCCGTCTTGAAGACGACTTCAACGCTATCGATCCAAACATCGTCTTTGATGACCAAGGCCGTGGCTGGCTAAGCTTCGGCAGCTTCTGGTCCGGAATCAAGATGCGCCGCATCGATCCGAAGACCGGGTTGCTCGCAAGCGAAGACACGAAGCTCTACTCCCTTGCCAACCGCAAGCGTCCGGGGAACCCTCCCCCAAATCCTCCCGGTCTCCCGGGAGACTGGCAGGCGGTCGAAGCGCCTTTCGTCGTCCATCACCAGGACTACTACTACCTGTTCGTCTCATGGGATCTCTGCTGTCGCGGAACAAAGAGCAATTACAAAACTATGATCGGCCGTTCTCGCAATGTTACCGGGCCTTACGTCGACGAAAAGGGCATTCCCATGATGGAAGGTGGCGGGACTCCATTGCTCGTTGGAAACAAGCGCTGGATTGGTCCGGGAGGAGAATCCATCCTTCAACAAAAGGACGGGGACATCATGGTTTATCACGCATATGACGGCAAGACGGGTCAGGCGTGGCTACAGATCTCCACAATCTCCTGGCAGGACGGCTGGCCGCACGTTGCACTCGAAGGAGGAGATGGCGCCAGCCAATGACGCGCGGAAATCAAGGTGAGAACCGACCACCGAGATCGAAACACTTTATTTCACAGGATCAGAACTAGGCACAGCAGAGTCTTCCAGGTCGAGCACTTTCAACGCATGTTGCTGACGCTCGACCTCTTCGTGCTCCAGCTTGGTCGCGACCTCAAGCTCTTTTGCGGATTCCTCCGTCTGTCCCAACCGAGCATAGTCGAGACCGAGATAATAGTGCGCCTCCCGCAGCGAGGGGTCACTGGCAATCGCCCCACGCAATTCTCGCGCAGCCTCATCGTAGTTCTTCCGTTGAAACGCAACCCGCCCTGACCCAGTGAGCGCTCCGGCGTGCTTCGGATCGCGTTTCAGCGTGGTTCGAAAGTTGGCTTCCGCTTCATCTAGGCGGTTCTGATCCAGATCGAGCAGTCCCAGCCGGAAATAGGATTCGGTTTGCGAAGGGCGGAGTTCGATAGATCGCTGAAAACAGCGTCGCGCACTCTCCGTTTCCTGGAGTGTTTGCAAAACCAGTCCCAGGGCAAACTGTCCCGACGCATCGTCCGGATGCAGTTGCACGTATTTGGCAAACGAAGTTTTCGCTTCAGGGAATTTCGCTTCTCCAATCTGTGCTCGGCCGAGCCCGTATAGAGCGGCGGCATCGTCAGGCTTTAAAACGAGGACGCTCTGAAAAGCTTCGGATGCGTCAGCGAATAAGGACATCCGAAGAGCGACCATCCCGAGCCGATACTCCACGTCGGGATCTTCAGGTTTCTGCTTGCGTGCCTGTAGCAACGAAGCGAGAGCCTTCTCGGGATTGTCGGCTTTCAGGGCTTCCCCGGCGTCGGCTGTCCATAACTGTACTAAGGAATCACGTGCATCGGTGCGTGATGGATCGAGTCGGAGCGTCTCGCGCAGCTGTGCGATCGCCTCTTCCCGCTTCCCCATCTGCATATACAGAAGGCCAAGCGAAGAATGCCCTCCGGGAAAATCCGGTTTGATCTCGATCACCTGCTTGAAGAAGGCCTCGGCTTCCGGCTCCCTTTTTTGCTGTGCGCGCAAAATGCCCATAAAGTTCAGCGCACGGTAGTCCCGCGGAGACCTCTGCAGAATCGTTCGCAACTCCACTTCAGCAAGCTGGTAGTCTCCCGCGGTGATGGCCTTCGCCGCTTCCCGCAACAGCGCCGGATTTCCGTTTTGAGTAGCTGATTGAGGTGGCGGAGGCTGGGTCTGCCCGAATCCCGTCAACGTCGTGGAGGGAACAACAACCAGGACTGCGAGGCCCGTTCGGGCGATAGCTGCTGTGATCCGGTTCATGAAGGTCGTTCTTGGTGGCAGGTCTCTTTCACCGTCTGCCCATTCCGGAAGCCATCCCACTCCCCGCTTCTTGCGCCTGCCTCAACTCTTCGGTCAATTTAAATTCTTTTGCCGATAAATCTTGCTTGTTCTGGCGCTGGTAAATTCTTCCCAGCAAGTAATGGGTCGGGGAGTCCTTGGGATCCAGTCGTGCCGCTGCTTCGGTCGCGTGCTGGGCTTCAGGGTAACGATGCAGATCGAAAAACGCTTTTCCGAGTTGATACTGAACCTGCGCGGACTTCGGATCAATCACTGCGGCTTTCTGCAGGACAGCGATTCCTTCCTCGGCGCGGCTGGTCTTAATCAACAACGTGCCGAAGTCGAGATAAGGCTGGGCGCTATGGGTCAGAGATTTTTGATCCAGTTCGATCGCCTTCTGGTACGCAGAAGCAGCATCCTCCATCTGGTCTTTGCCCTCGAAGCACAGCCCGAGATTGTCCTGCGCTCTTACATTGCCGGGATCTCTTTCCAGCACTTGGCGAAATGCGGCGATGGCATCATCGAATCGGTTCTCGTGGTATAGGACTCGCCCGAGATGATAGCGAGCTTCCAAGTTATCCGGCGCCATTCGCAGAGCCTCCTCGAGATACCGGGCTGCATCTGCGAAATCACCCATCAAAACGTAATCGAGGGCTCCAATCTTCAAATCATCTGCAGTGGGCGGCTTCAACGCTGTGGCTTCATGCATCAACTCAAGTGATTCTTTCGGACGGTTTTCCCTGAAGCGCACGTAGGCCAACAGGTAGTCAGCGTCATCGGATTTGGGATGTGCCCTTAGATAGCCTTGCAGAGCCTGATCTGCCTCCTCAAATTTCGAAAGATTGACCAGACATTTGCCTTCGAACAGCAGCGCGTCCGTCTGTCCCGGCTCTTTTTTCTCCACCTCTGCAAATGCAACTGACGCTTCTGTCCACTGCCGTTGCTGAAACAAAGCACTCGCCTTTTCGAAATCAGACGACTGGGCGGTGGACAACGATGCAACCGCCAGTATTGTGATGCTGATCTTCCAAAACATAAGTTTGATGTCACTTATTAGAGGTCGCACTCTCGGTGACAGTCAGAATCTGATCGCCCCTCGTTTCAGGCAGAATCTGAACAATGCCGCTGGGCCACCGGATTCGAATTGAACTCACTTTGGCGTAACTTCCCAGCCCGAAGTGAACACGGGAATCACTGGACGACTGATAACTGCTGGCGGTGGTCGCCGTCGCATATTGCTTGCCAAGCTCTGTTGCGATCTCCACCTGTGCGCCGATGCCGTCTCGATTGCTTTTCACGCCAACCAGCTTAAGGGTCAGCCAGTGACTCTGCGTCTCTGTCTCGTTCCTCAATATCCAAGCAGGACCATCGTTTGATGTGATCACGACGTCCACCCTTCCATCATTATCGATATCGCCGGTGGCCAACCCTCTGCCGGCCCAGCGCTGCTGAAAGATGGAACCCGCCTGGCCGGAAACATCGATGAACTGCCTTCCATTTTCATTACGAAGCAACAGCGGAGGCTCACGATAGTGCAGATGAGGCTCCCTTGTTTCGATGTTATCCATCACGTGCGCCTGGGCGATGAACAGGTCTTTCCAGCCATCATTGTCATAGTCCAGAAAGCGCACGCCCCATCCTGAATGCAGCAGGCTGATCGCTCCCAGGCCCGTTGCGTTTGTGGCGTAGTCGAATGTCCCATCGCCACCATTTGCGTAGAGACTGTAGCGCTGGTTCGCCAGATCAGTAATTACGATATCCGGCCAGCCATCGTTATTGTAGTCTGCGAAATCGACTCCCATCCCTGCGAACGTTGCCCCGCCTCCATCCAGCGCCACACCCGACGTGAGTGCAACTTCTTCGAACGTTCCGTCCTTTTTGTTGTGAAAGAGTGCTTCGGGCACCGAGTCGTTCGCCACAATGAAATCCGGCCACCCGTCTTGGTCGTAATCCGCGATGGCGACTCCCAATCCCTTCATCGGCTTGTCAACACCCGCTTTGTGCGACACCTCGGTGAACCGGCCACCCCCGTCGTTGTGGTAAAGCAGCACAGAAACCGGCTTGAAGATGTCGGGATGGCAATACGACCGATAGCCCTCCCGGCGCTCGCCGCAATAGATGTCGTCGAACTTCCATTCCAGGTAGCGGGTGACCACCAGGTCGAGCCGTCCATCATTGTCGTAATCAAACCAGGCCGCACTGGTTGCCCAACCGGAACCCGCTACGCCGGCGCTGTCTGTCACGTCGGTAAATGTCCCATTTCCATTGTTGTGATAAAGGGTGCTTCGACCATAACCCGCAACGAAGAGATCGTCATAGCCATCATTGTCAAAGTCGCCGACAGCCACACCGGTGCAATATCCAGTGCCAGCCAAACCTGCTTTCTCGGTCACATCTTCGAACGAACCATCGGCCCTCTGGTGATAAAGGCGATTCCAGTACTGCGATCCATCTTTTCGCGGCTTTGCATCGGGTGGCATGGGGTCGTCGATGCGCGCTCCATTCGCAAAGAAGATGTCGAGTCGGCCATCGTTGTCATAGTCAAACAGTGCGACACCCGATCCCATGGTCTCCAATAAATATTTCCTGGAAGTCGAAGAGGCTTTTTGAGTGAAACGTACTCCGAGTCTTTCCGTGATATCAGTAAAGCGAGCGTGACTTGAATTCCCGACGGCGCCTCCCGCATTCAGGGGCTGAGCCGACACTGCTTGCGCGATCGCCAAATCGAACACGACGCACACGAACGTGCAGGCCAGCCAACTTAGCTTTCTGTGGAAGGAATTCTTTGAGTTTTGGCCGAACTTCACGAGAGCGATTATCTCAGGGAACCCAGTCACAAAAAATCGGGCCGTCTTCCGACGGCCCGGCGTAGTGGGCGGTAGTGCAGGTTAGAACTCAAATTTCAGCTGAAGCTGAATCTTGCGAGGAAGAAGCAAGTAGCTTCCACCTCCGGTATTGCTGAAGTTCGTGATTTGCATCAATCCGAACGAGTTGTTCTGCGTGGTCGAATCGTACGGATTCAGATCTTCCGGACGATTCCAGATATGCCGGTTGAAGGCATTAATCATGGTCAGCTGGAAGTTGATGTCCGTGCCCTCAGTAATCTTCGTTCGTTTGATGAAACTGAAATCCTCCGAGAGATAAGGCTTCATTCGAATATCCCCGAAAACCCGCGGGTTAGTTCCGAACACGTAGGTGTTGCGAGCCGCAAGATTCGCGGCGGAGTTCGGGTCGTCGAAGGCGATTGGGTTGATGTGATTTGGCAGATTGATCGCATTGAAGATCGGTTGAGTCGCCGGATCCCAGTTCCCACTCCTGAACGCAGAACTCAGGATCGAGCTGCCCGGCACTTGATTGAAGCGAATGCACTCCGACCATCCCGGAGGAGCCGTAGCGCAACCAAACGAGAGCGGCTGGCCGCTTTCGTAGCGCTGAATGCCGCCAATCTGCCATCCGCCAATGACCTTGTCCAGTGCGCCTCCACGATTCGCAAAGTGCTTGCCCTTGCCGAAAGGAAGTTCGTAGAGATAACTGACCACAAAGTTGTGGGTCAGGTCCTGGTTGCTGACCGACTTGTCGCCCCTTTGATCGAAGAAGTTCTGTGGCGCACCGCCTTGGTGCAGGGTAGCAAAGAACGGCAATGCCGCATCTGCGTTGGTGAGCGTCTTCGACCACGTATACGAAGCCATGAGGTTCAGCCCATTGTGGAAGCGACGAGTGAGCTGAGCTTCCAGCGCGTTGTAGGTGGACTGTCCCAAATTTTCCAGTTGTCCGTCACTATTCAGAAAACGGAACTGTGGAAATGGCAGAAGGGCCTGAGCGACTTGCTGGGTTTGATCAAATCCCGGGTAGGGCGATGGTACCTGCGTCTGATTCTGCACCTGCGTGGTGAGCAAAGTGCCCAGCGCGAAATTCTTCGGATTCAGTAGATTCTCACCGTCGTAGTTGGAACGCAGGTGCGTTGAGTGCTGTCCGACGTACGCCAAATCCAGGATTAGATCAGTCGCCAGCTCCCGCTGCATCTCGACGCTCCAGTTCTGAATCATGGGCGGCCGCCCGTACGATGCGGCAAGATAGGTTTCCGCGCAACAATTCAAGTTATTCACTTGCGATGGATCGAGGTTCGGCAGCGTAGGTCGCGGCACCGGGAATGCGGAATCCAAGCTGTACGCCGGATCGAAGCCGTTAGGGGAGACCTTCCCTGCCGTCCCTTGAAAACCCTGACGGCTGTACGCGCCGAAATCCGCATACTGCAGTCCGCCATAAAGAATTCCATAGCCTCCGCGGAATACTGTCTTTCCGGCGCCTGCAAATGCCGGAGACCAGGCGAAGCCGATGCGCGGTCCGAAATCCTTTTTGTAGATTTCGGCCCAGCGCTCGTTCGTTACTCCATTTCTTCCCGCACCCTTTCCACCGAACACAAGAGCACCGGGCAGGTTACCCGCCGCCGGATTGGGAGCGGTCAAACTGATGTTGGATGTGTTGTCGTCAGCTTCTTTGAACGGCTGGTCCACCTCGTAGCGCATGCCGTAGGTCACGGTCAGGTTTGGCGTGATCTTGAAGCTGTCCTGAATAAACCCAGCAAAGTAGGACCGCAGCCATCGTGCCTGATCCTGATAGACCGTGTAATTGGCGTTGTCCACCCCACCGAGTAGCATGCTTGCGATGCTGTTGCCCGTCAATGCGCGTTCATCCACGGATGCGCCAGCGGCGGTACCAAACGTTGCTGTCTGGTCTGCCCTGAATGCAAATGTTCCGCTGGTGTTCTGGAAGTTTAGGGGCGAGTACTGCGTATACCACTGCTCGTAGCCAAATTTGATTTCGTGCTTGCCATGGATCCAGGTGAGCGTATCTCCAAAGCGGAATCCGTTGTCGATGGTGTCGCCATAAACGTTATCACCCATGTTGCTGGCATTCGTTTGAGTGATCGAAGGAAATATTTTCCCGAAAGGACCACCGGTGATGCCCAGAACCTGAGGAAAATCTTTGTTAGCACCCAGTGCGACGCCCGCTCCAACGTTCTTGCTGTTGGTGCGGTTGTAACCGAGCGTCAAGTGGTTCAGCATCGACGGAGTAATGGAATAGTCGTAGCCGAAGCGCAGATAGTGGGTCCCAAAGAACTGGTTACGGCCATAGCCAGATGGTCCCGCCCATTGCGGATTCGTCGAGATGCGAACGTTCTCGCGCGAGGAGTAGGTGAAATACGCTTTGCTCTTTTGGCTGATGTTCTGATCGATACGAAACGTGGTGGTTGTATCGAGAATGGGAAAGCTGAATGGGAAGCTGTAGTTGTTCGCGATCCCGCCTGTTTGAGGTGCCGGATAGAAGGAAAGAATATTCTGTCCGACTGTCGAATTGGGAGTAAGAATATTGCCCGGGAACGGCGTACGGCACTGTACTCCACCGATGGTCTGTTCGGTGCCCGGTTGAAAAATCTGTCCCTGCTTAATCTGCTGTCCGTTGCAAGGATTTATTACCGGACTCCCGTGGGAATCCACCAAGCCTGCGCCGAGAAACTCGCTAAAATCCCCGGTGCGTTCTTTTGCCGTAGGGACTGTTGATGTCGTCACTCCACCTTGTGTCTGACGGTATTGCTCCCAGGAAAAGAAGAAGAAAGTTTTATCCCGTCCGTTGTAAAGGTGCGGAATGATGACCGGGCCGCCCAAAGTCCCGCCGTAGTCATTCTGGCGGTCAAGAGGTCTTGCGTAGGTTGAACGGGATGCCCCACACAGGTTCGACGTGCGATTCGCCAGACAGTAGTTGTTGCCCCAAACATTGGCGTCGAGGTCTTCGTTTCTGAACAATTCGTACGCGGTCCCGTGAAATTTGTTGGTGCCACCCTTGGTGTTGAAGCTCTCTATGCCGCCGGTCGTTCGCCCGAACTCCGCGGGCACGGTGGAAGTCAGAATCTTGAATTCGCCCAACGCTTCGACGGACGGGGCAGTCTCGTCGAACGAAGAGCCGTTTTCAGAACGGGTCGTGGCCGCGCCATCGAGCAAGACTTCGGTGGCGTAATTTTGGCCGCCTGTGATTTTCGATTCGAAGGTGCCGCCGTTTCCAGAATCCGATCCCGGTCCGACGACGCCGGGAATCAGAAACGCGAAGGCTTCCGGTGAGCGCATGGCTTGCACGGTACTGCCCAGTGGCAGCGGCAGATCGAGAATCTGCTTTGTGCTGACGACTGTCCCGATATCGGAACTCTCAGACTGCACCGTGGGGACATCGGCGTTCACTGAGACGGTTTCCGAAACAGTTCCCGTTTGGAGCCGAATATCGAGGGCGCTCGTCGTGGCCACCTGCACGACCACGCCACGGTAGGTCGCCGTCTTGAACCCGGAAGCGGTAGCGGTCACGTCATAGGTGCCGACATTCATGTTCGGGAGTCTGAAAGCTCCGGCGCTGCTGGATGCAGTCTCGTAGACGGCACCCGTGCCGACGTCTCTCGCGGTGATTTTCGCGCCCGCCACCAGAGCGCCCGACGGATCGAATATATTTCCTGAAATCGATCCCTGATTTGTTTGCGCGATGGCCACACTTGCCATTAACAGAACAATAAAGACCAGTCCAGCAACGCTGAGGACTTTATGCGGATTGCAATCGTGACACTCCCGATGCAGATTCATATCTGTGATCTCCCCCACGGATCTTTGTCGTTCACCGCAATCGACTTCGTGGCCTAGCAAACGTTTACTACATAGTCCCGAATCGAGCCGCGTACAAAGCGCGTTTTGCCTTACTGAGTGGCGTCTTGCATTTGTGCAGAGCGCTTGAGCTTGTCTTGGAGCCGCTGTGCTTGTTGCGCGTCCGCCTGCTGCTTCAATCGCATGAAATTGTCCAGCGCCGCTTTCGACTCTTCGGTCTTCTGCTGTCGCCGGTACAACTGCGCCAGCTGGTAGTACGACTGGCGCAACGTGTCGCTGTCTCCTGACCCAGACGCTTTGGATTCCTTCACCGCCATCGAAAAATGCTTCACTGCTTCATCGACATTCCCTAGCTGCGCCTGCGCACGTCCCAATTGATAATGTGCATCCGCCGAACGTGCATCGCGTCGGAGAAGATCCTCGAGCAACTGAGACGCCACCTCGGGCTTTGATCGTTCAAGACTCACTACCGCCAGTTTGTAGATCGAAGTAAGGCTCTGCGGATCGACGCGCAATTCGTTCTGGAACTCACGCTCGGCTTCGGCCAAGTGGTTTTGCTTCAGATACACGTCCCCGAGCTCTTCATGTAGCCCGGGTTCATCACTCTTGAGACGAAGAGCCTCCTGGCACTCGTGAATAGCTTCGTCCAGTCGATCCTGCTCAACAAACGATTGAGCCAGCACCTGGTGAACTCTCCAGGAATTCGGATCAGCCTTATACATTCTTTCGTAAGACTCTTTCGAGACCAGGATGTGAGCGCGGCCCCGGTGATAGAGGATGTCGACATCATCCGGGCTCAATGCAGCGGCTTTGTCGAGTGTGACACTCGCTCCATCCGCGTCACCAGCGGCGAGCTGTGCCACCCCCAGCCACATCCAAGCTTTCGCATTTTTCGGATCCGTGGTGGTCTCGCGCTTGATCGCCGCAATCGCATTGGGATAATCGTTGTTTCTGTACTCTGCAATCCCCAAGAACAAATTGGCTCCGCGCAGCGACGGCTTCAGACTCAAGCTGCGGCGGAATGAACTCATGGCCTGGTTCAGGTTTCCTTGCTGCAATCGAACCAGTCCGAGGTTGAAATGGGCTTCGGCGAAACGAGGCATCGCAGCGGTGACCTTAGCGAAATCAGTTTCGGCGGTGTTGAGGTCGCCGTTGCGCATGGCCAGATTTCCTTCGTTAAACGTTTTCTCGACGTCCGCACTTTGCGGCCTTGCCAAGGAGCCGAAGGCCAACACCAGGACCACCACAAATGCCCGCCGCAGGCGCATGAAATTAAGGCCGTACCGCCGCACTTTTCCCCGCATTCGAAATGCGTTGAGGAATCTAGTATTTAAGGATTATGCTTGTCAAGTTGAAAAGCTCTCCGTGGTGCCGGCCACAGGAGTGGACAAGTAAGCGTTTTCTCATGTAAGCGAGCCATTGCTCGCCATTTCATAGACTTATGAGTCTCTGTTTCTGCTTCCTGTCCAATTGCTAGGGAGAGATTTTTTTGAAAGGGCTACGGGCCCGCCGCTGCAGCTTTCTGGCTCTGGACGACTCCGTGTTCCTGCTCGATCACGAAAATTTGATCGACGCCCGGGAGTTTCACGTTTTCAACCGGCCCACTCGGCCAGTGGATTTCACATTTCTCTATCGCAGTGCCTGAACCTAACCCAAAATGAGCTCTTTGATCGTTCGACGAGGCGAAACTCCCTCCGCTCAATACATCGGCGCGTTGCCGGATACCGCCGGAGGTCAGATAAACCGTGGCCCCAACTGCATCTCGCGGGCTTTTTTTTCCGCCAACCAGCTTCAACCCGACCCAGTGGTTTTTGTCGTCACTCACATTCCGCAATAAAGCTGGAGGCCCGTCGAGTTGATTGATAACAACATCGATTTTTCCATCATTGAACAAATCACCGAACGCGGCTCCCCGGGCGGTGAGCAAGCGCGCGAGGCCCGTTCCTTTGACGGCGGGCACGACGCCGAATTTTGTCCCCTTGAGATTGTGGAACAGGAGTGGGCGCTGCGCGAATGTCGTCCCCCAGTCGCTGGCATCAACCTCGGGATAAACGTGGCCGTTCGCCGCGAACAGGTCCTTCCAACCATCGTTGTCGTAGTCGAGAAACCCGGTGCCCCACCCCAGAAACGGGATCGTGACCTCGGCGATTCCTATGCGGTAACTGATGTCGGTAAAATTTCCGCCGCCCTCGTTGCGATAGAGCGGGTTGTAGTCGTCGGAAAAAACCGTGTTGTACAGGTCGAGAAGACCGTCATTCCGGTAGTCGCCCACGGCAACGCCCATCGAAGCGGTCTCCCGCCCGTTTTCGTTAAGCGCATAACCCGAGGCGTAGCTTGCGTCTTCAAACGTCCCGTCGCCTTTGTTGATGTATAGATAATTCGGCGTGGAGTCATTGGCCACGATCAGGTCCGGTTTGCCGTCGTTATTCACATCCGCGAAGACCGCGGTTAGCCCGTAATACGCTCCCGTATCGCTCACGCCCGCCTTTTCGCTCACGTCTGTGAATGTGCCGTCTCCGTTGTTATGGAAAAGGTGATCGCGTTCTCCCTTCAACCCTCGCGGACCGCACATGACGTTGATCCCTCGAAACTGGCAAGTGGAAAACGCAACCACCGGGGAACCCGGCACTGGCGGATGAGACACGTCATAGTGAACGTATCCCGGAACGAACAAATCGAGCCGCCCATCACCGTCATAATCGCCAAAGGTTGCCCCTGTAGACCAATTCCCCAACGCGACTCCCGCTTTTTCGGCGACATCGGTGAAGGTTCCGTCGTGATTATTGTGATAGAGGCGGTTTTTTCCGAAGTTTCCTACATAGACGTCGGGCCATCCGTCATTGTCGTAGTCTCCGATGGCGACACCGAATCCCCAACGATCGTTGGTAACGCCAGCCCTCGCCGCCACATTGGTAAACGTTCCGTCGTGATTGTTATGAAACAGTGCTGCGTGGGGCGCCTCGGTGCTCCCATCCAGAGCCTCATATGTCGAGCCGTTCACCAGGTAGATGTCCAGCCAACCATCGTTGTCGTAGTCGAGCAGGGCGACGCCAGAACCAACGGTCTCCAAAATGAATTTCTTTTTCGCAGGACCCATCACATGATGCCAAGTCGACAATCCCGCTTTATCTGCGATGTCCTGGAGAACTACCGGTCCGCCATCCACAAAACCGCCTGCCGTGATAGGGCGCTTTTCGGCATCGAGCACTGCCGCGTGCGATCCTCCCGTCGATACCGAGCTCTGGGACTGCTGCGGGGAAGAACTAGTTTCCTGGTTGTGTGCAGGAATTGCCGAACAGACGATTATCCCCAGCGTGCAAATGCTTACGATGACGCAAGCTGCGTAGATTTTCCTAGCAATCAGAACGGGAGTGAGCATGACGAGAAGCTGCAAACACAATAACACCTGTGTGAATCATCCGCGTGCTTCAGGATTCGCCGCAGACTCGTAGGAAACGAACGCAGTGCGTCTTAGCTTAATTGCAGCGCAAGTTTCGTCACCGAGGCGGGCGGAAAGCTATAGGTCAGTGTTCGCCCCTTCCCTTCTACGGCCTTCGTTTGCGGCGTCACCACATTTTTCTGGTCGAACGAATTATGTGCGTGAATGTCGGAGTGGGTCAGGAAAGTTGCAGAACCCGACTGAATGCTCCCGCCACGGATCCCGATTTCCGCTTCCCGGGCCGCACTGACATCTGGATTCACGACGGTCAACACAAGTTGCTTGTCGTGCAACGATGCCGAGCCCCTGAGTCCCCAGAAACTCGCGCGTTTACCGTCGCGATCGTAGCTAATCTCGGGAACTGAGAAAATCGTGCGCAGGCTCTGTCCACCCTGATGTGCGGCATAGAGAGCAAAGACATGCCCCACAGGCGTCACACAGAACTTGTCCTCGTGTGCGAGGTAGAGGCTGTTCAGGCAATTGATCAGCTGCGCGCAATTCGCCATCGCCACTTTCTCGGGATGGCGGTTGAAGATATCGAGCGTCATTCCGCTGAACACCGCATCCCGCAACGTTGGGATCTGCTCGAGTTGGTCGCTCGACGTCGCTTCCCCACCCGGCCGGTACCAAGGACCCCATTCGTCGACCACCAGTTTGATGCGATGCTCCGCATCCATCTCTCCCATCACCTGCCAATGACCGTTGATGAGGCCCTCCATCCGATCGCCCTCACGGAGGAGTTCGTACCAGTCAACGGCCTCGAATTTTAGGGCATCCCCCTTGCCCTTCAACCAGTCCTGCGTTCCTCCGCGGCTCAAATTCCACGCATAGTGATGAAGCGCCATACCCCATACTGAGCGCAGCTGGAATCTGCCCTTTTTGAGGATCTCCTCGAGAAATCCACGTGTCCAATTCCAGTCGTCGACATTCGGGCCCGAAGCAATGAAGGATAGTTCCTGATGTTCGTAGCGCGGCACCCATGTAGTCCAGCGTCGAAATTCCACTGCATATTCCTGCGCGGTAAAGTTCCCTCCGCACCCCCAGGACTCGTTCCCCACTCCCCAGTAGTGAACATTAAACGGATCGGAATATCCGGCCGCAGCGCGCATCTCGGCAAGGGTTGTGCTGCCCGCAGGTGAGTTGCAGTATTCGACCCACCGATAGAATTCCTGAGCTGGCAAACTGCGGACATTCGCCGCGAGGTATGGTTCACTTCCAATCAGCTTGCAGAAGTGCGCGAATTCATTGGTGCCGAAGTGATTCGGATCATAGCGGTGACGGGCCGGTGCATTCGGAGCTTCCCCTTCCGCCCAAAAATTTGTGCGGCGCGGGCGTTTATCGAGGGGACCGACGCCATCGCGCCAATCGTAACTGTCGGCGAAACAGCCGCCCGGAAAACGCACCACCGGAGGTTTGATCTTTCGTAACTCGTCGACAAGCTCTTTGCGAATGCCATTGATGTTCGGAACTTTCGAGTTCTCGCCGACCCACATCCCGTCATAAATCACGCCGCTGAGGTTTTCCGCGAAGTGTCCATAGATATTCGGAGAGATCGTGCCTAGCGGTTCATCGAGCAACACTTCGATCCGCGCGTCCACGCCGGAATCCAGCCCCGCCATGGCGGGAGCTAGACGCCTGAAAAGAAAAATTCCCGCTCCTGCCAAACTATTTCGAAGAAAATCTCTGCGTCCGATCATGAATCACTCCTGGAGGTCTGCGCGTACGCGCTGAAGCAGGCGGAAGTCGCCGCGGTAGCGGCAGCATAGTAAACGTTTACTCCACATTATGCTATAGTTTTTCGGCTGCCTACGGTGAGACTCACAGCTCCCACTATCTGCGGCGGGCCTCATCTCGGGATTATCCGGAGTACGCGTGCTGTTCTCGAAGAAACTCTTGTGGTTGTCTGCCCTTCGACCGGTCACAATCCTGGTGGTCCTTGCAGTTTCTGCACTTCCTCCGCTCATCGCACAAAAGACGTCACATCAACAGGTCGGCGTGCAGATCATCGTGGTCCCATCTACGAAGGAAGCACAGCGAGTTCTCGATCGCCTTAACGCCGGTGAAGACTTCGGCACAGTAGCGAAACAAAAATCGACTGACGCAACCGCCGACGATGGCGGCTATCTGGGAAAGGTAGACCCTTCGACTCTGCGCTCCGAGCTGCGAGACGCGATTGCTGGACTCGAGCCCGGCAAAGTCTCCGCAATCATCAAGCTCCCTTCAGGTTTTGCCGTCTTGAAGGTCCTTCCCGCCGGAGAATCGCCAGTACCCGCGAACTCAACGCCCACACGGATTCTTCCTCTCGCGGCCACCGGTTCCATTCGATATCCACCGAATGTTGGAGGTAAGGGCGAAGCAGACCTCGCCTTCCGCAGCTTCTCGAAGCCCTCCGGATGGAGCCAGGATCTACAGGCGCTGTGCAAAATCCGAAAAGATTCTCTGGCCGCGGTCACCGATCAACTCAACAGCAGTCTGACGCTCGCAGGCGAAGGAGGGCCGGCACCAGGTAGCGCTCTGGATCGCATCGAGACCCGATACGCGCTGGCAAATCTTTACGCCTATCAGGGGATCATGGATAAGTCGGCTACTGAATGGGAGACGGCTTACCAGATCGCGAAAGCCGAATTGCCCGCCGCCATGCCTGAACTAGAGGAGGTGTTAGGCATCGCGTACCTTCACAAATCTGAGATGGACAACGATGTCTACCGCCATCCGGGTGATCGCTGTATCTTCCCGCCGGCTTCAACCGTCCGCTACGAGAAGCCCGGCGATTCCGAAAAAGCGATCGAATATCTTACGAAGTATCTGGAACGCAAACCCGAGGCCCTCGATGCCAAATGGCTTCTGAATCTCGCTTATATGACGCTGGGAAAATATCCCGCAGGCGTTCCCAAGAATTATCTGATTCCGCCCAGCACCTTCGACTCCCCGGAAGACGTCCCTCACTTCCGGGATGTCGCGCGCGCAGCCGGCATCAATCTCTATTCCGAGTCGGGGGGCATCATCGTGGATGACTTCGACGGCGACGGCCTCCTCGATATCGTGACCTCGGATTATGACCAGTGCGCCCCGATGCACTTCTTTCATAACAATGGCGACGGCACCTTTTCCGATCGCACTGCTCAGGCAGGACTCTCCGACCAGTTGGGTGGATTGAACTTGATCCAGACGGATTACAACAACGACGGCTGCCTCGACATCCTCGTTCTCCGTGGCGCCTGGGAGTTCCCGCAGCGCAAATCTCTGCTTCGCAACAACTGTGACGGCACGTTCACCGACGTCACGGTGGCAGCCGGCCTCGCAGAGCCAGCCACCAGCACGCAAACCGCCGTGTGGGCCGACATCGACAACGACGGCTATCTCGACCTTTTTGTGGGCAACGAGAACCGTCCCGCTCAGCTGTTTCGCAACAAAGGCGACGGTACCTTCGAAGACATCTCGCACACAGCCGGCGTCGACGAAGTTGCGTTTACAAAAGGTGTGGTGGCTGCGGACTACGATAACGACGGATTCGTAGATTTCTATCTTTCGAACCTAAACGGAAACAATTTCCTGTATCACAACAATCACGACCGCACGTTCACTGAAGTCGCACAAGCCGCTGGTGTCCAGAAACCGTGGCAAAGCTTTCCTGCCTGGTTTTTCGATTACGACAACGACGGCTGGCCTGACCTGTTTGTGACCAGCTACTACATTTCCGTCGACGAGTCCGTCCGCAGCTATCTCGGCATGCCGCCGAACGCCGAAACTCTCAAGCTTTATAAAAATCTCGGGAACGGGTCATTTCGCGACGTCACCTCCGAAGTCGGACTCGACAAAGTTTTCATGCCCATGGGCTCGAATTTCGGGGACATCGATAATGACGGCTATCTCGACATGTATCTGGGCACAGGGAACCCAGGCTACGCTTCCCTTCTTCCCAACGTCATGCTTCGCAACAAGGAAGGCAAGTTCTTTGTCGATGTCACCGCCTCGTCAGGTACGGGCGAACTGCACAAGGGGCACGGCGTCGCATTCGCCGACATTGACAATGACGGCGACGAAGACTTGCTCACCGAGATTGGCGGCGCTGTCCCGGGAGACCGCCACGCGTTTCGTCTCTTCGAGAATCCAGGCAACGGCAATGACTGGATCAGCTTGCACCTAGTGGGTGCAAAGTCGAACCGTGCCGCGATCGGCGCGCGCATTAAAGTAACTGTTGAAAACGGCAGTGTGGGAACTCGCTCGATCTATCGAACCGTTGGCAGCGGCGGTTCGTTCGGAGCCTCGCCTTTGCAGCAACATATTGGTCTCGGGAAAGGCGCTCACATTCAGGAGGTTGAAATCTGGTGGCCCTCCAGCAACACGCGCCAGCACTTCAAAGACGTAGGCAAGAATCAATTTCTTGAAATCAAGGAATTCGCCAACAATTACTCGAAGCTTGAACGACCTTCGTATAAGCTCGGCGGTAAGAATCGAGAAATTTCAACCGCTGCCCAGCCAGTCGCGGCCATTGCGACCGAGACGAGGTAAATGACGCACCGGCTCAATCGAACGACCATATGGATAAGTTTCCTCGTCCTGGCTTTCGCGCCTCTGCAAGCCCAGACGAAACATCCAGCCAGCGGGCTTGTGCTCAAGGTCGATCGAGCCAAACAACTCATCACCGTCTCGTGTCAGGAAATCCCGGGTTACATGGACGCGATGGTGATGACCTTTCAGATGCGAGCAACGAAACCAATGGAAGGCCTGGCTCCCGGGGTGAACATCGACTTCACGCTTGAAGCGAACAAGGGCCAATCTTACGCGAACGACGTCCGCATTCACCCGTTTCAGAGTCTGGAACTCGATCCGACCCAGGCACAGCGCCTAAAGTTGATGGAAGAGTTAGTGGCGCCTGATGGTGCTTCGAAAGCATTGGCTCCCGGTGAATCAGTTCCGGATTTTTCTCTCACCGATCAAACACATCGCTCGATCAAACTCTCGCAGTTCTCAGGAAAAGTCGTCGCCCTCACCTTCATCTACACGCGTTGCCCGCTGCCCGACTATTGCTTTCGCCTGTCCAACAACTTCGGCCAGTTGCAGAAACGTTTCCGCGCTCGCATGGGGAACGATCTCGTCCTGCTCAGTGTGGTGATCGATCCCGCACACGACCAACCGGCCGCGCTCGCGGACTATGCCCGCACCTGGAAGGCTGACTCGAACTCCTGGCATTTCTTAACCGGCCCCTTACCGCAGATCGAACAGATGGCGCGGGGCTTCGACATGAACTTCTATCCCGACGAAGCCCTGTTCGTGCACTCCTTCCATACCGTCGTAATCGACCGGCAGGGAAAATTGGCCGCTAACCTGGAAGGAAATTCTTTCAGTGCGAAACAGCTGGGAGATTTGGTCGAGGCCTTAATGGCAAAAGCGAATTAACCGATTGACCTCAGGAGCGCAGTCGCAGTCATCGTCAACTCCGAGCGCGGTCATAAGGCAGGCAGGTGTCGGTGTTCCCCTCGCGATTTATTCCTTAAAAGCTTCCACATAGAGTGAGTGCGGCAGCTCTGGCGAATCCCCCGGATCATACGGAGGAACACTGTCACCATAGACGCGGCTCTTTCCTTCTGCGGATTCTTCGACCTGGCGGAATCCCGCCGCGCGCAGGACTTCGTCGAGATAGGTGGCGTCAAACGCAGTTCGATGCTGGCCGTCACAGAAGACAAAGTTCGAGAAACGTCCCCCTAATGAATCGAAATGTCGGGGAAACTCATCGTAAAACCACTCGTGCCTCTTCTGTGTATAGGCTGCAATCGCACTCTCCAAATTCGGCACGACGAGGCGAATTCCACCGCCCGGTTTCAGTACGCGAAAGCATTCGGTCAGAACATGCTGCAGTTCGTCCGGAAAAAAGTGTTCAAAAGTGTGCGTGGAATAAACCGATTGAATTTGACCCGACGGAAATGGCAATCCATTGCGAACGTCCAGCCACATATCAATCTTGTGAAAGGGATTCGCATCGATATTCACAAACCCCGGCAGATATTTCGGTCCGCATCCCAGATGCAGATGGCGTACGCCGTTTTGCGAACTCACGCCGTAGAGGACCTTCCGCAAGATGTAGTTTGGCACGCTTGCCTTCGCGATCACCAGGAAAGCAAGATCTTTGTAACGCTGATGCAGCAAGGCATATCACCTCAGTCACAACATTATAAATTGCCGCATCTCCACGGAATGCGCATGCCATCGTCGTGAAACTGGTTAGACTCGCAGAGTAGAGCTTGTTCCCCCGGCTTTCTTTCGTGCGACGAGTCGAGTCGCAATTGCAAGAATCTTCTCGAGATGATCGTGCCAACTGAAATCGCCCGATCGGCTACGGCCGGCGTCGCCTAAGCGCTTCATCATTTCCGGCGACTGCGCTAAAGAAGCCAGAGTTTCGGCAGCATTCTCGGGCGAAAAGCGATCGAAGTAAAGAGCCGCTTCTCCACAGATTTCTCGGTGAACCGCGATATCGGATGCAACAATCGGACGCCCTGAAGACATCGCCTCGAGCAACGGATGTGCAAACGATTCGGCGTAGGCTGCGGTCACGTAGAGATCGCATTTGGTATACAGCTGATGTAATGATCGGTAAGGGACGAACCCGAGTTCCACGACGTTGTCTGAGATGCCTAATTGTTTCACCAATGCCGCCGCGCCAGTCGCTCGATACGACCCCGGGTTGTTTTCTGATTTGAGCTGGCAGGTCAAGAACAATCGAACGTTCCTCGGCGCTACGAGACCGCGTAAAATCGGAATCGCACGCAGTAGCGTTTCGAAATTCCGGTAATAGTTATAGTGACTCACAAAAAGCAAACGTAGATCACGCTCTGCCGCAGCGATTCGCTCCTCGACATCACGCGGCAATGCCTTCGAGTCGGCGAAAAAAACGCCGCGATTAAAACCGTGGTATACCGCCTCAACAGGAGCACCGGTCCAGGCGCGCAACTCCTCGGCAAACGCGTAGCTCGGTGCCACTGCGACGTCAGCCCTGCGAATCGATATTCCTGCGACCGCGGTCTTCAGCACATTGTCAAGCCATAGCTGATAGTCCCCGCGTTGCCGTAGATCCCGCTCGAAATCTTTCGAGGTGTAGAGCGCGTTGCGACTAAGAAGAATCTGCGGTACTGGCGAATTCCAAAGCGCAAAGTTGCCGAGGGCAAGCAACACGTCTGCACCGCTCTGCCGAATCAGAAAGGGGAGTTTCGACTGTTCAAACCAATAGCGTTGGGCAGTGCTTTGGGGAGTTTTGACTGTCAGAAAATGAACGTTCTTGGAGTCGTGCAATTCATCCAGCAGAGCGCCACTTAGAACAACGGTGGCGCGAACATCGCTGCGATCAGACAACAGCGGGACAATATTCCGCACATAGGTCAGCCCTCCTCCGGCATTCGCGGCTAAGGCATTGATGAATATGTGAATCATCGGCCATGAGCAAACATACCTTTGGGGAGCTTAGCCATAGTCGGATGTGCTGCCGACACGGCTCGCACAGCGATCGGAACCGTTGCCGGCA
>Ga0210409_10002870_pt1 | contig 19928 bp, 23 predicted proteins | sample IncBWH17MmetaG_FD_161649 | JGI IMG/M metagenome (GOLD analysis project Ga0210409, IMG submission 161649) | Forest soil microbial communities from Barre Woods Harvard Forest LTER site, Petersham, Massachusetts, United States - Inc-BW-H-17-M | ecosystem: Environmental > Terrestrial > Soil >... | reverse complement strand
CCGCGCGCATAAACACCTGTGGATTTCCGCTGTTTGTGTCAAAATATATGTCTATGGCCAGAGGCTGGGAAAGCAAAGACGTAGAAGCGCAGGTCGAATCGAAGGAAGTCGCCAAACCGTCGCCAGAACGCGACCCCAAAAGTGCGGAGAAACAACTTCGCGAGCAAAATATTCAGCAATTGCAACTGTCGCGCACGCGCATCGCCAACGATCTCAACACCGCAACGCACCCCAATCACCGCAAATCGCTGGAAGCCGCCCTGGCCCACCTCGACAAGAAAATCGCCGACCTTTCGTAATTTTTCCCGAGGCTTCACCGTAGCCTCTGCGCGCTCTGCGTTAAGATTTTTTCTTCGCTCACTGGATGAAATCGCCGGCGAGGCCCCAGAAATCGTTGACGTAATAATGCGACAGCACATTTCCAAACAGATAGCAGATGCCCTGGCATGGAGGGATTTCGCCGTAGAGTTTTTTGCCGTTGGCGAAGATTTTTCGCAACGATTTATCGCGCAGCAAATTGCCGGCAATTTTTCGCAACGGCTCGCAGGGATAGAACACATCGCCGTTCGGATACACGCGCGGAAACATGGTCGGATAGCACTCGAACGGCTGGAAGCGCAACAGCGTTTCGATCGTTTTGGGCGTTCCGTTGATGGGCTGCGTTCCGGCGCGGCGCCGCGCGATAATTTTGTCGACCAGGGCTTGATACTTGGCGTTTCGCAGCAGCGCGAGATTCGGCATCTTTTCCATTTGCGCGGATTGCGCCGCGAAGACGAAGCCTTGCTCGCCGCACCAATCCAGCAAGCGGTCTACTTCGCCGATATTCCATTCTTCAATTACTGTGCTGATGGTGATGTGGCGCGGATTCCCGAGGCGCTCCTTTGCGAACTGCAAGTTTTCCATCACCTTCGGCAAAGCGGCGGGCTTCGAAAGTGGATTGGTGGGATCGGCGGCGAGCGCGTCCAGACTTACGACTAGTCCCGTGACCGCCGAAAGAATTTTCGCTTTGCGGTCCAGCAGCGTGCCATTGGTAATCAGCAGGAGCGAGCGGAATTTGCAATCGAATCGAGCGGCGTGAACAATTTCCTCGATGTCGGCGCGCAGGGTCGGCTCGCCGCCGGTGATCACGATGGAGTCGGTCTCGTTGCGAATCCTTCGCAGCAAGCGCAGCGTGTCTTTCGTTCCTAGCTCGTCGCTGAAGACGTCGGGCTCTTTTTGCGTGCAGTACGAGCAAGCGAGATTGCATTTGTGCGTGACGTAAAACGTTACGGCATAAGGGGCGACGACCTTCGTTCGCAAAATGTGACGCCGCCATCCGTTGCGGAAGTAAAGCTGAAAATTCTTGGCCACGAAGGGCGCGTGGCGGACTAATCCGCGCAATAGCTCGCGTTTCGAACTGACACGCCGCGCGGTCGCGCGCTTATCCAGGGTGCTTACTGGCACGAAATTTGCAGCCTTCTCAGTCATAGCTGCAACTAGCGTACAAGACCGAGGGTAGCTGAACCAAGCGGACTACTTCCTATACTCGATGCGCCGACTTGATGGTCCAATTTCGGCGCCGTTTGAGATATAGTCGCGCACCGTTAGGCTGCTCATGCGATTGCGTCACATCTTTCTATCGGCTGGGTTGGCACTGTCAGTGGTCGGTCTCACCGCGCTTCCAGCCGAAAACAACGCGGACTTTCGTCATTGGACGGCGTCGTGGATCGTTTGCCCGGACGGGCCAGTGCGCGACGCGGGCGTTTTCCATTTTCGCAAACGGCTGACGCTTGACAGCGTGCCGACGCATTTCATTGTGCACGTTAGTGGGGACAGCCAGTTTTTGCTGCATGTGAATCAAGAGCGCGTGGGATCCGGGCCGGCGCGGGGCGACTTGGCACACTGGAGATTCGAGACATACGATCTCGCGCCATTTTTGCGCGCGGGAACGAATGTTCTGGCCGCGACGGTGTGGAATTTTGGCGAGCATTCGGCGATTGCGCAGATGAGCGATCGTGCAGGATTTCTGTTGCAGGGAGATACGGCAGCGGAACAGGCCGCCGACACCAACGAGAGTTGGGACGCGGAACAAGAGATGGGAATTACGGCCAGCGGGCCGTCCGGCCTGCCAGCGCATGCTTATTTTGCGGCCGAGCCTTCCGAGCGAGTGGACGCGTCGGCATTCGACTGGCTCTGGAACACGGATGGCTCCGGGGGGCCGAACAGCCGCTGGAAGAAGGCTGTTGCGATCGGAAAAGCGACTTCGCGAGGGCAGAGCTTCCCGTCGACCAAATGGGAACTGGTGCCTGATGCGCTTCTGGCTATGGCGATGGAACTTGCTCCGGTGGGACGAGTCGTCCGCGCGACTGGCGTCGACACTCCGTCGCAGTTTCCGGACAAGGGATTTCTCGTTCCTGCCCACGCGCACGCCACCATTCTTATCGACACATCGCACCTGACGACGGCATATCCCGAATTGACTGTCAGCGGCGGAGCCGGCAGCGGCATTCGCATGATTTACGCGGAGGCGCTTTACGACGAGAAAGGGAATAAAGGGAATCGCAATGAGATTACGGGCAAACACATCATGGGATTGCGCGACGAGTTTTTGCCGGACGGCGCGACGCGGACATTTGTACCACTGACGTGGAAGACGTGGCGTTTTTTGCAATTGGATATCACGACCACGGAGGAAGAGTTAAAAGTCGAGCGGCTGCGATCTTGGTTTACAGCGTTTCCGTTCGAGCAGCGTGGGCGCTTCGATTCTGACGATTCTTCGCTGGCTTCGATCTGGGAAATTGGGTGGCGCACGGCGCGACTCGACGCCCACGACACGTACATGGACACTCCTTACTGGGAGCGTCTGCAATACGTTGGAGATACACGAATTCAGGCGCTAATTTCCTACACGGTGGCTGGTGACGATCGGCTGGCTCGGCAAGCGATACAAGCCATCAACGATTCGCGTATTCCGGACGGCATCACGCAGAGCCGCTATCCATCATCGTTGCCGCAATACATACCGACGTTTTCACTATTGTGGATCGGGATGGTCCACGACTTTTATTTTTATCGCAACGATGCGGATTTCGTTCGCGCGCAACTGGGTGGGACGCGTACGGTGCTCGATTGGTATTTGCAGCGCCAGCGAGCAGATGGTCTTTTGCAACGGTTGCCGTGGTGGGTTTTTGTGGATTGGGCTAAGGATTTCCAGGCTGGAGAGCCGCCGCAGGATGCGGACGGCGGGTCATCGATCATTACTTTGCAATTTATCGAGGCGCTCCGCTATGCGTCGGAACTGGAAGAAGCCTACGGTGATCGCGCGCGGAGCGAAATGTACCGACAAGCAATGAATCGCGCCGTGGAAGGGGTGCGCAAGCTTTGCTGGAATGAAAAATACGGGTTGCTCGCCGATACACCGGCGCAGAGTCATTTCAGCCAGCATGCAAATATTCTGGGCATCTGGCTCGACGTCATTCCGCAAGCGCAGCAGCGGAGGGCGCTGGCTAGACTTCTTTCTGGGAGTAGCCCACGGTTCCCGCGCGATTCGGCGGTGCCACCCACGTCGCAGGCTACGTATTATTTTCGCTTCTATCTCGCGCGGGCTTTGCAACATGCGGGTATGGGCCAGGAGTATGTGCCGCTGTTGCAGCCCTGGCGAGACATGTTGGCCCTTGGCCTGACTACCTGGGCAGAGCAGCCGGAGCCTACGCGCTCGGATTCGCATGCGTGGAGCGCGCATCCCAATTATGACTTGCTGACGATCGTTGCGGGAATTCGCCCGGGGAGCCCCGGATTCAGCACGGTCATACTCGAGCCAAATCTAGAGAGGCTTAAGCACGTGTCCGCAACGATGGAGCATCCCAATGGCGAGATTAAGGTCGAATACACAAGAAACGGTGACCTAGTCATTGCAGCAGTAGCTTTGCCGCCCGGTATTTCCGGGATGCTGCTTTGGGGAGGCAAGAATTATCCTGTGCATGAAGGCACGCAAAGCCTTGAGCTGCCGCCGCGCCAGTCTGCTCCCTGAACTTGCTGCTTCATCGCTAACGGAGTCTTGCAAATTCATCGATCGATATTCCCAACTGGCGCAGGATTTTGAAGAAAAGTGGAGGTCCGATCTCGCGACCGCCGTGCAGAGGGATGGTTAGAGCTCGACCATCCGAGTGATTCCATCTTTCATGACTGCCAGTCTGCCGGGTAAGAACGAATCCTAGAAGCGCGCGACGCGCTGGAAATCGCGCGCTGTGGCGCTAGGCATTCACTATCTCAGTAGTGTCGGAGGGAAGGCTAAGACCCTTTTCCCGGTACTCTTCCACGATCATGCCAAAGACATTGCTCAATTCTGCGAGCGCGGCTTCTCTTGTATCCATGAGGGCGTAACAACCCGGAATCGCCGGGATCTCGGCTACCCAAGAACCGTCCTGCTGGCGGTAAAGAACTGTTTTGTAGTCTTCTAGTTTCATATTCCCCTTGAAGGGAATTATACGCCACAAGCGATCGCTTCGTGTTTTCGGTCGATGGTACCCTGCTGCAATATGGAAACGTTGACCCCGGAGTGGGCGGAATATGCGTTGGTAGATAGCGGGGATGGGCGGAAGCTCGAGCGGTTTGGGAAGTATGCGCTGGTTCGACCGGAGCCGCAGGCGAAGTGGACGGCGAAGCTGGGGGCAGCGCGGTGGGATGCGGCGGACGCCGAATTTGTGAAAGGAAGAGGGGGCCGAGCGGGAGAATGGAAATTCCGCAAGGAGATTGCGGCGGGATGGCAGATGAAGCGGAAGGATTTGCGATTCTGGGTGCAGCCCGCGCCGTCCGGCCATGTGGGAGTGTTTCCGGATCAGGCGTGCCATTGGGATTGGATCGCGGAGCGAACCAAACGGGCAGGCGGGCAAGTGAAGGCGCTGTGCTTGTTCGGGCATACGGGGCTGGCGACGGTGGCGGCGGCTGCCGCAGGGGCGAAGGTGACGCACATAGACGCGTCGCGGCAGGCGATCGAGGTCGCGAGGGAGAATCAGAGTCTGTCTGGGCTAAAGGAACGACCCATCCGTTGGATCGCGGAAGACGCGCTGACGTTTGTGCGGCGAGAGGCACGGCGGGGGAACCGGTACAACGCGATGATGATCGATCCGCCGAGATTTGGGCGTGGTCCGGGTGGAGAGATCTGGAAACTGGAAGAATCGCTTGGGGAATTGCTGGAGGCGTGCGGGAACTTGCTGGATGGGGGGATGGTGTTTGTGCTGTTGAATGTGTATACGACGGTGGTGACGCAAGGGCGAACGGAAGATGACGCGCAACGATTGCGCGCGGGTTTGCAGAATATGCTGAAGCGATTTGGAGCAACGGTGTCATCGGGCGAATTGGCATTGCAGGATGGGGCGCAGCGGCGAATTTCGACATCGGTATTTGCGCGAGCGGAGTTCGGGAACGTGGGATGGGCCTAGCGACAAATTTCTTTGCGATGGCCGATACTGAGTACTAGCACAAGCAAGCGGTCGTCCTCGATTTTGCAGATCAGACGGTAATCCCCTGCGCGGTATCTCCAGAATTCTGCAAGGCGCGAACCTTGCAGCGGCTTACCTAGGCTGCGAGGATTTTCCAGGTTGGCGACTCGATCGCGAAGGAATTTCAGGATGCGCTTGGCGTGCTGGGGATCCAGTTTGCTTAATTCGCGGTCGGCTTCGACGGAGAACTCAATTTTCCATGCCATGACGTTTCATGACGTCTTCTAACGGAATGGTGGGTTCCTCGTCGTTCCGAATGCGGTCTAAGGCGTGCTCGGCGAGATATAAGTCCTCGAGATCTTCAAGATGCTGCAGTATCGCTTCGCGAACGTAGTAAGACTTGGTGCGACCGGTGCGCTTAGCGAGCTTTTCCAAACGTCGCTCAATCGATGGTGGTAGGCGAATGGCCAGCATAGCTATACAAGTATAGCATGGGATTTATTCGCGGGAACAAAAACTCGAAATTGGCCACTAATCGGTGAAGACGACGCCGACGGCGGTTTGACCCTTTTCGGTTTCGCCGTCGATGCGCACTACGTAACCGCGCAGGTGCATTTGTTGCATTCCGTTGATGCCGGGTGTCTCCATGATTACTTGCAGTTCGGACTGGAGGCGCGGGCTGTGTTTGAGAGTAATCAATGCGCCTTGCAGCGATAAGTCCTTTACGACGGTGTCTTCTTCGAAGGCATGCCCGCCCTCAGTTAGTCCGCAGACGTGTGCACGAAATTGCGCTTCGCGGCGCAGGGCTGTGCGGCTTCCGGGCATATGCGCTTCCACGGGTTCGCCGGGCGCGCCGAGGGTAATTACCATGCCTTCGCTAGCGGCAAAGACGGAGTCAAACTCAGCGCGCGCATGCTTCAAGATCGTGTCCACGATGCGGTCGGTGGAATCTGGATCGTGATGAAACAAGACTAAGGTCTTCGCGCCAACTTCCTTGGCCACGCGGGCGCCATCGAGCCAGCTGGAATGTCCCCAGCCCTTTCTGTTGGTGGCCAGTTGTTCCGGGGTGTATTGCGCGTCGTTGATGAATATGTCGGCGCCGGCGGCTAATTCGCGCAGGCTTTGGTCCAACTTCGCGTCGCCGGGTTCGTTGTCGGTAGCGTACACCACGGAACCCGCGGGCGTATCAATGCGAAACCCAAGACAGCCCTGAGGATGATTCAGCCAGGCGGTGGTGATTTCATTTTCTCCGATTTGAAACGTATCCCCACCGCCGACTTCTTTGAATTTGCGCTTGGCGTTCATCGCGGACATGTCCACGGGGAAGTAGGGCACGGCCATCTGCGCCTCGAAAACCTGTTTCAAGCTATCGCGCCCGAGAAATTTTGAACGAAAGCTGTAAAAGTGAAATTCATTGTTGTCCGCATAGAGCGGAGCAAAAAAAGGAATGCCTTGGATGTGGTCCCAATGGTAATGGGTTACAAAGATGTGGGTCTCGGGAGGACTTCCCGCGCTGGGCGAACTTCCGCGGTTGCCGAGCATGCGCAGTCCGGTGCCGCAGTCCAGAATGAACTGCGTGCCGTCGGGGGCAATCAGCTCGAGGCAAGGCGTGTTTCCGCCATAGCGCCAAGTCGACGGATCGACCGTCGGCGTGGAGCCTCGGACACCCCAGAAGCTCAGCTTTGCAAAGGGAGCAGTCATCTTTCTCCGCGTACCAGCTCACGCAGGTGGAGCTTCGCGCGTACGCGTTCGACCAGGAAGCTGAATCGATGTTGGCAGCGAAGCTGGGATGCGTCAACGAATTCAGGATGGGGAAGTGTCAAACTGCGTAATATGATTGCGGCGCGGCTGCGCGCGGCTTTTGGAACGCGTAGAATATTTCAAGATGCAGCAGCAAACTCACGGACCAGCGGCGGGGTGCGAGTCTTCCGAACCCGCACACCGGCATGTCCACGAACATTTTGGGCATGCGCATCATGGCCATGCCCATTCACACCCGCTCCGGCCTTCGGTGCTCGGCTGGGCTATTGTGGCGACGCTTGGATTGGTGTTGGCGGAAATTGTTGGCGGTTTTCTGGGACGTTCCGTGGCGCTGCTGAATGACGCCGTCCACAATCTCTCCGACGTCCCCGCTCTGGGCATTTCCTGGCTGGCCATGCGCTGGGCGGAACGCCCGGCCGATACTGAAAAAACTTACGGATACCATCGCGCTGGGACGCTGGCGGCGTTTACTAATGCGCTGGTGCTCGTTTTTCTGTCGCTGTGGCTGGGGTACGAGGCGCTCGAACGCTTGCGCGCTCCGGTTGCCGTGGTCGCAAGCTGGATGATCTGGACTTCGGTGGCAGCTCTTGCGGTGAATGGCGGCATCACGCTGGCGTTGGTGCGCGGGCGCAACGACCTGAATCTGCGCAGCATCCTTGTGCACAATTTTGGAGATGCCCTTTCTAATGTTGCGATTATCGGCGGCGCCGTTGCGATTCGCATGACTGGCGCGCAGTGGCTGGACCCTATTCTGGGCCTGGCCATCGGCATCCTCGTTCTTTGGTCCAGCATCGGAATTCTGCGCGAATCGGCGCATATTTTATTGGAAGGGCGTCCGCGGGAAATGCATGTGGAGGAAGTTGCGCGAGCAATCCTCACTATCGAAGGCGTGTACGAAGTCCACGATGTGCATATCTGGTCGCTGGGTGGAGGGCACAACGCGCTGAGTTTGCACGCGCGCGTTCCCGACATGCATATGGACGAATGCGAGCGGATTCTGATTTCGATTCAAGAGAAAGCGGCGAAGGATTTTCGGATCGATCACACTACGGTGCAACTAGAACGCGCCGGCCTGCCGCCCACGTCGGGCTACGTGATGCCGGAACCGGCAAAGAAATAGAGCGGTTTATTTTGGCCGCCGCGGACAGTGCCAAGGCTGTCGTTGCGCCGGCGAACGAGCGAACCTTTTTTATGTCCTTCGGTGCATTTCGCGTCAGGCGGGGGCGCGGAAATTCAGGCCTCGCTGTTCGTTGAATTGTTGCGTGGCGCTTAGATCGAGCGCGTCGCGTGCGATGCTGCGGCGGAGGCCATCGGGCGTCACGTAGCGAAGGGTGCCGTTTTCCCAGGCGTAGGCAACCGCGAATACGAGACTGCCGTCGCGGCGAACGAAAACATATTGTTCGACATCGGGCACCGGCGCGGGAGCACTCTGGGCATCGGAGTCGCTGCTGGGACGTGAAACGCGCGAGCGCCGCGGGGCGCGCGGTGCTATGGGGGCATCGTCGGTTGCTTCTTCCTCCGCTACTTGTGGATCGGATGCCGCCCCTTCATCTACGATCACTGGCGGACTCAAAAGAAAACCGCTAAATCCGAATGGAAATCCACCATCGAATCTGGAGCCGCGGAAGCGGCGGTTGCCGCTGACTGCGGCGAGGTGTGGGAAATCAAATCCCAAGCCCGGAACATCCTGGAAGTCCGTGCCGCTGAATGCGAAATTCGAGCCGTTGTTGCGACGAACTATGCCTACGCCGTTTCGCGTGCGCACGACCGGCGAGCCGATGCGTGCGGCGCTGTGCGGCGCCGTTTGTACGTGCACGCTTGCGCGGGGTGCAGCGGAAACCGGATGGGAGAACGCGGAGGCAGGGCGGCCGGCTGACACCGGCGCGAACGCGGTCGCGCCCCCATGCTGCGCGACGGCAAACGCCGGAAGCGCGAGCAACATCGTCGCCGTTATTGAAAGTCGACCCATGACCGAACCTTCTCCACGTCAAACTTTTCCAACTCTTAATCTATATAGAAGGATGCGTGCTGTGCGACATTGGTTTCAAGATTAAAGGTACTAGTGATCTCGTGCTCTGGGACGCCGGTGGGCCGACCGGGCCTTACCGCGGGCGTAGAGGGGGTTGCTGGCGCTTTTCCCTCGTTGGGGGATGTGCTATAACCGTCCCGACCGTGGAATATGCCGTGAAGCCAAGGGACACGCCGGTTGGCCCAGAACCTGCGGGGAGCGCGTCTTCGCAGCTAGGGCCGGCCGTGGAGCAGAGAGCGATGGCCCCACCGGAAGATGCTTCGCGATATTGTCCAGTCTGCTCCCAGCGGCTGGAATCGCGGCGCTGCAAGCTGGTTTGCGCGGTCTGCGGCTATTACATGTCTTGCGCGGACTATTACTGATATGCTTTGCGGAACCGGCCCGGTTGCCGCTGGAACCGCGATCGATGAGGAGATGAGAACATGGCATTGAAGATGACGAACCGCGAAGTGGATGGCGTGGCAGTGGTGGCGCTCGATGGGCGCATAGTGCTGGGCGAAGAGAGCAACGCGCTTCGCGAAAAAGTGAAGAGCCTGATCGCGGGGGGCAAAAAGAAGATCGTGCTGAACATGAACAACGTGACGTTCATCGATAGCGCCGGGTTGGGCACGCTGGTGGCCGCGCATCACAGCGCCAAGACGCAGGGAGCTTCGCTCAAGCTGTGCCATTTGGGCAGCAAGTTTCAGGAAGTTCTGCAAATTACGAAGCTGCTTACGGTTTTCGACGTGTACAACACGGAAGCGGAAGCGGTGTCGAGCTTCTCGAAAGGCGCCGGGGCGTAGCGACTTCGGATCAGAATTGCTGGGCAGGAGCACGCGGCTGCGTGCCTTTTTGGGACTGGGCTCCGCGCTATCCCGAATCATCAGGCGCGCGTAGGCAGAACCTTCCTTGCGATCAGCGCTTCTCAACGGGAATGACGAACTTCAGAGCAGTATGCGTCAGCGAGAAGCCGACGACTTTCACATCTTTCAGACCCGATTTGCGGCCGGCGCCGATTACCTCATTCTCGGTGATTTGTTTTTGGCCCTTGGGATACACGATCCATAGTGCCGCCGCGCCTTGCAGGCTCTTCGCGAGTTTTGGGACCTGCGATAGGTCCTTGGTCGAATCGGCCGCGAAAAAAATCCACCCCGCGTTCGCCGCGATTTTTCCATCGCTTACGTTCTTTGTGTTCGACCGCAGCTCCGCAAGAAATCCTTCGTCGAAGTTCCCTACCAGAGCGACCGCCGCATCAGCTTTGACGCCCAATTTCTCCAGCCGCGTCTTGGGATGAAGAATCTTTTCGCACCATTTCGCGGCATTCGCACCAAGCTCAAATATCGCCGGACCTTCGGGAACTTCCAGGCGAAGGTGTCCGTCCGCAGCGGCTGCTGACTTGATTTCGGCGAATGAAAACTTCAGGCGCATCGCGCCGTCTTCGCTGCGAAAAGTAATCTCCGCAGTCTCCAACAACGCTTTCCCGCGGGCCTTCTGCTTGCCAATCCTCACTACGCAATTCGCTTCATTACCCACAAATTTTCAATCCTCCCAAAATGTAAATTCCCTGCATCCCGCCGCTTCGCGCGCCGCCTACGATAGTAAGCTTGTAGGTTCGATGGCAAGCCCCGCAACCACTCCGCCAAAGGTCGACTGGAAGGTCATCTGGGCGCAACGCGGTTTCCGCTATTTTTTCCTTGCCATGTTTGTGTCGCTTTTCGGCAGCGGCATGAACTTCGTCGGCGTGAGCTGGTACATCCTCGCCGCCACGCATTCCACAGTCAAGGTCAGCCTGCAAGTCATCGTCGTAACGCTGCCCGGATTGCTCGTGCCGTTTCTGGGCGGCGTCCTGATCGACAGGCTAGATCGGCGTTATCTCGGCATCATGCTCGACCTGGCGCGCGGCATTGGCGTGTTGGCTACGGCGTTGGTCGCATCGCGAGGGCATCTGGAGCTTTGGCATCTGTACGCCATGACGCTTATCACCGGCATGGGCTCGGCGATGTACTGGGCCACGGTGAACGCCCTGGTGCAAGAGGTCATTCCGAAAAGCCAGTTCACCGGCGCAAACGCGGCTGTGCTCGTGGGGGTGCAGAGCGGAATGCTGGTTGCCGGCTCCTTTGTTGGTTTTCTTTATGACAGCATTGGGATCGGCGGCATTTTGGCAATCGATGGCGTGACCTATTTTGTGTCCGCGTTTTGCCTCTATCAGGTTCGGCGCGGCTACGTGTCTCCGCGCGAGCACCTCCGCTATCCTCGCGAGTATTCGGAGAATACGGAGGCCACCGCGGAGGCGCTGGAGACCGGAGAGAACCCGGAAGTGGCGGAGGCCGGGCTGTCGCTCGCAATGTACGCGGACCTGAAAGAAGGGTTCGCGTACCTGAAACAGCAGCCGCTGGTGCGGGCGCTGGGCATCACGCATGCGACCGTGATGGCCGGAGTCGTCAGCGCCAACGTTGTGCTGGTTGCGCTGGCCAACGACATTTTGCACGCGGGAGCGCGCGGGCTGGGTTTCCTGGAAGCCGGGTGGGCCACCGGCGCGATTCTCGGAGGATTCATCACCAGCCAACTTCCGGGTCGTCTTCGAATGGGATTGTACGTCGCGGTGGTCGCAGTCTTGTCTCTCGGACACATGGCTACTCCCTTCGTAGCATTCCTGGCGGGGGCGGTGCTGCTGCAATTTATTTTTGGATTTTGTCGCGCGCTCGGCGGGATCGTCGCGCAGTCCTCACTGATGAGTATTGTTCCTCGGCATTTCATGGGGCGAACCCAATCGGCGATGGCCATTCTGGGCACGATCATTCAGTTGATCATGAGTTTCGCTCTCGGAATCATTGCCGAGCGTGCCGGGATCGTTGCGGGGTACGCATTGCTTGCTTTGCTGTATGCTGGCGCAACTTTTTTTGCCATGCGCGCGCGGCAGCTTCAGAGCTTTAGCGCTCCGCATTGATCGCGCACACGACTCAAACAACCGTTGCGATTGCTTAGGGCTTGGCGTTTGGGGAGAAGAAGCCGATGGGAAGATCGCGGGCGGTGCGCAAGCCCGCGGGAGCGTCCAGAATCACTGGAATCGAGTTGACGACTACGGATGCGGTGGCGATGTCACCGTGCGAACCGCCGGGAATCACGAGGCTGATGTTCGGATGCCCCTGCAGCTCGATGGTGTCCGCCGGGTCTTCCGCTCCCACATACATCTGCAGCTCTAGATAGACCAATTCTTTTCCCGCGCCCAAACCGCGCGCAATTTGATGCACGCCGGCGGCCTGGCCCGCTTCCACGGTGAGAAATTCGGTTTGCACGCCCTCGCGAGCGACCACCGGCTCGATAGTTTCGGTGATTTGGTCGACCGGAAGATTCAAACTATCCGCGACCATGGCCACGGATTCCGGCAGGCCGACGTGCTTGATGACTCCAGCTGCAACTTGGGCGCGAAATTCGTCGACGCTCATGCCGGCGCCGATTTTCTTTTGCAGCGGCAGGCGGCGCTTGGAGGCGTCCACGATGCGCAAGGCCTTGGCGTGCGCGATGCGCTGCGACACGGCCGCAAGCGTCACGACTAATTTGTCCATCACAAAACCAGGATTCACGCCGGTTCCGACCAGCGCCACGCCCCAATCTTTCGCTTCCGCGTCGAGCTTCGCCGCCAAATCCGGGTGCGTGCGATACGGATAGGAAAGTTCCTCGCAGGTAGAGACAACGCAAGATTCTGCTTTGAGGCACGCGAGCAACTGGTCGATCACTTTTGCGAGAGACGATGACGTAGAGTGAATCACCACGTCTGCCGCTTGTTCTAGAATCTCGTCAGCGTTCGCGGAAATTTTGACACCCCAGGGAGCATCGTTAGCGCCGACTACTTCACCCAAATCGCGGCCCACTTTTGCAGGATCGTTGTCGATTGCGCCGCAGATTTCGATAGCCTGCTTTTCGCGCATCAAACGGGCAATCGATGCACCAATCGGGCCGACACCATACTGGATGGCGCGAATCTTCTTCTTCACAGGGTTCTCCGTGTTTCGCTGTCGCGCGCAGGAACAGCGCGCATTTTGGCTGCAAGAGAAACCCTTACGATAAAGGAATTCGCCAGTAGAGGCAACGCAAAACGCAGCTGCGAACATCCGATGGAGGAGTGTGGTCGCCCAGGGGAGAACTCATGAAGTGGTTGATCGCATTTAGTTTGCCTTTCTTTTTTCCGACCGCCCAAGCCGCCGCTCAGGAAGTGCGCTCGCTGGCAGTAAGCTCCTTCTCTTCACCCAATGTGAGCTCCGCTGCGGCAGAGCCACAGCCCGCGGCGCAACCGGCTCGCGACGACGCCGTGAGGGATACGTGGGAACTGGGCCTCGGCTTTGCGTTTGTGAGATTTCGTTCGTCACCGTTCACCGCGACACTGATCGGACTTGACAGCAGCGTCAGTTACTACGTTCGGGATCATCTTGCGGTTGAGGGAGATATTACGTCGGCATTCGAAGCGCATAGTGCCAACGACGCAGATGCGAAATATATATTTTATGGAGCGGGAGCGAAACTGAGCGCCGGAAATCGCAGGCTTCAGCCTTTTGTGCACGCGCTTGTTGGGGGAGTGCATATGTTCCCGCAAACGGCTTTCAGTAACAACGGATTTGGGATACGACTTGGTGGGGGCGCGGAGAGAAGATTGCGGCAACGGCTGTGGCTACGCGTGGAAGTCGATTACGTCCGCACGCAATTGTATTCTTCGGGACAGAACAGTGCCCAGGCGACGGCGGGAATAAGCTATCGGTTTTAGGATTCCAGGATTGCCTGCCGTCTATCCGAACTACCCCGCGACTTTTGCCGCGTTTGGTTCCGGCGCTACGCTGTAATAGAATGGGGCTCTGCTGTTATGTTCCCCGGTAGCTCAATGGTAGAGCATTCGGCTGTTAACCGAAGGGTTGCTAGTTCGAATCTAGCCCGGGGAGCCAAACCTTATCTCCACCTCCGCTGAGTAAGAGGCAGCCCGATCCGTCAGCGCTCTCCTCCTCAATGCGCATGATCTGTGCGGTTCGAGGAGAATGGTCAGAGGCCGAGTGCACCGCGAAGCATGAGCTGGAGTGGCTTTCCGTTCGCTTACTCAAAGTATGCAAAAGTTTATAATGTCGGAATTCGAGGAACTTCCTGCCGCCGTTATCCCCTTTATTTTCAATGCTGAAAGTTGCTGGAGCGTGGTTGTCCAGATGCTCTGTACTTAGGAAGGAGTTTTGCCTTCGGGTCGAGTCTGCCGTACAAATCGGTTGTTTCGGGGGAGCCATGAAGAATTGGCGTTTGCTGAGCGCGGCGATCGTTATGTGCTGGGTGTGCGGCCAGCAGCCGGCCAAGGGCGACACGGTAACGACCTTTGGAAACCCGACAATCTTTGCGGCCGGAGCGACTGTTCCTGTCGGAACGTTCAACACGGCAGTGGCTGGCCAGGATGCTCCCTTCAACATGTTCATAGGCAGCAATCCCACAGGTCCCAGTTTTTCCGCTAGCTGGACTTTCCTATATGCGCTTCCAACCGGCGACAGTGTGACCGGGGCGACCTTGACTATCGGAATTTTGGATTCTCCCTGGAAGGGGAAAGTCGGTAATACGACTCCCGCGAACACCGACCAAGTGGCCTCATTCACACTCGACTCGACGCGCGACCTAACCAACCCTTTAAATATTGAAATCAATACAGTGGGGACTGGGCTCAATAAGTATGAGATCGATAAGATTACTATCCCCGGCGCGGACCTATCTGCCTTAGGGTCAGGAACGGCTAAGTTTAGCCTGACCTTGCAGGGGCCGGGCAATGGAGTGTTAGGCCCGACAAAATTCCTTGGCGCTGGGTTGGGCTTTTCGACGCTGGATATTATGACACAGCCCTCCACGGTGCCGCCGACGCCAGAACCGGCAACGTGGCTGCTGCTATCCACCGGGATTCTGGGCTTCGGGATCGCGCGGACGCTGCTGAAACAGCCGTAATCCTCGTGATTTATGGCTCGGCTGGCGGAGCCGGGCGCCACTCCATGTAGCAGTAGGCCCCTTTGTCTTCGAGGACGGAAAAGCCGAGACGTGTGTACAGGCGCAGGGCCGGATTGTTGCGCTCCACGTGAATGCCCGCGGTCTTTTTTGCGGCACGTGCTTCGGCGAGGAGCTCTTCCATGAGTTGCCGGCCGATGCCTGCGCCACGATGTTGCGGCAAAAGCGCAATGTCAATCACTCGAATCTGGCTTTCCGCACGGTGAATATAAAGGCGGCCAATCGGCTTTCCATCAGCGAGAATGATCTGGTAGGACGCGCCTGGATAGTGGTTATGGTAGTGGGTCGATTGCAGCTCGAACTGCATTTTTAGAAAAGCGTGCTTCTCGGAATCCGCCCACGGGACGAGCTTCATTTCCTCGTCACGGGTACTGGCGTACAACGCAAACAAGAACTCCTGGTCCTGTGGATTTTCGGGACGAAGACTAATGGCTCTGGTCATCGGTGGGTAGGAGCCAGATCATAACCCTCGGCAGAGAAGGAATTCCCGTATCAGGTCTGGCTCGGGAAAATGCCTTGCAGCGCGATACAGAAGCTCAAGACAGTGTAGGGAGCGAGATTGGGGTGCGGTTGGCTACCGCCGGTAACGCCAATGGCGCCCGTAGCCATAGTAGTGTCGCCAACGCTGCTGTAAGGGGCATTGCCATTGTTATCAACCGCCCAGACGTTATTCGCCGCACTTGGTTTCGTTCCCGCGACCACGCTGCAGGCTACCGAGTGGGTGTGGCCGGGTATCTCCGAAACGCTCAAAGTGTGAGCCTGTTGGCCGCCCTGCTCGCCCAAGGTGTGGCCGTTCCCCTCATGCATCGGGATGCGCGCCTGGAGATTCGGCAACCCAAAGTTGACGCGGCCGTCGCCGCCGTAGGTGGTACCGAGAAGAGAGAACAGCGCCTGGTTCTGATTGATAGGCAATAACTGACCGTTGCAAAGCGCCCATCCTTTCGGAGGGAAGCCGAAGCTGAATACCCTGATTTCGGATAGGAATGGTTCACTCATGTCGTGTGTCCTCTCTCGCCGGGCTTAGAATCTGCAGTCTCGATCTGGCCAAGCCTCAAAAAAACTCAGGCACTAAGCCTTTTCTATTAAGACCTTGGCGGAAATACTCCCTGTAGTGCGATGCAAAAATTCAGAACAAGATAGGGCTGCAAGTTGTTATGCGGTTGATTGCCGCCGGTCGGCCCGAGCGCTGCAGCCATGGTCATGTTAAGGGTCAGGGCTGCGTTGTATTCGTTGTTGCCGCCTGCATCGGTGGCCCAGAAATTGCCGGGAGGCCCGTATTGATCGCCAGTCCCAGAATTGCAATTGGCCGCGTGGGTGTGGGCTGGCAGCGATGAGAGGAGCAGTGTCACGGTTTCCGTGCCACCCGTTTCACCGAGGTCGCGCAGGCTAAGCCCGGCGCCCTGGCCCGAGTGAATTGGAGAAACACCTTGAAAGTTGGGTAGAGCAAAGTTGCTTGTGCCGTTGCCGCCATACAGCGTGCCCAGAAGCGAGAATAGGGCGGTGTTTTGGGAGATGGGCAGGATTTGGCCATCACACATCGCCCAGCCCTTGGGGGCGAAATTGAAGGGAAAAATTCGAATCTCAGCGAGGAACGGGTCCATATCCAGCCTCCTCCTACGTTTCTCGCGCAGCAACGCGCGGCGCCACCCTTAGGTCTGCGACGGAAATATGCCAAAAAGCGAAATAATGAAACTGACGGCCAAAAAAGGCTTCATGTTGTCGTGTGCCTGGCTGCCGCCGGCGTTTCCGATGGCACTTCCCAACATCTGAGAATCGGTCCCCGTGGTATAAGCGGCCGTGTTGCCCATAGGATCGGTGGACCAGAACTTACCCACAGGAGTTCCAGAGTTTCCGCCGCCGGAGGAACAGATGGCGGGATGAGCGTGCAGGGGAAGTTGCGCAGTCGTTAGGGTCACGGTCTCGGTGCCACCTTGCTGGGCGAAGGTGAACCCGTTGCCTTGGTGCATGGGAAAACGCCCCTGGAGATTGGGTAACGCAAAGGTGGACTGGCCATCGCCACCGTAGGTAGTGCCAATCAGATTGAAAAGAGTCTCGAACTCCGAAATGGGCACCAACTGACCCGCGCAGAACATCCATCCCGCGGGAGCAAAATTGCCCCCGAACATCCGGATTTCACCCACGTACGGTTGAGCCATCGGTGCGCGCCTCCTCGAAATCTATCTCGCTGCGTCTCAGCTAGCCGAAAACAGCCTCGTAATAGATGGTGCCATCCGCTTTGGGCCTGCCAATCGCGGACAGCAACAGCTCGCAGGCCGCAAAATCTCTGTGGGCGATGGCATGCAAGCCCTCGGGCAGCCGAGTGCCACGCGACTCAAAGAGTAGAGAAAACGGTTCCCTCGTGCGTTTGCCCCGGGTGGCGGGATTCCGCGACTCCGCGATGGCGAGGTGGTCATGACGGTCAATTCCTGCCAGCAGTAACGCGACCTTGCCGGAGGAACTGGCCAACGGGGTCACAGGAGCGCGGAACTCGATGACACGGCCCAGATAGGGCAAGAAGGTATCCGCGGTAACATCCTGCAGACGTACAGCCGCTGAATGGGCGAAGGCGAAGGGCCGGCACAGCGTGGTCAGGGCCGCAGCGAACAGGGAGCGGCCACCGATTTGTAACAAGCCCCTGCGAGTGACTGGTGTGCCCTTTTTTTCCATAGGAGTCCCCCAAATGCGTAAACTTGGTCCAGACGGCCCAACACCTGATCGGTTTAGAACTAATTGACGGTCCACGCCCTCACACACGTAAACCCGTTGCCTGTCTGTCAGCAATTTCCCGGCCAGGAAGAGTGGCTGTTGCGGATTGCTTCCGGGGAGCTTAATGCTATGAGGGGCAGAGGGTTAGCCCTGGGCCGGGGCAGAATAGGATGGAATCAAAGAACGAAGGAGCGCAGAAAGCTGCAAACAATTACACACAATGGGAGTCGCCCGAGCCTTCGGCGCAGCCGTGGAGCGAAGGCCATCTGGAACGAACGGAGAGTCGAAGTGGCAAGGCGGACATGCGAAGTTCAATTAAAAACCGCCTCGTAGCGCATACCAACATCGTCCGGACCGATGGGAACAATGAAAATATCAGAAGAACCCGCTTCACCGAAATCAAATCGATAGATGCGCTGTGGTAAGAGAGGCTTGGCGGGTGCGCGAAAAATCAGGGAGAAAGGCTTGCCGTGTGCGGCTCCCGCGTGGGCGCTCAAAGTCTTACATTCGATCAACTCGACCTCGAGTTTACCGGAGTCGTGCAAAAGAGAGAATCTCTGATTCACGAGCTTAGCAAACGCTTCGTAGGTCAAATCTTGAAACACGGGATCTTATCTCCTGGATTTGCGGGACATTATATTCCTTCCTAAGTGCACTCGTCGATTGGCCGCGCGAACTGTTATTTGTCCATAACACCGAGGAAGATCCGGCCTGCGCCGATGCGCAAGAGAATCTCGGAAGCCAGGTTCATGCGTTCATCCTCTCGACCATTCCATCTCGCAAATGAAGCGCGTCCTCCACTGGTCCGTCGGCGTTGTAAAGCGGGGCGAGATAGATTCCGTGGCGTGCAGCGATTGTCTCGATCTCCTCGACGCGCTCAGGAGTGATGAAACCTCTTCCTTGAGAGAAGGGCTCGAAGCGGCGCTCGAGGGCGAGAGCCATGCCCTCGAGTAAACAACCGTGGACCACGTCGGGGAACGGATGACGATTCAGGACACCGTGAAAGTCCGGCGTGAATCTCATTCCGCCCGTGACCTGCCCCAGACCTCCAAAGAAGACTTTGGCATCGGGCATCTCCGCGCTGGGAGACAAGTTCTTCGGGTAGCCCGCGTCGCAAACGATTGCGTCGGGGGCGATGCGGCCTAAAAGAAGGGACGGGGACGCCAGACTGGCGGCGCAGATCACTACGTCGGCTTCGGCGGAGAATTTCTGGAGATCCGTCGCGATCTCTACCTCAACTCCGTCGGATTCCAATTCGGTGGCGAGCCTGCGGAGTCGATCGACGTTGCGTGCGCTCAGAAGCAGACGCTTCACCGTGGGCGCCAAGCAACGGGCGCAGCCGGAGCCGACGTCTCCTGTGGCGCCAACAATGAGCAGCGTCGATTTTTCGAGGTCCCGACCCTCGAGCGCGCACAGCCTCAGGATGCCCTGAACGATAAAAGCAACCGTCAGCGTGTTGCCTGTGGTGAAGACCGTGTCGTGTTTTTCCGGAAGCTGAGCGAAGTTGCCTTCAATGAGAATAGAGCTGAAGCCGCCGAGACTTACGATCTTGGCTCCGGCGTTGATGGCGCAGGCCGCGGCCTTTCGAACGCGGGCGATGTTCTCGTGTACATAGGCGGCTCCCAGACGGTCGGGAGGAATGAAGGAGTCGATGTAAAAGCCGCGCGCGTTCGCGCCGGTGATCGAGCCGACGTCAACATGACAGACTGGTCTGGGCGGAATCCAAGGAAGAATGTCCTTGATCTCATCGTCGGGAATAGGCGTACGGTCGGGTCCGCGCAAGACGGCGATTACGTCGGCAGCCGCTCGCCAACTTTCCTGATGACCGATCAGAGCGAAATCGACGTCGATAGCCCGCTCTCGGCCAGTTAGACTGGCAGCTGAGTTACCCATGCGAATGTTATCTCTCCAGGGATCCCGAGCATGTCTAGCGTCTTCAGATATTGTTGCAGCGAGGCTCCGCGAAGTTCGGCTGCGGACAAGCTGACGTCGAACAGTGACGGCTTCACACAGGTGTG
>Ga0210409_10002866_pt1 | contig 19951 bp, 24 predicted proteins | sample IncBWH17MmetaG_FD_161649 | JGI IMG/M metagenome (GOLD analysis project Ga0210409, IMG submission 161649) | Forest soil microbial communities from Barre Woods Harvard Forest LTER site, Petersham, Massachusetts, United States - Inc-BW-H-17-M | ecosystem: Environmental > Terrestrial > Soil >... | reverse complement strand
TTCGCCTCCGAATGTCGTGGGTTTCTGCATATTCCAGAACTCAACCTTGATTTCCATGGCTCCGCGATGGCTGTCCACCTTGGCTTCGCCCTTGGCGCCGGCCATCAGATCGGTACCTTCGAAATCGATCTTGGTGGAGCCGCTGCGGTGCGCATATTTCACGGCCTTCACCGTTCGGTCCACGAGAATTAACTGATACATAGACGTCTGATCCGCTCGCCTTGCCGCGGCCGGGGAATCTTGCGGAACGCCTCCAGAGCGGCTTGACGGAGCCAAAATGGCAACGGAGGCGAATAATGCGCCCAAAGCGAAACTTCGCTTACGTGAATTCTTTGTCATAAGATATCTCCTGTAACGAAAATCTTTACCGTGTGCGCTGAGGAGTGATTTCAGACTTTCTTCCGCTCCTCATTTCGCGCCATATTTCCCAAATGGAATTTCCTCTTATATTTCTGGGGGAACTTAATTAGGACCCTCAGTAATTGTGTCTTCCGTCCACAACTTGATATCGGAGGGTACATGATGGGCGGGTGGAAGGCGGGAGTCTGTGCTCTTTTGCACGTATTCCCAATATTGCGGTTTTTCGCACTTTGAGGGGTAAGAGTATAGAAGGAAGCCAGACTTGAGGCTCAAGGCAATTTCGTAGAAAAGTGCGCCCGAGAAGGGTCTCTCAGAATGAAACTGCGGAGTGTCGATCAGCCCTGGCGCGTGTTCCAGGGTTGTTTGTTATTGCCGTTGGGACGAGTTCCGTCCAGTTCCTTCGGCTTCGCCAGGTTCCAGACGTACAGGAAGTTTTCGTCCGTGGCCGTCGCGACATGGCGGCCGGATTTTCGAGTCGCGCGATTCAGCGCGGAACGCACGTTCTCCTTGGTATCTCCGAGATCGGCCAAAGGGACCTTGAAGGCGGCGCCTTCTCCCAGGTCGTCGAGGTCGCGCAGAATTGCGCTGACGATCTTCTTGTGCTTCCCGTTCCGCGATCGAGGAACGTCCAGCATGGCCATCCTCTTGAAGTGGGGCGTCGCTTGATTTGCTTTCATTGGAATCCTCGTAACTCAACCATATAACTACACTCGCGTAATCATACGCAATCTAAGAGTAGAGTACAACTAAATTCGGAATGCTGAGGCAACCCTTCGCTCCTCGATTCGATGGCGTGTGCAGCGCATTGGTCACAATGCATGCCGATGAAATATCGTTGAATGGCCCGCTAGCGCCATGCACAGATTTCCAAAAGATTTTCCCCGTACCCCTTGCAGGCTGCTACGGTGTGTCGAGGGAGAGCAATCGATGCGAAAAAAGTGCGCACATTTCGAGCAAGTTCCCGTCGCGGTGGTTGAGAAGATTCTGCAAATGCAGGAATCTTCGGTCAAACAAAACGGCAATCGCAAGCCTCCGGTTAAAAAAACAGGGAGAGCTGCAAATAGGCCGCAAGTGGTACGCAAGAAAGTGGAGGTTTTAACACCATGAGCCCAGCGAAAAAAACGAAGAACTCAACTCCGGCCAACTTCAATGTCCAAGCTTTCCTCGATTCCTCGGGATTAGCACGGACCATTTTGGAATTCCAGGCCAAGGACACCATCTTCTCCCAGGGAGATGTAGGCAAGGACGTTCTATATATCCAAAAAGGCACTGTAAAACTCTCGGTTGTTTCCAAGACCGGCAAGGAGGCTGTCGTCGCAATGTTAAAACCCGGCGATTTTGTCGGCGAAGGCGCCCTGGCAGGGCAGCCGGTGCGCATCGCCACGGCCACGGCAACTGTGCCTGTCACCCTGCTCGTAATCGGCCTGAAAGAGATGATCCGAGTGCTGCATGCGGAACACGCTTTCTCGGATCGCTTCATCGCTTACATGGTGGGCCGCAATATCCGGATTGAAGAAGACTTGATCGATCAACTTTTCAATTCCAGCGAGAAACGGCTGGCGCGAACTCTCTTATTGCTGGCCCGCTACGGCAACCACGAAAAGCCGCAGTTCGTGCTTCCCAAAGTGTCCCAAGAGACCCTGGCGGAAATGATCGGCACCACGCGGTCACGCGTCAATTTTTTTATGAATAAATTCAAAAAGTTGGGATTCATCAACTACGAGGGCGGGCTCCACGTAAACGACTCCCTCCTGAGCGTTGTCTTGCACGACTAAGGAACCGGTCCCCTCCGAGGAAACGCTGGCCAGGCGTCCGTATCCTTTTTTGTTCTTGCTACCTTGCCGAAAGTAGAAAACCACTGTAGCAGCGGCAATCAACGCAAAAATGATCGCCACCACGGCGGGGTGTCCGTGTTCCGTGATGAACCCGATAATTTGCCGTCCATACCGCGCGGCCAAATAAGACAGGATCATATACCTGGAGATTCGGCCGAGCGTGAGAGCAGTGAGGAATTTTCTTGGCGGATATTGCATGGCGCCGGCCGCAAGCAGAAATGGAACCATGGGCACCGGGGGCGGCAGGAAAGCCGGGATGGCAATAGCGGCGAACCCCCATCGCCCGAAGATCGCGCAAACCTTGTCTACCTTTCCGCGCGAGAATCTGCGGTCGAGCGCTTCTTTCCCGCCCCTGCGAGCAAGCCGGTAAGTGAGAAAGCCGCCGGCCACCGAACCTGCCGCTGCCATCAATCCGTAATAGAGCCAAAACTGCTCTTGCCGCGAAGACAAAATAATCGCCGCCACATCCAGGATTCCCGGAAGTGGAATGAGGGAGTTATCCAGAAGGCCGAGGGGAATTAGACCTATGCCGCCGAGGTGAAAAAGCCACCGCCGCATACTTCCTGCCGCCATCGGCAGCAACGCCGCGATGATGTGACCAGTGATCATCTTATTTTTCTGGGGCACAAAACCGGCGTGCAGTTTCGCTTGCCACCCAAACGAAGTCTTCTCTATTAGTTCCCGAGGACTTTCTCCACCTGACCGATCCTCTTTTGGACCTTTCCACCAAACTTTTCGCCTTGGCCTTCTGTTTCCAGGTTGGGATTGTTTGTCGCCCTTCCGGCTTTTTCCTCAACTTTGCCCTTCACTTCGTGAAACTTGCCTTTGGCTTTGTTCTTCGTGCTTCGCTTCATGAATTGCCTCTCCAGTCGCGCAATTTGACCTGCACGCCACGGTAACGAGCCGCCGGGCGCCGGGGCATTTACAAATACCATCGAATTCAGTGCGACGCGGGCAAGGTCAACGTATCCCGCCGACCAGATACACGACTAATAAGATAAGCAGGACGGTCCCGACGACTCCCAGGCCTCCGCCTCTCCCCCATCTGGAGTAGCCGTAATAACCGCCGCCTCCGCCGAACAACAGCACCAAAAGAATGATTAGCAATATCATCGAAAGTCTCCCTTCCATTCGCAAAAATCAGGCGTGGAGCCGGCCAAGAAATTGCCAACGTCTTGCTGGCGCTCTCCGCCAAAACTATCTCCGGCGGCCTGACTGCCGGGGAGATTGAGGCTCTGGTAGCCGCTTCAATTCACCGGGCCTTCCGAGGCAACGATGATTTCTTCAACGGCTAGAATCAAATCCTTTCGGACCTCCATCTCCCACCCGGGCTGCATGCGTATGCGCACGCCCCCGGCGGATTCGCCAACAATGCGGCAAGTCATTGGGACATAACATTGGCGAATTGCGACAAGCATAACTACAGGTTTACCGAACCAGGCGGAATACGCAGGCGAAAAATCTTTCGTTCCATCTACGTTCATGTCGGTCAGCCTCCAAACCTTTTGCGATCGACTTCACCGGATTCCCGGCTATTTGTAGCCCGGCCGCAATCGAAAATCTGTGCAAATCTGAACAGTTATCTTTTTTTCCGAGTATCCCAGCGGTTGGGGCGGCATTCCGGCTTTTCCCACCGCAATTGTCGGCCAAACATAACCAATCACGGAGAACAACCCGGAATGGCGGCGCGCGTTGCGGGCGCCCAGCGATAAGAGGGCGCGGCAAGAGGTGGGTTAACGACGTGTGACAATACCGCGACATTGCCCCGCATGGGTCAAGACGCCTTCTTCAGTTGCTTCATCTCGTAGAGCGCACGATCCGCTGCCTGAAATAAGGTATCAATGGTTGCGCCATCTTCTGGATACACCGCAGTACCGAGGCTCACGGAAAGCAGTGGTTCCCCGCGATCGCTGCTCAATCGCTCGCAGATCCGTTTCCCGACAAGCGCAGCATCATGCGCGACGGTCTCCGGGAGGACAATCGCAAACTCGTCGCCTCCGTACCTTGCGGCCGTATCGATCGAGCGGCAGGAAAAACGGAAGATATCGGCTAGACGGCAGAGCGCCCGATTGCCGGCCAGATGGCCATAGCGGTCATTGATCTGCTTCATCCCGTCCAAATCAAACATGAGCACCGCAAAGGCCCGCCCGGTGCGGTCCGAGCGCTTGATTTCGGATGCGAGTTCCTCGCTCAGTCTGCGGTAATTTGCCAGCCCGGTCAGAGCGTCGGTCGCCGCCAGATGGCGGAGATGATCTTCCGAAGCGCGTTGTGCCGTGACGTCCTCGGCAATGATCTCGCAGCCCTCCGGCGATCCTTCCTCATTGCCTACTCGTCGGCCGCTGAGCCGGACCTTCATGGGCGTGCCGTCTTTCCGTTTCCATTCGACTTCGACCAGGCCGATGTGGCCCGTATGGCGGTAGGGCTCAAACAATTGCGCGCGCTCGATTGGGTCGCGGATGATGTCGGTGGCCAGGTTTGCAGCCTTCAAATCCTCTTTCGAGCTATAGCCGAGCATGGCCACCAGCGCCTCGTTCACTTCGAGAAACTTGCCATCCACGTCAAACCGGCAGATGCCGTAGGTAGGATTTTCGAGCAGAGCGCGATAGTGGGCTTCCGAGTGCCGCAACGCCTTCTCCACCCGGTCTTGTTCCTCACGCTGTGTCGTTCGTTCCACGGCGACTGCAACGGCAAGCGGGAGGCGTCCCAGGCGAGCTTTGTCCACGCAATCGGACGCGCCTTTCTTCATGAATTCGTCCACAAGTTCTGTTTCCAGTGTCTTCGTTACGAGAATGAAGGGAATCTCCTGATCCTGTTCTTGCAACAGGGCCAGCGCCTGCAACCCCGTCCACCCGTCCACTGACGAGGCGGCTAGGACAACGTCGTAGGATTCCTTGTGCAGCCTCTCGATGAAATCTGCCCGCGTTTTAACCACATCCGCCGAGATGGCAAATTGCGCTCTCTTGAGCTCCTGAAGGCAAAGTTCCACGTCAGCCAAGGCATCGTCAACTATCAGGGCGCGAATCATTCGCCGCCGGTGGGTCGGAAGGTTCTGTTGAACAAAGTCTCGATGACCTTGCCGTATTTTTTGCTGGGCAACCTGCAACATTTAAATCCTCCTCCTTGGTTGTCAATTGTCAGCCAAGGATTTTTCCGCCCAGCGAAAGGAATCATTGCTGACGTTACGATGGACTGTACGTTGCGGCCCAGCTAGCAACTGTCCAAAACGGAACAGTTCGCAACAATGTGTCGAATCAAATAACAAGCGGGAATGAACTAGGCATGGTACGTGCCAGGACAGCCACGGGGTTGCTACGGCTCAGAATCGGTCGATGTTGCCTGTGGCAGATCCGCCCGAATCAGGGATTCGGCTTGTTTCCACACGTTTGGATCGCATTCGATTTGGGTGTGGGGCTTCACGAAGATCCTGTCGTACCAGGGATACTCGGTGCAGGTATATGGGCTTTCTTTGTAGTCGAATCGAAAATTCCCGATGATCTTCGTGCGCGACGGATCGGCGGCGCGAATGGTGGTCTGGCCGTGGACAAATCCGTTGGTCTCGTAGAAATTTGCGGCTTGGGCTACGTTCGCGGGGATGACCTCATCATTTTGGTGGAGCTTGGAAACGCTGTCCACTTGGATGGTAAGAAGAATGGGGATCCCGTCCTTTTCGAGTTCACGCGCAACGGTGATGGCTTCTGAAGCGCCCCAACTGTGCCCGTACAGGATGATGCGGGCATTTTGTTTCTCGCTCGCAGTCGGAGTTCCTTTATGATTCGCATCCAATAGGCTCAGGATTTTCTTTCGGGCATTTTCCCCGTGGTAGCTCTCGTAAGTCTCCACGTCCACGCCCGAGGGGTAAGCTTTGCGCAGGCGCGCCGCAAGCTGCACCTCGCTGTGGACGGGATCGTCGTGCCGGATGAACCCGCCGACGAAGCCGACGACGATGACGGGTGACATTGTGCCGGCCGCCGGCGCATTGGCAGAATTGTTGCGGGATCCGATCGGAGGCGGCTCTCCTTGCGCCACAAGTGCCTGGCTCAGGAAACAAATGGCCAGGAGCGAAACGATGCATGCACGAATGCAGGGCCTCAATCGATGAAATTGAACTGCATTCATCATGAGATACGGATATCCCCCGAAAGCATTGTCCAAGCTCCAGTATCTCACTTGGCCGCCCAAATGCGAGCAGCGACCGGTGCGTTCGTCTGCGTGGCAAACGCCACGCCCCGTCCGCAATTGGAGGCCGCTGCCGGATTTTCCCGCAGCCTTCGCATTGGCAGCCTCAAGCTTCAACTAATTTGGAGAAATCAGATCCGCCCGAGAAGCAGGAGAATAACGACGATCACAAGAACGAGCCCTAATCCTCCTGTGGGCGCATAACCCCACTTCCTGCTATGCGACCATCGGGGTAACGCGCCCACGAGCGCGAGAATCAAGAACACAATCAAGATTGTACCAAGCATGGTTCTCCTCAGCTTTCTTTTACCCAGCGCGAATAGTTCTTGCGTTAGCTTCCCGATCGCCTTCGCGTGTCATTCCTGTTGACTTACGTTCCAATACGAACATGGGAAAGGGAATGAAAAAGTCCGAATACGTCCAGGAGCCACAAGACCACGGCGATCACCACGACGCCATTCAAGATCGACTTGATCGTCCCCTGCATTGGGATGAAGCGATTGACCAGCCAGAGCAACACTCCTACTACGATCAGAACCATTACTAATTGAATTAAAGGCATGGACTGTTTACCTCCCTTTTTTTCTACGTCGCACTTTGGCCTGACCCGAGGAGTTGTGCGAGCTTCTGTGTGATCCGAGAACTGTTATCGCCGGCGAGAGTGCATTGGAATGCGAGAGATCCGGTCTTGTTTCGTTGGAAATGTGCGGGTCGTGCTTCCGCCTCGGTCGTTTTGCTTCCCCCCAGGCAAGCACATCCTAGACGCATCGAAGACGGATGTCTGTTCACTAATGAACACTTCGCATATCAATTCGACACTGGGGACGCCATTCTGCGATTGCCATTGATTTCCGAAATGTTCAATAGAGTACAGCAAACTCGCTCTCATGCGTTCAAGCTGCAGCCGAGGAAATATCTATGAAGCGATTTAATGCTATCGGTACAGCAGTTCTGGTAATACTTTTCGCAACCACCACTCTCGGGTACACACAACAAGAACAAAAAAACGACAAGCAGGAAAAACCGGATAAACAAGCCGAGCCCGCGCAACAGAGGGGCCAGCAGCCACAGCAGAATCAGGACAGGCAACAAGCCCAACAGCAACAGCAAAACAAGAACTCGCAGCAGCACGCCCAGCAACAGCAGAATCAGGACAAGCAGCAAGTCCAACAACAGCAGCAAAACAAGAACTCGCAGCAGCACGCCCAGCAACAGCAGAATCAGGACAGGCAGCAAGTCCAACAACAGCAGCAAAACAAGAACTCGCAGCAGCACGCCCAGCAACAGCAGAATCAGGACAGGCAGCAAGTCCAACAGCAGCAAAACAATAACAACCAGCGATTCGACCAGCGGCAGTCCAATCACCCCGTCCAGCAGCAGCGCACGCAGCAACAACAGATTGCCCAGCAAGGCGAACAGCGGGGCGATTGGCAGCAGCGTCGCGCCCGGAATTTCGATAACGAGCACCGCACTTGGCAGCAACGCGGCGGCTATAACGGCTACCGCATTCCTGATTCCTATTTCAGCAGCTATTATGGTTCAGGTCACTCGTTCCGAGTCTACGGCCTCCCCTTTATGGAGGTTGGCGGGTTTCCGCGCTTCCAGTACGGCGGCTATTGGTTCAGTGTCGTCGATCCATATCCGGAATTCTGGGGAGAGGATTGGTACGAAAGCGATGATGTTTACGTCGCCTACGCCGAAAACGGGTATTACTTGTACGATAGCAGGTATCCAGGCCGCCCCGGGATTGCCATCAGCATTTCGTTTTAGGTGTTCAGCAATTTCGATGCGATTGTCCTCAAGGGAAGCGCCCAGCTCCACGGAACCGAGAAGTTTCTGTGGAGTTTGGCGCGCCTCTCTCACCGCTATCTAGACAACATGGTAAGAGACGAGCGCCCTCTTGTTATCCTGAATCCGCTCCATCCGCCCACAAAATATCAATCGCGGCCTTCCTGTATCGCGCTGGATCGCAGCAAACTTATTTCTGCCCCGCAGTGGCCTATTCGGTCTTTAGTTGCATCCATGTGCTGAATTGAACAGACGCTTAAATTTCAAAGCGCTATAAACACCACAGCTCCACCTGCCAGCCAGAATCTGGTCAAAGGCGGATCTCCCTAAAGCGGAACAATGTGTTGGTCCAAAACAACGACGGCCGCGTAGCCGAAGCGCCCCGATTTCTGTGTGGCGATAAATTCGTAGAGCCGAAACAAGAGAAGTGAGATGAATCGATTTACTAAAGGGAGTTCAAAAATGAAGACATTCAAAGTTGTATCACTACTGTGTTCTTTCGCCCTGGTCGCAATGGCATTTGCGGTGAACGTGAAGGCCGACACATTTAACAAGAAAACGGTGATCACGTTCAGCGAGCCTTTTGAAGTTCCAGGCGTGGATGCCCAGATCCTGCCGGCCGGAACGTATGTTTTCAAAGTGTTGGAATCCTTTGGCGACCGCAACATCGTCCAAATTTTCAATGCGGACGAAACGCGGGTCCTCACAACAATTCTCGCCATCAATAACTTTCGTTTGAAACCGACGGAAAAAACCGTACTGACGTTCAAGGAACGAGGCGAAGGCCAGCCCGAAGCGATTAAGGCCTGGTTCTATCCTGACAACGCCTTTGGACAGGAATTCGTTTACTCGAAGAAGCGCGCGTTGGAACTGGCAAAGATTGTCAACGAACCCGTCCTTGCGATGCCGATCGAAACTAATACGGTCCCCCCCGCGGAAGTTTTGAAAAGCATTAAGCTCGAAGCCATCAAACCCACTGGTGAAGAGGCTCCCGTAACTGAAGTTGTCGAGGCCCCGCCGGAGCGGGCTGTGGTCGCGGCCACCGTGACGCCAGCACCAGTAACGGCGCCGGCCGAGAAAACTGAAGTGGCGCAGGCCCTGCCCCACACTGCCAGCTCATTGCCACTTGCCGGGCTGATCGGGCTGCTTTCGTTGTGCGCAGGCTTTATACTTGTGCTCATCACAAAGAGTGCCGCCTAAATTAGACAGAACACGTGAATGGATTGTGGGGGTAGGTGAGTTTGACCTGCCCTCATGGGCGGTAAGGCCCGAATTCCGGGCCGCCGCTCAGAATCCACAAGACGCCCTCATGACATAGGGGTAGTCAACCAATATCGGCAAAGCTCATGAAACGACATATCGCTCGAACCTATCATTTATTCTTGATCCTTCTCCTGACTGTTCTCCCTTGCGTCGCCGTGTCTCAACAAAACTCGCAGGTTGAGCCTTCTCATCAAGGCGGATTCACGATTCGGACGAGTGTGGACTTAGTTGTCTTGCGAGCAACCGTGCGGGACGGCAAGGGCGCTCCGGTCGCGGGACTCGGCAAGGAAGACTTCCAGGTCTTTGAAGACAAAGTCCCTCAACAAATCGAATTCTTCAGCCATGAAGATGTGCCGGTGACGGTCGGTTTGGTGATCGACAACAGCGGCAGCATGCGTTCCAAGCGCTCCGACGTGATTAACGCAGCCCTGGCCTTCGCTCGCTCCAGCAATCCGGAAGATCAGGTGTTCGTCGTCAATTTCAATGAGCATGTTTCGATGGGTCTTCCAGGTGATGTGCCGTTCACCGGAAACCAGGAGCAATTGGCGAGGGCCTTGTCCAGAAGTAAGGCGGACGGCCTGACGGCGCTCTACGACGCCGTGGCCGTTGCCCTCGAGCAATTAAAGAAGGGCAAGTGGGACAAGAAGGTGTTGATCTTGATCAGCGATGGTGGCGACAACGCCAGCAAACACAAGCTCGCCGAGATCGTGACGATGGTGAATCAGTCGAGCGCAATCATCTACACCATGGGGATCTTTGACGCAAACGATGACGATCGGAACCCGCGCGTGCTCAAGCAACTCTCTAGAATCTCCGGAGGAGAATCTTTCTTTCCAGAGTCTCTCCAGAAAATTCTTCCAATTTGCCAGCAAATCGCTCACGACATCCGCAACCAGTACACGATCTCCTATGCGCCGGCCAACAGGAAATCCGACGGAGCTTACCGCGCGATCGAAGTGAAGGCGCGAAAAACATCGACTCGCGGGCGCCTAATCGTCAGCACCCGCGCCGGGTATTCCGCCCCCTTAAACCCTTCTCCAGCGAGCGACACGCTGAGCAGCCTGCCATGAAGTACGCAGTCAAACGGAGAGTCTCTCTTTCGACGCGAACCAGTTCCATCCTGCGATGGAGCAGAAACGCCTTCCTTGTAGTTGGCGTATTGATTTTGGGCTATTGCGGCTTTGTGTTGCTCGATGCCAAACTCTACCAGGCCAACGAAACCCGTGACTTTCAACAGCAGAGAAAAGATCTCCAGCCGTCCACCGCCAGTGAGGGTAGTGTTCACGAGGTGGCCTTTCACCCGTTACCTGGAAAACCCCTGGGAGAAATCGAATTAACACGAGTCGGTGTAACCGCGATGATCCTGGAAGGGACGGATGACCGAACCTTGCGGCGGGCAGTCGGACACATTCCCGGCACCGCCGTGCCTGGAGAGCATGGAAATGTCGCGATCGCAGGCCACCGGGACACATTTTTCCGGGCGCTGCGCAATGTCCGCCAGGACGACGAAATCACTTTAATGACCCTTGAGGGTTCCTACCGTTATCGCGTGGATTCCATAAAAGTGGTTGGGCCCGAAGATACCCAAGTGTTGGATAACTCAGGCGGCGATATCCTGACCCTGGTGACCTGCTTCCCATTCTATTTTGTCGGGCCTGCGCCAAGAAGGTTCATTGTCCGCGCGCAAAGAACTCCCCAATGAAGCGGGGCGGCAAGAACCTGCGGGCTCTTTCTTCGAGCATACAAATTCTCTTAATGACGGAAGCAAGTTAGAATCAAGAAGAGGTCGCCATCGGCAATATGGAACGCCGCCACATATTTTCAGTGAGAGTGCTCGCCGTGATTGTGGCGCTGGCCTTGTCTCTGGGCTGGCCGGGCGAGGCCGCGGCCTACGCCGTCCTTGCACATGAGGCGATCATTGACAGCGCGTGGGACACCAACATGCGCCCGCTCTTGTTGAGGCGTTTTCCCGATGCGACCCCCGAACAACTCAAAGAAGCGCATGGCTACGCATACGGCGGGGCCATCATCCAGGACATGGGATACTACCCGCACGGAAGTTTTTTCTTCAGCGACCTGACGCATTACGTGCGAAGCGGCGACTTCGTCCTGGCCCTGCTTCGTGATTCCCAGGACCTGAACGGCTACGCGTTTGCCCTCGGGGCGCTCGCACATTACGCCGCGGACAATGACGGCCACCCGATCGGCACGAATCGCGCCGTCCCTCTCCTGTACCCCAAGTTGAAAAAGAAATACGGCGACACGGTCACGTATGAAGAAGACCGCCTGGCGCACGTAAAAACGGAATTTGGATTCGACGTTCTGGAAATAGCGCAGGGCCGTTATGCCCCGGACAACTATCACGACTTCATCGGCTTTGGAGTTTCGGTTTCACTCCTGGAGCAAGCCTTTCAGGAAACCTACGGATTGGATCTGAAAAGCGTTCTCTCCGACGAAGACAAGGTGCTCGGGTCGTACCGCCACGATGTCAGCCAGCTTCTTCCCAAAGCAACGCGCATTGCCTGGAGCCTGAAGAAAAACGACATCTTGAAGGATCAGCCTGGCATAACGAGAAAGAAGTTTCTCTACAATCTTTCTCGCGCCAGTTACCAGAAAAATTGGGGAAAGCAATTTCAACCGCCCACCTTGGGCGAAAGATTTCTGGCTTTCCTGGTCCGGATTCTCCCAAAGATTGGTCCCCTAAAAGTGCTGCAGCTCCAAACACCCACGCCTGCAGCGGAAAAGCTTTTCGAAGCCAGCTTCAACGCAACATTGGATCGCTACAAGCAGTTGCTGGGCCAGGCGGGCGCGGGTCAGCCGGACTTGCCCAACGAAAATTTCGACACCGGTGAAATCTCGGGGCCGGGAAAATATCAGCTCACAGATGAGACACAAGCGAAATTGCTCGACGCTTTGGCGAAGCAAAAATTCAGCGGCGCTTCTCCGGAAATCCGGGCCGAACTTCTGGAATTCTTCGGGCATCCGGATGCTCCTTATGCGATGAAGCGAAAACCAAAAGATTGGGCGAAAGTACAAGCCGAACTGGGGGAATTGAAGGACGCGGCTCCCTCCGCGACGACGAGTGCGAAGGACACATTCGTACTAGGTGATTCACCCGAGTGATCTATCGGAGCGTGGCCATGGCGCCTCTCGCAAACCAGCAAACCGGGTCTTTCAACGCGTGGTTTCCTGCCCATGTTGTCTCATTTTCTGGACGCCCTGATTCTACCTAAATGAGGTGTACGCTTTTAGAGGGGAGTACTACAGGAGTATAAGGACAAAAAAATCGCGGTAGGTTAATTATTGATTTCGCCTTGAACCGCATGTCGTAGGGGGAAGCCGGCATGGGGCAGAGCGACCGTCGGAAGGTCCATCGGCGAACCCGACCCCTTATTTTACCGAGTCCAAAGTCCGCTGACTGTCCAAATAAGAGACAGTTTTGAATCTACGGGCCTGTTAACCTCCCATTTGTGGTGGGCACTGACGGAACCCTGCACATTCGCTGACAAATAATGCGCGTTTCGGGTCTCCCCTGATACCAAATGAAATCAACTGGCGCGCTCGAAAGGTAGACAATCGGATGTCACTGATAGAAATAACGCCCGCGACGGAAATACCCTCTCGCAACAATGGTAGTCGCGATCGTGTGCCCATACAGCTCGATTCCCTGATTGTCGAAGGGAACTCGGAAACGCGCCTTCCTGCAAAAGTCCGCGCCGTGCTGCCGAGCAGGGTGGCCGTCCTTGGGAATTACTTGCCAAGATAGTGCGGGATTGCGACATTTACCACCGATTTGTGTGACGCGATCAGCGCGGAATTCGGAGCGACGGAGCTTTTAGCGCTGCCCGTGAACGATGCGGAAGAGGGTTACGCGTATCCCGAGCGCGTACGGTTTGAGCGATCCGAGGGGGAAGTTTCCTCTTACCGGCAGGCCGCGGATTTTCTGAATTTCAGCAAAATTGATCTAGTTTGCCTGCGGCACGAGTATGGAATTTTCGGTGGCGCGGCTGGCGGCCATATTCTAGAACTGTTGCGCCGACTTCACATGCCCGTCGTGACGACGCTGCATACGGTACTGCGAGAGCCAAATCCCGATCAACGCCTGGTGATGAACAAGATCGCGAGTTTGTCGGACCGCATGATTGTGATGAGCCAAAATTTCGGCGACATACTGCAGGAGATCTTCCGCGTCCCGGAGCACAAAATCGGCTTGATTCCGCACGGAATACCCGATGTTCCTTTCATCGACCCTCGCTTTTACAAGGACTGCTTCGGCACGGAAGGGAAAATCGTCATGCTCACGTTTGGCCTGCTGTCGCCAAACAAAGGCATCGAAAACGTGATTCAAGCCCTGCCGCTCATCTAGTCGCACAATAGTAATGTCGTGTACATGGTTGCGGGGGTCACTCATCCCCATATCCGGCGCCGTGAGGGCGATCAATACCGGTTATACTCGCAAAGGATGGCGCAGGAGCTCGGAGTAGCGGCGAACGTTATTTTTCACAACAAGTTCGTCAGTCCCCAGGAACTGATCGAGTTGACCGGCGCGGCCGATATCTACATCACACCGTACAAGCACAACGAACAAGTCGTATCCGGAACACTGGCGCGCGCCCTGAGCGCAGGGAAGGCAATCATCTCTACCCCATATCTGCACGCAGTCGAACTGCTTGCGAAGGCGCGGAGAAAAAGGCACAATGAGCATCCTAGTTGAGAAAACTTCCGACAGGGCAGCCGTCAATCGCTACGAGGTCTTATTTCACCGGCATCCTGGCATTCCCCTCCTGACCGGGGGAAATTGGCCCTATTCCATGAACAGTGTTTTCAATGCGGGCGTAACCCTCTTGCTAGACGGGACGGCGCTTCTCCTGGCCGCGTGGAAGACCGCAGAGGGCTTTCTCACCTGTGCGCGGCACGCTCTTCGAACGGCGTTGATGGATGGCAAATCGATCGTGAACTGACTTTAATCTCAAGTCCCGACCACCCGGAGGAGTTGTGGGGCATCGAGGATCCCCGGATTACTTACGTGCCAGAACTGGAAAAGTAGGCCGTGGCCTTTACGTCCTATTCGCGTGGCGGTCCAGGGGTGTCGCTTGCCTTAACAAAAGATTTCCGAAGCTTTGAGCGGCTCGGCGTGATTATGTCGCCTGACGACAAGGATGCGGCGCTCCTCCCCCGCAAGATCAATGGGTTTTGGGCACTGATCCATCGGCCCATGACGCCTCTTGGAGCTCACATCTGGCTCTCCTCCTTCCGGATCTGCGCCATTGGGGAAACCACAAACTCATGTTGGAAGCCCGCCGCCGCACGTGCTGGGACGCAAACAAGATCGGCATGTCGCCTCCCCCGATCGAGACACAGCGGACCTGGCTGATGATTTATCACGGAGTCGTTTTGTGAAGGGTGCGGGTTTTTCTTTCACCTGGGAAAGCTCATGTACAGAAACGACAAATCGGAAACGGCGGCGGGGAATAACAAAGGGAGAAAAGAAAACCCGCACCCTCGAACCCCGCAAGGGTGCGGCACTCGAAGTTCAAATTCGCCGGAGAATTTGCGCGCCCGCTCTATTTCACGTTCTTGCGCATCCAGTCATCGATAAACTTGATGACCACGTCGCTGTTTTTGTCGAGGAACATTTCGTGCATGTTGCCGTGGATGCCGGCGTCTTCGAGGCGAACAAATTCATCCTTCACGCCCGCTTGATTCAGCCACTTGGGAATGCAGGCGTCGAACACGCGGTGATACGTGCCCTCGGCGGAGAGGGACAGGATGCGCATGTTCGCCAGGCTCACCAGTTTGTGCACGGGTTCCTTCTGCAAGTAGCAAGGAACTTCGTCCGGCCGTTCCGATTTTTCTTCGAGATAGGTTTTCAAATCGTCGGGGCTGTTGACCGGCGGATCGTAGTGCATCGGCATGTTGGTGATCCCCCACGCGTTTCCGATCTTGCCCGTGTACTTCACCGTGGCGGTATCCACGACGCCGATTTGCGGACCACCGGGCTCGATCGCCACCATGCCCGCCACGAGCTTGGGGCGCTGGTCGGCGACGTTGAAGCCGATGCCGCCTCCCTGCGAATGAGTGATGAGGATTACCGGGCTTCCGATCTGATCGAGGAGCGCGACGCCGGCCGGCACGGCCAGTTCAGCCTGGGCGGAGATAAACTGCACCTGGCCCTTGATAAAATTATCGAAAACCGGATCGCCCATGGTGCCTTTCTTCGGCGAGCCGCTCGGCCACTGCGTGTACAGTTTCATCCGCGGAAAATCTCCGCCGGCCGGCACGGGCCCGGTCCAGATTTGCTCCAGTTCCAGCGCGGTGCGCAGCCCCAATTTGCCGTCCATGTCAGGGACGTAAGGCGAGCGCCCCCGCGCCGGGTAATCCACCATATAAACAACGTAGCCTTGATTAATCAGATAGTAAGCCCAGCCCGGCCGCCCGTCCGGCGTTTGCCTCCACACCGCCCCGGTCTGCCCGTTTCCGTGAAAAAATACGATGGGATACTTTTGCTTGATCTGCTTGGGCACCAGGACTTCGACATACATCGCGCCATGCATCACCTCTTTGCCCGGCGGCCCGGCATACTCACCGCCCACGTAGAAAAATGCCTCTCGCCCGACGTTTTCCATCGAAAACGTGGGAATCGATGCCGGCGGCATCGCCGAAATCTTCGAGTCGCTGGCCCGGGCGCCGTGATGAAGATCCGCTACCGCCGCAAATGCCGACAAAAACAGTATGGCCAGTCCTGCTCTTACGATCCGAGAGTTCATAACTTCCTCCAGGGCGGTGCTGAATTGCCTATGCCTTCAGCCGCGGGAACAGCCGCTCGGCATTGCCTCGATTGATCGCTTGCAAATCGCTCGGCGAGAATCCGAAATGGTCAAGGGGTCCCTCCGAGACCGGAAGGGGCACGATCGGATAGTCGCTGCCGAAAAGAATCTGCGATGTCGGAACCACTTTAATCAGCGCTGACAATGGCGCAGGGTAAGTCGCGTGGGCAACGTCGAAGTAAAGCTGCTTCACTTGATCCATCATTTCGGCGGTTTCTTTCTCGGAACGCTTTTCGGGCAAAGTTTCGGTCACGCGGTTGGCGAGCACCGGCAGCGTTCCCCCGGAATGCGGAAAAATGAAACGGATATTCGGGTAGCGGCGGAACGAATCACTCTTCAAGTAGCTGACCACGGCCCGGGCAATATCGAAATCGTATTCCACCACGCTGTCGATCACGCCGGGCTGAAGGGAGCGGCAACAAATGGGCGGCGCGGAGTGAATAAAGATGATGGCCTTGCGGCGGTTGAGTTCCTCGTACACGGGAGCAAAGACCGGATCGCCCGGCCACTTGTCGGCGTAACTTGTCCATAGCCCGATGCCGTCGGCCTTCAGAGTATCGTACGCATATTCGATCTCGCGCAAACTGCCATCGGTGTCCGGCAGCGGCAGCGCCGCAAAATGTCCGAAGCGCCCGGAGTTATCCCTTACAAGTTGTTGCGAGTAGTCATTGTTCTGCCGCGCCAGCTTGCGCGCTCGTTCCGACTTGTCGGAGAGCGAATCCTGCACCACACGCGTCATCGGCGACAGCATCGAGGTGGCTACGCCGTTCTTATCCATCGTTTCAATGTGCAGAGCCGGAGTCCAAGTCGGAAGCGGGTGGCCAGTTGCAAGAATCTCTTTCTCCATAACCTTTGTGTAAAAAGGCGGCACGGTGTGGCTATGCACGTCAATTCGGCCGGAGAGCGCTCCGGCGGCGGGCATCGCGGCCTGCGCCAGCAAGCCGCTCGCGGGCAACGCCGCGCTCGCTCCGGTCATCGCCAGCCATTGCAGAATTTCTCGCCGCGAAGCGCCGGCGCCGGACCCGGGGCGCGCGTCATCCTTCCGGTCCAGCGTCATCGCGGAGTCTTTGTTCTCCGAACCGTGATGTCTCATCGCCGCTCCCTCCGTTGACCCGTGATTTTAAATTTGTTTCCGGCCGAACCGCAATCTACACCCCGCCGCTCCCGCAAACAATGCGAAAGTAACTCCGGCCAGGTATGCCTGAATGGGTGGGCAACCGCTGCTGGCGCGGTGTTTAGTCTCGTTGGCCGAAGTGTTAGCAAGATGTCCAGCAGTCGCCAAAAGGTTAGTGCTTTCAGCTCCACTTTGACATTTTTTGCGCGAAAGTGGCACGCTCCCTGCAATCAATTCCTGCAAGATGAATCGTGGCACTCGAAAAACAAGAAATTGCTGGTCATGAGATAATCATCCACGGAGGAACAACCATGCTCGTTGTTCGCAACTGTTTCATCGCCAAGCCAGGAAGTGCCAGCAAGCTCGCTGCCCAGGTGAAGGAAGCGGCCGCAACGGGAAAATTTCCACGACACCGCATTCTGACCGATTTGACCGGGGAATTTAACCGCGTCATCTTGGAATTTGAGGTGGCAAACATCACGGAATTCGAAACTCAATTGAAGGACTACGCCACGAATGAAGCATTTCAAGCCAAAATGAAGGGCTATACGGACCTGTACATTTCCGGCAGCCGCGAAATCATGCAGGTGGTTTAAGTAGGACGGGCTTCAGCCTGTCTCTCGCGAGAGGCCGGCGATCAAGGCAGTCATCGTCGCAGTGAAAAGATCGCCGGCGGGACGCCGGCGCCACGATACGCCATCAGTCCCGCCGGCTCTTTGCGGCTGGAGACAGGAACAGCCCGTGCTCGAGAAAATCCAGGACGGCGCGGCGGCGCTGTTCGACGTTGCGGGGATTCCAGATATCGCGGTTCCAAATCTGGCTGGCCAGCTGCCCGGTTGCAAAATAGTACATAATCATTCCAAAGATAGTAAATACCATCTGATCGGGGTCGACGGCGCGAAACTGGCCGCGCGCGATCCCCTCCCGGATGGTTTTCACCGCGCGTTTGTGCAACGGGCGGTGATGGGCCACCACCATCCAGTGCAGCGGCCTGCGATCCGCCATCATCTCGCGCTGGATCAGCCGCGGGTACGCGGGGTTGCGCATGACGAAATCAAAGGTCAGGTTCACGAGAGCCCGCACGCGCTCGGGCGGCTCCATCGAGAGCACGGCGGGAGATTCCATCTGCGCGGAAATTTGCGCGATCATCGTTTCAAGGACGAAGCGGTGCAGTTCTTCCTTGTTGCGAAAATAATAATAAGGAAGCGCTTTGTTGACGCCCGCGACGCGCGCGATTTCATCCATGCGCGCTCCGGCAAGCCCCCTCTGCGCAAAAACTTTTCGCGCGGCCACCACAATGCGCCGGACCGTATTGAATTGGCGTCCCTCGCGGAGGATCCGCCGTCCGATGGGCGAAAGCTCCCAGTGCCGAACGAGATCCGTTTGAGATTTGGATTTTGTTTTGGATGTGGCCATTTTCTGACCGCAAAGGTGTAGTCTAAATGCAAACCAACGTCAAGGATTAAGAGGGAATTGCCGGCATGCATCGCGGCGCCGTAGCCGAATGCGCAGATTGCATTTCAGCGCGGATCGGTCCTGTGGCACAATGACGCCGAAAGGGAATGCGTGACCATGTCCTGGCCAACCATGAACCTGATCGAGTCTTGCCGTCTTTGCCTGATCCGGCGTATCGCTCTACCGGCAATCGGCGCAACCCTTTTGCTTGCGGCCCCCGCGCTGCGAGCGCAAAACGCCGCGCCGCGGGGGGAAAAAAACGAAACGACGCCCGCGGGGAATGTGGAAACTGGCAAAAAGATTTACATGAAAGACGGCTGCTACGAATGCCACGGCCGCGAGGGGCAGGGCGCGGCTCAAGCGTCTGGCCCGCGTATCGGCCCGCCACAACGTTTCATTCGCCCCTTCATCAACTACGTCCGCCAACCGACCGGCCAGATGCCACCCTTCACCAGGGAAGTCATCTCTGACCAGGAACTCGCGGACATCTACGCCTATCTCCAATCAAGACCAAGGCCTGCGTCTTCAAAGGACATTCCACTGCTCAATCAATAGAAGCCGGCCATGACGTGATTTTCAGCCGTCTTTTCCACGTGGAAATGCAGAATGCTATCACGCCGTCGTACGGGCGTTCTGTCAGAGTCCCGAAGTGTGGTGATACTTCATTGTAGAAATTCCGGTCATGCAACTAGACGCCTCACCAAGCCATTTCATGATGACGACAACGTCAACTTTTGCGACAATGTAGCCAGCGAAAGGGGGTGACCTCACCGATGGGGCTCACAAGGTGTGCCTCACGGGCCGGATTGCACGCAGCCTCGCCGCCCCTCTGCTTTGCCCCGCCATACCTCGCGCTTTTCTTGCTCGCGGGTTCCGGTGTTATAGCTCTCCATGCTGAGACTTTCCGGGGGTGCTCGACCGTGAACGCACGGATTCTAGGTGGGTATTTGGACGAGCAGGGGAATTTCACCGACGAAGTTCTTATGCGCGACGACGGCCGAGTCCTTAGCACCAGACACGCCTGCGGGAGCGGACGCCAGCCGGGTGGCGATTTAGATGACTTTTCGGATGGCCTGTTTCGCTTTGTGGATTGCGGTCCGAACGGGCCGGTCTCGACGTCCTATCTGACTCGC